>Ga0208204_100379_pt1 | contig 11302 bp, 11 predicted proteins | sample DeeseametaMP2252_FD_184173 | JGI IMG/M metagenome (GOLD analysis project Ga0208204, IMG submission 184173) | Marine microbial communities from the Deep Pacific Ocean - MP2252 (SPAdes) | ecosystem: Environmental > Aquatic > Marine > Oceanic | place: West of El Salvador, Pacific Ocean | collected...
GAGCGAGTTCGCCGACGGTCATGCCGTGCAATAATGGAATGGGATCCATTCCCACGAACGACGCAAAACCTTCCTCACGAATAGGCCCATCGGTGAACATGCCATTAGGATTAGGACGGTCGAGTACGATGACCTGTTTTTGCTGCTCAGCGGCAGCTTCCAGCACCAAATGCAGGGTACTGATGTAGGTATAGAAACGCGCTCCTACGTCTTGAATATCAAAGATAATCACATCGCTGTCGGCCAGCATTTCTGGGCTAGGCTTTTTGGTTTTACCGTACAGCGATAAAACCGGCAGACCGGTGCGGGTATCCACACCATCGGAAATGGTTTCCCCGGCACCGGCGTCGCCGCGAAACCCATGTTCAGGGGCCATTACTTTGGTAATCGTCACATTTTTATCAAGCAGATAATCTACCAGATGCGTGCCTTTAACTTCTGATGTCTGATTAACCACCAGCGCCACTTTCTTCCCTTGCAGTTGGTGCAGGTATAAATCTGGCTGTGCCGCGCCGATTGTCAGTGCTGATGCGGAGAAACAAAACAGTGAGAACACGAAGAGGGTTGTGGCAGACAAACACCAACGGATGGGCCGAAGGTTAACAGCGAGTCCGGTTTTCAGGGGGGGGGTGGACTTGCTTGTCATCATCCGGCATCCACAGCGCGGCGAAGAAAACCGTCGTTATTTGCCAGCAATGCGCGGGCTTCGTCGGCAGAAGAATGAGTGAGGATCATCAAGATCGCCAGCTTGGCTTTTTGACCAGCTTCTTCCAATGCCGAACTTGCCTGCTCCTCGCTGCAATCGGTGGCCTGCATGACAATCCGCACTGCCCGGGCGCGCAGCTTTTCGTTAGTGGCATTCACATCTACCATCAGGTTCTGGTAGGTTTTCCCCAAGCGGATCATGGTGGCGGTGCTCAGCATGTTGAGGACCAGCTTTTGCGCAGTACCGGATTTCATCCGGGTAGAGCCCGTTAGGCTTTCCGGGCCGACAACCGGGCAAATGCTGATTTTCGCGGTGCGAAGTAAAACTGTATCAGGGCTACAGGCAATGCCAACCGTGCCCGCACCAATGTGATTGGCGTAAGTGAGCGCACTTACCACATAGGGTGTACGACCACTGGCAGATAACCCAACCAAAACATCGTCTGCGCTGATGTTCACCGCTTTTACATCCCGAATACCCTGCGCGCTGTCATCTTCGGCACCTTCTACGGCATGTTGAATGGCTTTCTCGCCACCGGCGATTATGCCCAATACCAGCGAGTCGGGCGTGCTGAATGTGGGTCGGCATTCTACTGCATCCAGAATACCCAAACGGCCACTGGTACCCGCGCCAATGTAAATCAGTCGGCCACCGCGATTGATACGCTCAACAATGGTATCCACCGCGGCGGCGATATGTGGAATTTGGGTGGCCACAGCGCCTGCAACTAACGCGTCTTGCTGATTAATTTTCTGCAGAATGCCTTCGCTTGAGAGTAAATCGATATCCATGGTGTCAGGATTTCGCCCTTCAGAAGCAATTTTGTTTAGCTGAGCGAGAAGGGCTGAGGTGTCCTGATGATTGTCTGGCTGCATGTTATGGCCTTTTATCTTTGGTTTTTGGTGTTTATGCTGTTATCTGATTGCGTTGTCGGGTAGTACCCAAGGCACAGATGACAGTGGAAACTATTGTGCCGATGACCAACTGCCAGGTAAAGCCGAGTTCAATGACCCAGGTTTCAGGCAACACGCTCTTCATTACATAAGGTTGCATAAAGAGAGGTACGCAGAAACCCGCAAACAGGGCGCAAATCACCGAGTTTTTGCTGCCGCGTTCAGTGAAGAGGGTAATAAAATAAACGCCAAGCAGCCCGCTGTAGGAAAATACCATTACGCCCAGCGCAAATTGCAGCAGCGGCGTGTTGGTGTATTGCTGCCAATAGAAGCACAGGCATGCCATGCTGCCCAGTGCCAACGCCATGAATGCCATCGCAATACGGCCCGCCTTCACGAAATGGCTATCGTTGCGCTTTTGCTTACGCCGTTCCAGCCAGGGGCGATACATGTCTTGAATCAATACACTGGACATAGAATTCAGCCCGGAATTCAGGGTTGATAATGCCGCTGCCAGAATGCCTACCGTCACCAGACCACGCACGCCATCGGGAATTTCGTTAAGTACGTAGTACATAAAAATAGTCACTGGCTTGCCAGCAAAGGTGGGCACGGGTTCATCACCACCAAGACTGCTCATAAGATCAGGGCGTTGATAATACACATAGAGTAGCAGGCCGATGATTAAAAACAGGCACATCACCGGTATCACCATGACCACCGAGAGCAACATGGCTTTGCTGCCTTCTTTTGCATTCCTGCACGTGAGTACACGCTGGGTCATATCTTGATCGAGTCCGAAGGCGGCAATGTTGAGTAACACAAATCCGGTAAAGACCGACAGCAGGCTAAAAACACCGCTGTTACTGAAGTCGATATCGGTATTGAACAACAGCAGTTTTGATGCTTCGCCCGGAGCAGGGCTTTCCAATGCAGCAATAATTTCAGAAAGCGATGCGGGGATCGCGCTTAGCAGGGTTACGATAACGGCCACGGCGGCGCCGATATATATCGCGGCTTGCAGCACGTCGGAGTAAATTACTGTGCGAATGCCGCCGTAAACGGTATATACCAACCCAACCACAGTGATGATGATGGTGGAAATTATCACGCTGTCAGCATCAATATTACCAAACAGGATCATGGCGACTGCCAGCGCGGCCATGTAGAGCCTGGCACCACTGGCAAACACGCGTCCGAACAAGTACATGGCCCCAGCCAGTTGCTTGGCTGACTCGCCAAAGCGTTGCTGCAGCAGTTCGTAAACGGTAAAAACATTTTGTTTGTAAAAACGCGGGATCAGAAACGCAGCCACGAAGAACGCGGCGATGAAAGCACCTATGTTGGTTGAGAGGTAAGTGAGGTCGCCCCGGTAACCTTGATCCGGACCGCCAAGAAACGTGGCGGCAGACTGCGAGGTGGCAAGTACAGAGACTGCCACTAGCCACATGGGCATTGTGTTCCCGCCAAGAAAGTAGTCCTTTGCTGAATGATTCTTGCGGTTGAATAACCAACCACTGGTAACAAGCAGGAGGCCATATCCCGCAAAAACCAGCAAATCCATTCCCGCATAATGCCCGAGCATACCTTCCCGCTATATTTATCAGCCTGTTAGCTGCCCCACGATAGTGTATTCCGGCTAATATGTATAGCCGGATCTAGCCCAACATTGTAATATGCTAAACCTTCCAACCGCAGACAGGACACACCGCCGTTGAGCAGACAAACCCGCGCTATCATTCACGCTGATGCCATTGAAGACAATTTCCGTTTAATGAAAAAGTATGCTGGAAACGGGCAGAATATGGCGGTGGTGAAAGCCGATGCATACGGACATGGTGCGGTGAGTGTTGCACGGATATTACGCAATGAAGCCGCTGCTTTTGCCGTGGCCATTATTGAAGAAGCGTTATTGCTTCGTGAAGCCGGTGTACGTGCACCTATTGTTGTGCTTGAAGGGCCGCATCAGGCGCTCGAATGCGAGTTGGCAGCGCGAGAAAACTGCACGCTGGTGGTTCATCAACAGGAACAACTGGAATGGGTAAGGCAGTGCCGGGAAGGCCGGAAACCAAAAGTCTGGTTGAAGGTAGATTCTGGCATGCACCGGTTGGGTTTTGATTGTGAACGTGTACCAGCGTTGGTAAGCGAGTACAGCGATATTATTGATGCCGATTCTGTTCTGGTTACGCATCTGGCCTGCGCCGATGAAACCGCAAACCCCTTCACGGTAGCGCAGCTGCACGCGTTTAATAATGTGCGTGAAGCGACCGGGTTAGGCGTGAGTATTGCCAGTTCGCCGGGTACAGTAGGGTGGCCACAAAGCCGAGGCGATTGGAATCGAATTGGTATTGCCATATATGGAGCCGAGCCGCTTTCAGAAGCCAGTGGATTAGCATTAAAGCCAGCGATGTCGTTGCAGGCTAGTATTATTGCACTGCGCACAGTAAAAAGCGGTGAAACAGTGGGTTATAGCCAAACGTGGCAAGCAGAACGGGACTCGCTGATTGCAACTGTCGGTATTGGTTATGCCGATGGCTATCCTCGTCATATGCCCAGTGGCACCCCAGTAATCGTAAAAGGGCAGCGCGCCGCGTTGGCTGGCCGCGTTTCCATGGATATGATCACCATAGATGTGACCGACATTGCGGATGTCGCCATTGGTGATTTTGTGGAGTTGTGGGGAAAACAGCTGCTGGTGGATGAAATCGCCCGTTGTGCGGGGACAATTTCGTATGAACTTATAACCCGGGTGTCTCAACGGGTACCACGCATTGTCAGACATATCTAACCCCCCGGTTCCGGTAGGTTAAGATGTTAGGTTGCGAGCGAATACATAGAATATTCTGTAAATAAAAAAAGTTGCTCAGGCTACCATTTGGCGACAATTTATGTTGGTTGGGCGTTCGCTTATTGAAAACTTTTTAGTCAGCCCACAGTATGTTTTTGTACCGCGAGCAGGCAAAGATTCCACTTTCTCATTTCCATTATTCAGACTGCTTATTATTCTAATTCTCTTAATTCGTTAGAATAAAATCTCTCAGTTCCGATGCAAGTTCTGTCATTTCGCCTCGCGGACGCGGTACCAGCAAGGTTAGTCGAAAGGATAGCGGCCAGATTCTTAAATCCATCCTATAGTTGATTGGATAAATGCTGGACGCCTTGCTGCAGTATGGAAACCGTTTCTGACATTCATTGTGAGGTAAGTTATGAGAACTGGTTATAGTAGAGCTAGAGTGAACCGTGGTGCTTATTCACGGCCTGTACCGCAACAACAGACGGCTAAGCCACAGGCGAAGCCGAAAGCCAAATCTTAATTCAGATAGAAAAAGCCCGGCAACCAGCCGGGCTTTTAGATCGTACAGGCAAAGCGGGAAGAGGGGGAACAGAGTTAACTTAATTTCACCCGATTCTCTTGTCGCTCTAAATTAACGTGATGTCGCGCTGTCCCGGTCATCCATCGGTGATGCTTCTTCTTGCTCATCTTCGCTGGTGATCCCCGGCAGAATATAGCGTTCAGGTCGGTGATTAAGTGACAGCACCATATTCAAACAGAAAGCAGCCAATACCGACATCAGTACCAGTTTCCAGTCGAGCACCAGTAGTGACGACAGCAAGATAATGGTATCTATAGACAGTTGAAAAGTGCCCGCGCGAATGGAAAACCGCTGTTGCAGATAAAAAGCCAGAATACCAAGTCCGCCCATGCTTGAGCTATGACGGAACATGATCAACATGCCTACACCCAGTAAGATCCCACCAAAAATGGCAGTGAATATAGGATTGGCGTTATTGATTTGCACAAATTGAGGAATGATATCTGTGAGTAACGACACCGTGGTAACGGAAATAAAGGTATTGATGGTGAATCGCTTACTGATATGTGTCCAGGCCAGCGCATAAAAGGGCACATTGATAATAAAAAACAGCAAACCAAAATTGATTGGCAGTGCATATGTGCCGAGTAGCGCAAGCCCCGCAGCGCCGCCCACCATGAGATCCTGAGACTGGAAGAGATAAAGCCCAAAGGCGACAAAAAGTCCGGCGCTGACTAACGCGAAAAGATCCTCTACCACACTGTGTTTTGGTTTCTGCATTGATAGCCCCTGATTTTTAAAAGCCGGTATTATACGGAGGCATCAATGCGAAGTAAGCTGCCGGTTAAATTTTGCACTACCTGATTAGAGGGAGTGTGGAATGATTGATTTACGCCGTGTGATAAAAGTGTAAATTGTGCAGTTAATGAACATGTCGATGAAGAGGCTAAACTAGTCACCAAGCAAGCGGCGAAAGCCATTCCTGACGTCGTCTCCGTAGCAGCATAATATAACTTTACAAGGGCTTTGGCCTCTACTTGCATGCAAGCGAATATTGCCAAGGGCAATCTCGCAAGCCATGTTTACGGGGAAGCCATAAATGCCACAGCTTATTGCAGGAAAGGCAATCGTACGAAAATTGTGTTTGCTAGCGATATGAAGACAAGCGCGATAACATTTTGCCAATAGGCTGTCTTCATGATTACCGCCGCCGCGCCAAACAGGGCCTACTGTGTGGATGATATAAGATGCAGGTAGCTGAAAGCCGGGAGTCAGCACGGCCTCTCCCGTAGGGCAGCCGTTCAGGTTTCGACAATACTCAAACAGTTCGGGGCCTGCAGCATGATGAATGGCCCCATCAACACCTCCGCCGCCTAACAATGACGAATTGGCTGCATTTACAATGGCATCCACCCGAAGCTGCGTGATATCCCCATCAAATAACTCAATCGTTACCATGTAATCCTCAATACGCGGACAAAATTCTGCAAAACCCCCATTCTGTCGTTAATCAGTAACAGTGTTTGCCGGATACAGGCGTCTAGCGCCGTATTTCACCTATGGCGTGCAGTTTCTATGCCGCTGTTTCTACGTTCCTGTTTCCACGTCATTTGGCGCTGGTTCATAGTTGATCAGAAAAAGCGGCATACTACGCGTTGAATTTGAGGCGGGACAACTATTAGATACCTTTTATATCATTGAAATATATGAAATTAATTTATTAGGAGAAAGCCAAAATAAGGCGCATAATCGGCCGTTTTTTAATCACTTGTGGGAATCAATATGATTTTCTCTAATGACCGAGTTTCCGTGTATGTGTTGTCGGTTTCTGATACCCAAAAAATCAATCAGTCGCAGCATGGCACACGATTCCGCGATGCTGTTCAACTGCCACTTCCTGGCGGTGAGGGCTGGATTTTTGATTACGGTGTATTGGTGTTTTGGGGCGTGGATGAAGACGAAAGACTGGCTTTTTTACACCGCTTGCAAATCAGCGGCGAAGCATTGTCTGGCGAACATCAGGAGCATGTCCGTTTCGAAGTTGGCGCGCCTGCATTGAAGTTACATGGCGACCTGATCTCCTTACCCGGAGAAGAAATGCTGTTGCGATTGGCGGTGAGTCACGCTCTCGCGCAGTCGACAAAATTAAACGAGTTTGAATATCAGGCCGAACAAACTATTGAGCAATATGCGCATCTACCAAAAACACTGGCAGAAACCGGCAAAATTAATCTGAGTAGTAAGCGTCTGGCAAGCATTCGTGGACATTTGTTCAGCACGAAAAGTGACATCTTTTTGCATTATGGTTTGCTGGATACCCCAGAGTTTTTCTGGGAATACCCGGAATACGAAGAGGCTTACAACGCAACCATGAAGTATCTTGATATTAGGCCGCGGGTGGATCTGCTATCGAACAAGCTGAACGTGATACATGAATTGTTTCAAATGCTGGCCGACGAAGTAAAACATAAACACTCTTCATTCCTCGAGTGGATTATCATCATTCTGATCGCATTTGAAATTATTATGTTTGGTGCGCAGGAGCTAACAACGTTACTTCAGGGCTGATGCCCATTTGATTACTTTTGACTGCCCACAGCTCTCACCGACGTGTAGCCTAAAACAGGTAGCAGGATCAAAGTGAGAAAGGCGGGAGCATCTAGAATGGCTGCGGCAAGGATAGCTGCAGCCCAAAGAATACCAGTAGTGACCTTTAGCTTGTTGCAATTATTCATTAGGTGTTTCCGCTGTCTTATTAAACCTATCGTTTAAACTAGCAGACAGACTGGATGAGAAACAGGCGAAAAGTTTTACAAAATGTGTGGGCGATGTGGTCTTTCAGGAAGGGAATGCTGTAGAAGCTACTCATATAAAAACAGGCCTTATAAATAAGACCTGTTTATCGGGTGTTTAGACTAGTGTTCACATTCAGCGAGCAGCTTGGATTTCTTCTTGATTTTGCAATCAAAAATCTTCTCAGCATTTTTCCTTCCAATATAGTAAGCAACTGTATATGGATGGGCCCGCTCAAAAAAACGCGAAATTGACTTGGTAAATGCATTCATAAAAAGAGCCCTCCTGTGGTTTACCCGTCACTATCATATAATTATGACAGTAATATGTCTAACGTGTTACAGATAAATTTAGTTCACCACGATAAAGAATTTTTATCGAATACTTATGCGGGGAACCCTTTTAAATATAGGAGGTTCAGCGCAAGTTTCAAGCATATCTATGCTTTATACGCATTAACTATAAACTACCACTGGCGTATAATTTTTTTGTATATATCTTCATCAAGCAAGCTTTTAGGGGCGGTGTACGTGTTTTGTGTGCCCAGAACGGCTGTGGCCTCCGCCCAATTTGCATAGCGTACATTATCAATCACAAACAACGATTGCGTTGAAGGTGATGTGCGATCAAGGGCATAGGCACTCGCCTTAGAAGGTGCTTCATCTAAATGGGCAACCGCTGAGCTCGAAATGAAGTCTGCTACACCATCGTCATTAATATCTTTTGTCAGCCAACTAATTTGCAATAGGCGGTTGTAACTGCCGTCCGTCTGCATCTCAGCGATGGTGTTATCGAAGGCTGCTATCAATGAACTACTGCTTTCGGTGCTCTTGCTTATTGCCACATGAAAGCCCGCACGCAGTAGGGGAGAGGGTGAACGATATGTTAGTTCTTCATTGTCGGCTAACAATAGCTTGTTAAATTCATCGGCTAATAGCCCGGTAGTCATAAGTAGTGGTGCGCGTTCATCGGCAAACTGACGAAAGGCATCGAACGTAGTGGGATTACGCGACCATTTCACCGCGGCAATTTTGCGAAATTCATCCGTATTGGCGAAGCGATTTTCAATCGCGATTCGAGAATCCTGAAGCTGAGGCAACAACTTAATTTCGCTTACGTCAGGGCGTTTAGATACCACATAGAAATTAAGTGGTAGATAGCTGGCGGAATAGTGGTAGTTATCACTTCGCGCATCAAGACTAATGAATGCGTACTCGCCATTCAACTTACCTGTAGTTATCGCACCGCCAAGAAAGGCCCTACGCATTACATTTAACTCGACATTGGTATCCATCCGGCGAAATGCCTCGCCGACAATGGCGTTGAGCCGCGCCGGCTCCCCTTCGTCGTCTACGTATGTGGCAAGTGGAGAGGCACCCAGTTTCAAATCCGCACCGTTGGCTACGGACAGGCTACTGATGAATATTAATAAAGCGTAATTAATTACCTTAATCATCAACTACTTCCTGATAAGTCAGTCTCTACCGTATCGGTATTTACTGTAAAAGTGTAGTGGTTAATCCAGAAATAGGGTTAAAACGCTGCAAGGTGTCGTGCTGGTAGTAAAGTAGTAAGGATTTAAAGGTGAGTGTACTTAGGGGAACACAACGTCTCAGGTGAGGCGCGCTTTAAAACAGTTACCCGAAGCTGGCTACGCCAGAATTGTATTTATATATGTACATTTTGGGTTTTTAGTGTAATTTGTACATATATAGGTACGTTTATGGTGTGATTAATGAGCAGGGAATCAATCGGTAATCAGTTAAAAACAGAGCGAAAGCGTCGGCGTATGAGCCAGGACGATATCGCAAGTAAGCTCAAAACTGCTCGCCCCCGCATCTCTCAAATTGAGAATGGGCGATATCAAGGGTCTCTCCAACTACTGGAGCGCTATTTAAACCTTATGGGATTAGAGCTAACGGCTATCTCTGTTAATCGCCGTCCTACGCTTGATGAGCTGGATTCGATATACGATGAAGACTAATTACACTTTAGCGAGCCTGCCCGAGTTGGTCCGCCGGTTACAGGTAAAAGTTGGCGGAACACCGGCTGGTGTATTGAATCGGGCCGCGCAATACACATTTACTTACAAAAAGGAAAAGCGGGACGTGTCATTGACGATGCCGTATAGGCCAGAGCCTTACTCACACGGCGCGTTACATCCAATATTCACACAAAACCTGCCGGAGGGTTACCTGCGCAGGTATATCTCAGAAAAGCTCATGCGGTATGCCAACGTTGACGATATGTACCTACTGGCACTTATGGGAGAGAAGGGCATCGGTTACTTATCCTATGATGCGGGTATTACGTTGCCAGAGCCGGAGCACATTGCTATTGACGACATACTGCACTGGTCTGGTAAAGAGAAGTTATTCCCCCGGCTGCTTGAACGCTATTATCTCAACGGAATGGCATCCGGTGTTCAGCCTAAAGTGGTGGTATCCCGTTCTACCGTGTTACAAAAAGACATCATCGTTAAAACGTTTGATGAAGAGTTTCCCCTGCTAACAGTAAACGAATTTGTATGTATGAAATGCGCTGAACATTGTGGTCTGAATACGCCCACTGTTTGGCTATCAGATGATTTGCAGCATTACGTAGTAGAACGTTTCGACGTTGACGATGACGGCAACAAAATCGGCATTGAAGACTATGCCACACTCATGGGGCGCACTGGCGATCAGAAGTATCTGGGGAGCTATGAGAATGTTCTTAAAGCCACACTGCTCAACACCCAATCACCGGAAGAATTAGATAAGGTTTTCGCGCTGGTGGCTTTCAACTGCCTGATAGGGAACGGTGACGCACACCTCAAAAACTTCTCACTGCAATACCAGAATGATCACACTGATATAAAACTGAGTCCGGTTTATGATGTTACCCACACGCTGATTTACCCGACCATCGATAACGCCATGGCGCTGAAAATGCGTAAGAGCAAAGCATTTCCCACACGTAAAGACTTAATCGAGTTTGCCTTTAATGCCGGGGTGACCCGTTCTTCAGCCGGCGATATCGTCGACAGCATCGCGCAGGGGATTCTTGATTGTCTTGCATCACTGAATGAAGTAAACGAAATGGAAGGGCTGCGCGAGTCGATAGAAAAGCATGTAGGCAGTGTCATGAAAGTACAGCCCATCCAGTCAGTCTATCGCCATGACAAGAAGAGAAAATACGAATAGAGTTGTCGGAAACAATAAAGTCTCATACTGAAAATGTCTCTTCTTGGTCAAGAGCGGACACCAGATTCACCATGAGTACAGCCCCACATTGTCAGACTCGCTTTCAAATCTGAAATTTCCCACAAAGTAGTTTTAATTGAATAACTAGTTTTCAGGCCTTTTTTTATATACCTCCTCCACTCAATTGAAGAATCCATCGCTTTAGAAAATAAACGTTGTGCATAGCAGAATTGATGGAGCAATCTTTTGTTACCAGTAAACGGCAAAGGCTATTAGCTATGTTTTCAACTCTAGCTACTTCTACATCATTGCTAGCATCTTCACTTTATCTATTCTCAGCTTCTGTAAGTGCCGATGTTGACCCATCTTGGTTAGTCTCTTGGAATGAGGCTATTGAGAATAGGCCATCGG
>Ga0208204_100383_pt1 | contig 11265 bp, 9 predicted proteins | sample DeeseametaMP2252_FD_184173 | JGI IMG/M metagenome (GOLD analysis project Ga0208204, IMG submission 184173) | Marine microbial communities from the Deep Pacific Ocean - MP2252 (SPAdes) | ecosystem: Environmental > Aquatic > Marine > Oceanic | place: West of El Salvador, Pacific Ocean | collected...
GCGCCCCTTCTTCAAACAGACGCTCGGTCAGTACACCCTCAACCTGCGGACGTACTTGCGATTGTTGCATTGGGCTAACACGACCAGGAAGTGTGACCAGATGTTCAACAGGCTGATTTTGCACAGTGACTACTGAAACCGTGGGTGCCGGTTGCTGACCTGCACCTGCCTGTGCAGCCTGTTGTTCACTCTGATCCGAACAGCCACCGACAATAGCCAGAGCGATAGCCGTGACGGTAGTTAACAAAAGTTTTTTCATAACAGTGAGTCTTCCTGATTCAGCCTGAAAGGCTGGACAATTGTGCAATAAAAGTTTACTTTCTTAAAGATACGTTCTTGTATGTATGTTGTCAATCTCGCGGAGAATCCTATGCGCAGAACAAAAGAAGATGCCGAACTCACTAAACAGGCCATTTTAAAAGCGGCCGTGGACGTCTTTTCAGAGCGTGGCGTTGCCAAAGCATCCCTCGAAGAAATTGCGCGCAGAGCAGAAGTGACAAGGGGTGCCGTTTATTGGCACTTCAAAAACAAAATGGAGATCTTCGACGCGCTTCACGACAGTCTACATACTCCATTTATTGAACGAATCATGGAAGGTTTGGAAGCTGAACACCCGAATCCTGTCGGCCAATTACAGGAGCTTTGTACCAATATTTTTTTAGAACTCGACAGAGATATTCAACAACGTAAAGCACTTACGCTTTTCTTGTTAAAATGTGATTACAGTGGCGAGCTGGAATGCCGCCAGGAAGAACAAGTCAAAGCGAAAGCGATAAAAATGCAAGCCTTCGCAGGTTATTACAAACGCGCTATCAAATTGGGTCACATTGCCGATGATATTAGCGCTGAAGATTACACGATTGCGATGAGCTGTTTCATGCGCGGCGTATTACACGAATACCTGGAAGCGCCCGAAGAATTCGACATGCAAAAGCGTGCGCCCATTATTATGAAAGTGTACTTTGGCGGATTGCGTACGCCTTCCCATTGATTGCTCAAGGCAACCTGCTAAAGAAGGCGCTCAGCAATGGCTGATGAGCACTTCATAGGCCCATACCAATTGGCGGGAATGGGTGTTATCTCCGCCTTTGTCAGGGTGATGAAGGTGCTGCAGTCTACGGTAGTGTTTTTTCACTAATGTTCTGTCGAGAACGGCTTCCTTGCTGATTTCCAATAATGCTCTGGCTTGTGCCATTTCACCCGAAGTAACAACCGGGTTAGCTGCCCTCCCCATTTTCACCCAGAAACCCGCAATCAATTCGTCGACATCCTCACGCTGGGTGGCGTCCAGATTATTCCAGTCGAGGTAGTAGACTCTGAGTGGATCAGGGAGCGTGAGTCGGTTTGAAAGATCTTGTGCGGGTAGCAAAACAATATTGGTAGCCAGAATGTCCAGCCAGCCTTTCCCTTCCTTGGCCCATTGCACCTGTAGGGTATACAGCAAATTGAACAGCACGAAATGACATTGAAACAACAACAGGTTGTCTCGCAGTGCTTGCTCGTCTAACAGTTCAAACGGAGGCTTCTGTAACCTTGATATCAATGTGTACTCACTGATGCCATTGCGGAAATCCGCCTCCATAGACTCAAGCGCCTGGTAAAGCGCCCGCAAAGCCGGGTCGTTATGAGAGCGGTTGGTACTCATTGTTAGCTGCCGGTTGCCGGTGGCGGCTCCGGTAATCGCCACAACCAGATAAGGACTGTCAGCATTACAATGTCAGTTCCAACCATCACCCAGGTTGGCGTACTGCTGAACGCCATAATGACTGCGGATATCGACATGCCGATAGCTGCGGCATATTTCGCCCGTCGCGGCATACAACGCCCATTACGCCAGTGATGAATAATCGGACCGGTGACTTTATGGTTGTCCAGCCAATGTGCCAAAGATGGCGAACTTCTGGCAGCCAACCAGGCTGCAATGAGTACAAAAACGGTAGTTGGCATGCCCGGCACCACCACGCCAATAAAGCCCAGAGTAAGGCTGATCCCTGCTCCCAGCATTAACAACCAGCGGTAAGGTGCTGTAATCATACTGCTTTTAGGTTTTTGGGATGGGGTCATGGAAGCTGGTAGCCGATAATACGATAACAATGAGTCTGCTACTCACTTTACTCCATAATTCGCCTTAATTCATTTCCTGTTCGCCATAACTGTTCGCTGGCATCGCCAGAATCCTTTGCTGAAATGGCATGACATCAGCCAAGGAATCACACACATGATTAAAAAACGGATCCCCAGAGACCTTATCTTCGACCCCTACCCTAAACGCAAACCTGCCGTATTCAGGCGCTTCCTGGTTCTGCTATTAGTGGGCCTGAGCACAGCAATCGCCGCCTTGCATGTGAAGGCAGAAGGTGATCCTGAGAACGCCCCAGTTGTTGATGCGGGTGCGCTTACAGCGGTTAGCAATAACGGCCTGAGAGCGGATGTACTGCATCTTAATACCCATGCCGACATAAAAATAAATGGGCTATTGGTAGATGTCACTTATCACCAGCGGTTTAAAAATCGCTCCGATGAATGGGTGAATGGCGTGTACACCTTTCCCTTGCCAGAAAATGCAGCGGTGAACGACATGACGATTCGAATTGGCGAACGCATAATCAAAGGCGAAATAAAAGAACGTGCCGATGCCCGAAAAATTTTCGAAAAAGCCGTGAAAGAAGGTCGCCGGGCCGCACTGACCGAACAACAACGGCCAAATTTGTTTACCCAACGTATTGGCAATATTCCTCCTGGTGAAGAAATTGAAGTCACACTCCGCTTTTTGGATATAGCCCGTTTTCAGCGAGATCATTTTAGCTGGCGTCTGCCCACCACACTAACGCCCCGTTTTGTTCCTGGCACGCCACTGCAACTGGCAGACCCCCCCGTTGAAGTAGTGAATTCACAGCTATCCGGATTTGCAGGTTGGGCACTGGCTACCGATGAAGTGGATGACGCGCCACTTATTACACCACCCATCGCCACCGCATCATCAGGCCACAGCAACCCACTGTCGCTAACCGTATCTCTTCAGGCAGGACTCGAACTTGCTCGTATTGACGCTCTGTATCATCAACTAGATATCCGCAAAGAAGACCAAGGACATCATATTTATTTAAAAGAGGGGCAAAGTGAAATGGACCGGGACTTCGTGTTGCAATGGTCACCGGTTGCTTCCGCTTCCCCCACTGCCGCCTTGTTCCAACAGCAATTGGGTAACGAAAAATACGCCATGTTAATGGTAATGCCTCCGCAACATCCCCAGCCGCAAGCGCTGCCCAGAGACATCATTTTCATTATCGACACGTCTGGCTCAATGCAGGGACAATCCATCGTTCAGGCCAAGGCCAGTCTTCAATTAGCGGTTAGCAAGTTAACGCTAAACGACCGCTTTAACGTGATCGCATTTAACGACCGTCCTCTGTCGATGTTTGCTTCGCCGCAGATAGCCGACGAAGCCACCACTCGCATGGCCAAAGGCTGGATTGCCGCACTGCAAGCCGAAGGCGGTACGCAAATGGCACCGGCACTCTCTGCCGCCTTTATGCAATCGGACGAGCCGGAGCGTTTGCAGCAGGTGGTATTTATCACCGACGGTGCTGTGGGTAATGAAAGCGCCCTGTTCTCACAAATAAAAGCGCAAGCTAAACAAAAGCGCTTGTTTACCGTGGGTATCGGTTCAGCACCGAACAGCTACTTCATGACAAAAGCTGCAGAATATGGACGAGGCGCATTTGAATATATTGGCGACGTGTCTGAAGTGAACCAACGTATGAACCGTTTGTTCGACCGATTGAACGGCAGTGTGGCCAAGAACATCAGCATTGGCTGGCCACAGGACGCTGAAGTGTTCCCGGCCAATGTACCGGATTTGTATCGCGATGAGCCGGTGTTATCTTTTGCGCGACTTAGCAATATGCCAAACGCGGTAAGCGTATCCGGCGAGACCGCTTCCCAGGAGTGGCGGCGTTCAGTAAGCAGCGAGCACGTCACCAACACCAACGGGATTGGTGCCCACTGGGCAAGAAAGAAAATCGCGCATATTGAAGATCTTGGACGCAATGGAGAACTCAGCGAAGATAACGTCAAAACGCAGATCATTGATGTTGCGTTAACCCATCGACTGCTTTCCCGGTTCACCGCTTTTGTTGCAGTAGATACGCAAATAGCGAGAAACGACAGCGCATTACGCCCTCCTTTGCGCGCTGTTGTTCCCAACATGCTCGCCCAGGGGCAGCAGTTGGCTTACCCGCGCACGGCAACCCGGGCACAACTGATGCTGTGGATAGGCGCGCTTTGTTTGCTGGCGGGTCTGGGAATTCTGCTGGTTCAGTGGAGACATCGCCATGATTAAGTTGCCTTTTGCTGGCAAAGCCACGCCTGCGGGCCTGCTGTCAGCCTTCTTCCTAGCAGCGGCACTGCTGTGTTTTGGCGACAGTTTATGGATATCAGGTAAAGCCGTTGTTGCTCAGGTGCTAATTAAAGGCGCCTGGGAAGACACGCTTGAAACCGGCGCCGAACAGAAGCCCTGGGCATGGGCAGACACCTGGCCGGTGGCAGCCATTCACTTTCCATCGCAGAATGAAAAATTGTATGCGCTGGCGGGCAGCCATGGCAGCAGTCTGGCGTTTGGTCCCGGACACCTCGATGGTACCGCCTTACCCGGCGAACAGGGAACCAAGGTTTTCAGCGCGCACCGTGACACCCATTTTCGTTTTCTGGAGCACGTTGCTATTGGCGAAGTGTTTAACATTCAACAGAAAGACGGGCGCTGGCAGCACTATCGTGTTGCAGACACCCGCATTGTGGACATCGACAGTGCTCCCTGGGTAATTGACCCAGCATCAAATGAAGTACAGCTTGTCACCTGTTACCCCTTCAACAGCATGGCTCCGAACCCCACAAAACGTTACATCGTCGTCGGTCTGCCGATACCTCCCGCGTCAGAACGGGGCAGACAACTAGCCAGGTTACGCATGTAGGCCCAGCGGTGAAGAAGTGTGATGGCACACTTTACGATGCATTAATCCTACGTATTCCACCTCATAGCACAACACGTTGAACGGCTGCATACTGGGTTTAACTCCGCGGATTTGTCATACTCCGCGGTGATTTTTTTCTCGCTTCACTTTTTGGAATGCCCAGTTTGCCAGCCGTATTTTCTTTTCGCCTTATCGTTATCGTGTTTACCACTTTGCTTTCGCTTACTGCGTGTACGCCACCGCGCTCGCCGGACAAAATAGTGATTAGCGGCCCTTTCGAGCCGGTTAGTTATGACCCGGCCAGTTCGGGTTACATCTTCTCTCGCATGCAGGTTATTGAAACACTCGTTGATGTAAATGATGACGGTACGCTACGACCAGGTTTGGCGACGGGTTGGCAGAGCAATGATGACTTTAGCGAATGGACGTTTCATTTGCGCGAAGGCGTAACGTTTCACGACGGCAGTACAATGAATGCAGAGGTCGTACGCAAAAGTCTCGCGGTCGCGTTTGGGAAACCGGTACCTTTCGACGCCAGTTTAGTGAAAGACCTCACCATTCCAGACGCCCATACCGTTGTATTTACACTCAGTCAGCACTATCGCCCGTTTCCGTCTTTAATGTCTAATTACACCATGGCCATTTTGTCACCGGCCTCCTTTGGGAAATTTAACCGCACGACGGCGCTCATTGGCACCGGGCCCTATAAAATTACTGACTTCCAGCCTCCTCATAACATTTCAACGGTTAGGTTCGACGACTACTGGGGACGCCCCGGCTCAATTAAAGAAGTGGAATACATTACTGGCCATCGCTCTGAAACGCGGGCTCTGATGGTAAAAACGGGTCAGGCGGATATTGTTTATAATCTCGATCCTGCCGCGGTGGAAATGCTGAAATCAGACGACTCAGTGTCTGTGTTCAGCGAACTCATTCCCCGCACCACTCTGATTAAATTGAATCTGGATGATCCGATACTGGCAGATAGGTCAGTCCGTCAGGCGCTGAGTTTGGCCCTCGACCGTACCGGTATCGCCAGCGGCATCTTGCGCGTTCCCGGCATTGAGGCCAATCAGCTATTTGGTCCAGGCATGGGCGTTTGGTATATGAACGATTTGCCGCCCCCTTCGCAATCTTTAAAGCAGGCGAAAGCGCTGCTCGAACAGGCTGGTTGGGAACTCGCCAACGACGGCGTACGTTATCGTAACGGCAAGTCGCTAGAGATGAACATGATCACTTACGCTAACCGCCCTGAGCTCATCATCATCGCCACCGCGATTCAGGACCAGTGGGCACAGGCTGGAGTGAAACTTAATGTGCATATGGAAAATTCCAGCGCTATTCCTTCAGGTCACACCGACGGCACCTTACAAACTGCATTAATGGCACGTAATTTCGCCAATATCCCCGACCCTCTCGGCATCCTGCTGGCCGACTTTACCAGTGAACAAGGTGGTGAATGGGGGCCGATGAATTGGCAAAACCCAGCTCTCTTTTCACTCATTGAGCAAATTGGCCGGGAAACCAGCGAGGCTTCACTTCCGGCGCAGGCCCGTGACGTTATTCGCACTATTAATGACGACCTCCCGCTCATTCCAGTGGTGTATTACATGCAACATTCAGCGGTCTCCGACCGCTTGCAACACTTTAGCTTTGACCCCTACGAGCGTTCATTTCGCATTGCTGACCTGCAAATCAGGAGCGAGCCGTGAAGCGTATTCTGTTAAATCGCCTGCTCCAGGCCATTTTAATGATGTGGAGTGTGGGTACCCTTACTTTTATTCTGGTGCGTTTGTTACCAGGAGATATGGCTTACAAAATTGCCGCTGGGCGCTATGGCGATGACGCCGTAAGCACGGCGGCGGCGAATGCGGTGTCGGCAGAGTTAGGGCTGGATAAGCCCGCGTTTCAGCAATATCTGCATTGGCTCTGGGATTTACTTTCGCTGGATTTAGGCAACAGCCTGGTATCCGGCGCCCCCATTATTGTTGAGTTACAAAATCAGCTTAGTTTCACCCTGGTACTGGCTGGATGCGCTATTGTGGTGGCGGCATTGATTGCGTTTCCATTGGGCATGTTCTGTGGCGTTAAAGCCGACAGCGGATGGGACAGAGCCTCGCTGACCATGTCGACCTTCGTGCGTTCTCAGCCTGTATTTTGCCTGGGACTCTTACTGATTTTTCTGTTTGCTATGGAGCTGAAATGGTTTCCCGTGGCCGGGTACGGTGGTGTGCCTTACGCAATTTTACCCGTTCTTACGCTAGCAATCAGTTTGGCGGCGGTTTCCAGCAGGGTTGTCCGCAACAGCACCCGAACTGCCGTAAAATCAGCGTGGTTCGAGTTCTCCCGAATCAAAGGCCTTTCATCACGTCGCGCATTCGTTCGCCATGCTCTACCGAACATCTTGCTGCCAGCCCTGGCCTTTATGGGCATTCAATTGATTGGTCTTATTGAGGGCGTGATCATGATAGAAAGCCTGTTTGCCTGGCCGGGCATTGGCCATGGCCTTTCCCACGCGGTTTTCGCCAGAGACATTCCCATGTTGCAAGGCACAGCACTGGTAATGGGGTTCTTGTTTGTACTGATTAATGCGCTGGTAGACGTGAGCTATTACCTGCTCGACCCCAGACAACAGGAGGTCCAGTCATGACCTTCTTTGCCAAACTGTCTACGCAGCAACGCACAGGCGCAGTCATTTTAGGTTGTCTTGCCCTGTTTGCAGTGGCTGAAATGTTGCTGTTCTCAATAGATGGTAATCAGCAATTTCTTGCGCAAGCATTTGCATCACCAGACTGGCAAGCACCGCTGGGGCGAGACCAGTTCGGCCGCAACATGTTTGCCCGACTGGCAGGCGGATTACGTATTTCCTTCACACTGTCCCTTATTTGCGTTGTCACCTCTGCGTTGCTTGGCGTACTTGCCGGTGTCGCAGCCGCCTGGCGTGGTGGCTGGTTCGACAACCTGCTGAATTTTTTTGCTAATACCATTTTGGCGTTGCCGGGACTGGTGCTGATTTTAGTGTTTGCCGCCGTCGTCCCCGGTTCCTTTGTGATGATTTATCTGGCTATTTCATTGGTGATCTGGGTGGAATACTTCCGTTTGGTGCGGGCAATTGCGTTGAACCAGGTAGCCAGTCCAGCATTGCAGTCTTCGATGCTGATGGGGTTTGGCAAATTCTACTTGTTTCGCCGCCATATCTGGCCTGCATTAAAAGCCGATGTGTTCTCCCTGGCAGCGTTTGGTGCTGCAACCTCGGTGGTAGCCATGTCATCTGTGGGTTTTGTTTACGTAGGTTTAAAACCACCCACACCGGAACTTGGCCTGATGATTGTTGAATTATTCCCGTATTACCACGAAGCGCCATGGTTGCTGTTAGAACCAATAAGCCTGTTGTTTCTGATTGTACTTGGCTTTCATTTGCTGGCAGGGAAATCACGCTAATGAAGCGCATTGAAGTTACGAACCTCACTATTCACTCGTCGGAAGGCGTGATCATAAACAACTTGTCACTTTCCGTATCGGAGAATGAATCGCTAACCATTCTGGGTGAAACCGGCTCAGGGAAAAGTCTTCTGGCATTGGCTATTCTGGGGAATTTACCGCCCATGCTAACCGTATCAGGTTCGGTTAAAGTCGATGGTAAAGAAATGCTGGAAATGCCTGCGTCAGAGGCAGCTTCTCTATGGGGAACAACCCTGGTTATGCTGCCCCAGGAACCCTGGCGGGCACTCAGCCCACTGATGAAAATAAAACATCAGATTGCCGAAGTATTTCGTTATGTAAAGCGCGCTACACCCGCTACAGCTAGCGAAGATACCCATCAATTATTGGCAAAAGTCGGGCTAGAGCAACATGCACAAAAAGTCCCCGCTCAACTTTCAGGCGGCATGGCGCAGCGCACGGCAATAGCTTGCTCCGCAGCCACAGGGGCCGACATTGTTCTTGCCGATGAGCCCACCAAGGGGCTCGATACCGCCCGAAAAGATGACATTATTGCGTTACTTAAAGCCCGTAAAACAAAGGGGTGTTTGCTTACCATCACTCACGATGTACAGGTTGCCAAAGCTTTAGGCGGTAAAACCCTGGTTATGCAAAGAGGTGTGGTAGTTGAAAGCGGAGATGCAGAGAAAATTTGCTCGCAGCCAGATTCCGCCTATGCCAGAGCACTTATCAACGCGGCGCCGGAAAACTGGCCGCTCAGAGAGAAGTCGGCAACTACTTTCTCTCCGCTGATAACAGTTAAAAACCTTACGCTGACAAGAGGCAACCAGACGCTTCTTGAACAGGTCAGTCTTGAGATAGGTGCTGGAGAAGTTGTCGGATTATATGGCGACAGTGGAAGCGGAAAGTCCTCCCTTGCCGATGCCCTGCTGGGTTTACTCCCGGTGAGCGGCGAGATTCTTTTTCATCAACCGCTAGCGCGGCATGAAAAACTGAAACTCTATCAAGATCCTCCTTCGGCTTTCTGTGAAGAGGCAACTTTACGTACGCTACTGCACGATATTATTAAGCTACACAAACTAAGCCCGCCGCCGCTGGATAAACTGGCGCTCGAGCTTGGCCTGTCCCCCGGTTTACTTGATCGCACAGCCACAGAAGTGAGTGGCGGCGAGCTACAGCGCATTGCGCTACTGAGGGCGATGTTATTAAAACCGAAGTTTCTGGTAGCAGACGAGCCGACATCCCGACTCGACCCTATCACAGCTGAAAAAGTTACCCGCTTGCTGGCGACTAAAGCCAGAGCAATGAACTGCACCCTGCTGTTTATCAGCCACGATATTCATCAGCTGAATAACATCTGTGATCGGGTCATGGACATCACATCTTTATGAGTCGCCGAATTTAATCCGCACACCAGCATTAGCGATAAAGCCGTCATTACGTGACCAGATATCGGTGGTCCAGCGACCGCTTGGCGCTCTGGCTGGTAACAGTAAAGGATGCTCATCGCTCTGTTTAACATCCAGCAGATTTTCCAGATTAATAAACCAGCTTGTGCGACCGGTGGATATCTCTCCCATCAGGCCGAGGTGCCAGTAAGGTCTGGACTCGTTCATATAAGGATTATCATTAAGGCGCTGCGTGCCAGTATAATAAGCTTCAAAGCCAGCTCGAAAGTTGCCGTGTTGCTCCCACATAGCCACAAAGCCTGCTGAATGTTTCGGGGTCAGCGCAACTTCACGTCTTCCGTTCCCTGTTGATTGGTCTTCTTTGGCATCGAGGAACAGGTAGCTGGCGGTGAGCTTAATGTCATGCCAGCGATATCGCACCAGCATTTCCGAGCCTTTGATACGGGTATCACCAGAGCGGTTTAAGAGTTTGATTTGTTTAGGAGATACCGCTTCCACATCAACAGCGTTCTCCACCGAACAACCAAACAGAGTGAAGCTGGTTTCAATGTTATCAAGCGTATAGGTGAAATCCAGCGATGCCGTTTCAGCCTGCTCCTCATTCAGATTAAATGTCGGCGACAGCCGTGACAGTCCTGCCGCGTCAATTTCTTCTACGAAGGGCGTTGGCGCGTAATATCCTTGTGCATACGAACCACGGACAGTGAGGTCGCCGGGGCGATATAAAACGGACACCCTTGGACTAAGCTGTGTTCCATACACATTGTGATCGTCAAGCCGGGCACTGTAAGACGTGGTAACGGTGTCTGACACATCATAATCGAGCTGCGCAAATATCCCCGGCACCGTGTAGCTGTAATCGAATTCGGGGAACGTCATTGATGAAAATGTATCTGCCTGAAAAGCCAGGCCAGCTACCCAGCTGCTCTTATCGCTATAGCCGGATACGCTGGACTCAGCCAGATAACTCTCATGCTCGTCATCGTCCACTACTTCACCGAACTGATGCTCGTGCTCCTGCACCATAACTGAAGCCCGACTATTCAGCGTAAGCGTGTCGTTTAGCGGCATAGAAAACACCAATCCGGCATCACTGCGCACAGAGTCCTGACGCTGAATAAACTCAGTGCCGTCGGCAACGGTGTTTCCCGGTAGCGTGCCGCCCCGACGATTCTCTGTCATGTGTCCGGCTGTCAGATAAAGCGTCTCGCCATTTTCGCCCTCCCAAAATAAGCGGGGACGCACGGTGTATCGCTCATAGCCGGGTAAGTCTATCCAGCCATCGCTGTCAGTATCTTCGGTTTTCTGATGATGGGCACCGGCGGTGACCGATCCTTTCAGCGAATCGGTGAGTGGCGATTCAGCGTAGGTGGTAAAGTCCTGTCCGTCTCGCGTCGTCAGATTCAGCAGGGCTTCGCCCTGAAACGCATCGCCAGGCCGCCGGG
>Ga0208204_100385_pt1 | contig 11230 bp, 10 predicted proteins | sample DeeseametaMP2252_FD_184173 | JGI IMG/M metagenome (GOLD analysis project Ga0208204, IMG submission 184173) | Marine microbial communities from the Deep Pacific Ocean - MP2252 (SPAdes) | ecosystem: Environmental > Aquatic > Marine > Oceanic | place: West of El Salvador, Pacific Ocean | collected...
TGCTCTACCAACTGAGCTATCGAGGCTGAAACTGTTTAGCGGGTGGCTTTTGGAAGCCTGTCCTGCTGTGGGTGCGTATTAAACGGATTTCCGTGCTTCAAGTCAACCGTTTTTCTTCATATTTTTTTCAACTGCGCATTAGTTGCGCAATTCCGAGAAAAAAACAGCAACCCGCGCGTTTTTCATCCGGTTTAGATTACTTTTTCGGGGGTACGTAGCCTTCAATTGAAGGTTCTTTGCCTTCAAATAAAAATGCTTCCATCTGCTCTTCAAGAAATTTTCTGTCGGTTGGCTCCATCATATTGAGCTTTTTCTCGTTGATCAGCATGGTTTGCTTTTTCTGCCACTCAGAAAATGCCTCTTTGGAGATATTGTCGAAGATGCGCTTACCCAGTTCGCCGGGGTAAAGCTGAAAATCCAGTCCGTCGGCTTCTTTGTTGAAGTGCTGGCAAAATACTTGTCTGCTCATGGTGTCTCCTTAAATCGGGTCTGAGCGCTGCGATGCCTGCGCCATTCACTAAGCACAGGCAATAATGGGCATAGTCTAAAGGATTTGTTTTATCTGCGAGATAATTTTTTGCGTTGGTGCTGCAGTGCCTACTCCCAATGATTCATCAATATTGAACCAGCGCTGATTGCTTTCATTTACCTGCAAGCCGCCAGGAGCATCAACAAACAACAGATGGGGCTGAATATCCAGGTGAAAATGACTGAAGGTATGACGAAAGCCTTCCAGCGCTTTATGGTCTGATATTTCAAAAGGCAGTGCTTTAATGGCATCTTCCACAGAAAGCTGGGTTTCCAGAAAGCCGAATAGCCCGCCCCACAATCCGGTTGGTGGGCGCTGTTCCATTAATACGCTGCCGTTATAGAACACGGCTAACATAATCGTAGTGCGAACTGGCAACGTTTTCTTAGGTTTCTTTCCGGGGAATTCGGCTTGTCTTCCTTGCGCATAGGCCAGACAACCTGATTGCAGCGGACACTCATCACAACGAGGCTTCGAACGGGTGCAAACCATAGCGCCCAAATCCATCATCACCTGCGTATAGTGATTACAACGCTCGTTCGGCGTATTGGCGGTGGCATATTCCCACAGCTGATTTTCTACCGCTTTTTGTCCTGGCCAGCCCTCTACGGCGTAGTAACGTGCGAGTACGCGCTTTACATTGCCATCAAGAATAGGATGATTCTGCCCGCACGCAATAGAGAGAATAGCCCCTGCAGTAGAACGGCCTATGCCGGGTAGCGCCATGACTTCTTCTAACGTTTGCGGGAATTCACCACCGTATTCGCTGGCGATTTGCTGTGCGGCTTTGTGCAGGTTTCGGGCACGGGCGTAATAACCAAGGCCAGTCCATAGATGCAGTACATCGTCCTGGGGGGCGTCGGCTAAATCCACCACGGTAGAAAATCGCGCCATAAAGCGCTCAAAGTACGGAATTACTGTGGTCACCTGAGTTTGCTGCAACATAATTTCAGACACCCACACCCGGTAAGCAGAAATATCCTGCTGCCAGGGCAATGTCTTGCGGCCGTGCTTATCGAACCAATCGAGCACGAGGCGGGAAAATGGCTTTGTCATCGAATACTAAAATCGGTCGGTCTTGATGCGGTGTATGATAACATGCACAAGTAAATACCAAACCCAGTCAGGAGCTTTTGTGTTAAAGCCTACGTTGTTTCTTCCCGGTACTCTTTGTGACGAGCGCGTGTGGCTGCCAGTATGGCGGCAACTCTCTATTTATCAGCGCCGTTACGTGCCGCTACAGTGGGCGAGCTCAAAAGAAGACATGCTGGCACTAACATCAGACCGAGTGCTCGACAACGAGCAAGTCCACCTAGTGGGTTTCTCGATGGGCGGTTATATGGCTGCAACCTGGGCGTTGCAGAATCAATCTAAGGTGGCGTCGCTCACTATGATTGGCGCATCACCCTATGGCCTTACCGCTGAAGAAGAAAAGCGCCGCGGCCAATTGGTAACTATGCTGAAAAAAGGCAGTTTTCAGCCAGATAAAGCCGCTTACATTTCACGCTTTGTGCACCCTTCGCACCAGAACAACCCAGACGTTGCAGGTGTAGTGCGGGAGATGGGTAAAGATTTAGGCGCGGCCACATTACTTGCCCATACCAATGCAACCACTCCCAGACCAGCTATTATCGACAAACTTAAAACCTGTACTTTCCCGGTAAACATCATTGCCGCCGAAGATGATGAGGTGGTGCCGTTTTCTTCATTACAAAAGGCCGCGGATGAAATCCCATCTTCTCATCTGATCACAGTAAGAGGTGCAGGACATATGTGCCTTTTAGAGCAACCAGACACGCTGGCGCAATCAATTCAGGCGATTTGCGGCTAACGCTCCCCACTTCACGCAGATTTGCAGTAAAATACAGCAGAGAAGATTGCAATCAGCCGGGCAGTGGGCATAATGCCGCCCCGGTTCTAACAGCTAAAAATGGGCGCAAAATGGGTCAATACAAAAATCAGGAAGAAGCAGAAGCGGCTGGCGTATACGTCAGCAAAGTTCGCAGCTTCGTAAAACGGGAAGGCAGATTAACGAACGGTCAGGCGAAAGCGCTTGAATCCTTCTGGCCAACCATGGGGGTAGATTTTCAGGAAAACTTACTCTCTTTTACTGAATTGTTTGGCAACGACAACCCGGTTGTGTTGGAAATTGGTTTCGGAATGGGCAAATCTCTGGTAGAAATGGCAGAGAACGACCCAAACACCAACTTTATTGGTATTGAAGTTCATCGCCCTGGCGTGGGCGCTTGTTTGTCTGAGGCTGGAGAACGTGGCCTGACAAACTTACGTGTCATGGAGTACGACGCGGTAGAAGTTTTCAAGAAAATGATTCCCGACGGCAGCCTTGCCCGGGTTCAACTCTACTTTCCTGATCCATGGCACAAAAAACGTCATCATAAACGTCGTATAGTACAGCCTGAATTTGTTCAGATGGTACGTGAGAAGCTTGCTATTGGCGGTAAATTTCACATGGCAACCGACTGGGAACAGTACGCAGAGCATATGGCAGAAGTCATGAATGCGGCCCCAGGATATGAAAATACCGCCACCAACGGTGATTACGTGGCACGCCCGGACTATCGTCCTATCACGAAATTTGAAGTACGTGGTCAGAAGCTGGGTCACGGCGTTTGGGACCTGATTTACCAGCGCGCAAATTAATACAAAACAATAAATAAATTAACGGAACTTAGAACCACATGTTGAGCCCGCAAAGCCAGTTATTAGAACGGAACCTTGAGCTTTTTGATACTGGAAACTGGTTATTCATTAATCCCAGCGATGCCTATTTCGCTGATTTACTCGACAATAAACCAGCCACCTTTTTGCATCAGTATTTCGATATTTTTGCTGAAAGCGTGCGGGTGATCCCATCCTGCGAATTCGACAGTCGCGATGTAAGCCAACGGGATCATGGGTTTTGTATTGAGCAAAAAGCCAGTGGTCATATGCACTGGTTCTCACCGTTTATTCCTGCCGAAAAGACGTTTTCAGATATTCTGATATTTATGCCCAAGTCGAAGCCGCATACACAAATGCTGCTGGCAATGGCCCATAGCGCTTTATCTGAAGGTGGCAAAATTCACATAGTCGGTGAAAACAAAGGCGGCATAAAAAGCGTTGCCAAACTCACCGACAAAATTGGCCCTAACCAAAAAATCGACTCTGCCCGCCATTGCAGCTTGGTTACGGTAATGCCAGAAACCACAGGCCCGGCTTTTTCTCCGGCAGACTGGCTCACCGAATCAGAGTACGAAGTGGACGAACTTACCTGGGAAGTGGTGTCGTTACCGGGTGTATTCAGCCATGGCGAGCTTGATGAAGGCACTCGCATGTTGCTGAAAAAAGGCTCTGACCGTTTACGTGGCAGGGTACTGGATTTCGCGTGCGGTGCGGGCGTCATTGGGGCTTATTTACTCAAGCGCTTCCCTCACCTCGATATGCAACTGCTGGATGTAAGCGCCCTGGCCATCTACTGCGCCGCGCGTACCTTAAACGCTAACCAGCAGTCTGCTTGTTTATTGGCCGCAAACGGCCTGCATGGCATCGAGCGTAACTTTTCGCACATTGTTACTAATCCGCCTTTCCACACGGGCGTAAAAACCGATTACACCATTACCCGCAGATTTATTGAAGACAGTAAGCGACGTCTTGCCTCTGGTGGCACTCTGCAAATGGTAGCTAACCGTTTTTTACCGTACCCTGGCTTGCTAGGCGATGTGTTCCCTCAAACGCACACCGTTGCGCAAGACACCCGCTTTTCCCTGTACATGAGCACATCAGGTTAGGCAGATTTAATTCTGTGTGATAACGTTTAGTTGAATGTAACCGGTGTCATACTTACATAGCATGTGTACGAAACGCACCGTGGCTTTGGGTTGTTTGGAGACTTGCCGTGAATATTGTTTTCGCCATTTCGGAAGTAGAAGATTTAGTTAAAACAGGCGGTCTCGCCGACGTTGGAAAGGCACTGCCACTGGCGCTTAAGAAAGCCGGTGAACAGGTCAGCATTGTGATGCCGTATTACAAAGCCATTGCTGAGCAGTACAAACTTGCTGACGCCTGCGCCCAGCAAACGCTGTTCACAGAAGGCAAGGTTTACCACTACAACATTAAGCAGTTGTCCTGGAATGACATTGACGTTTATTTCATAGATTACCCTGAATACTTCGACCGTGAAGGCCTGTACACCAGCACTTATGAAGCTTACGCTGATAATTCAGAACGCTTCAGTTTCTTTTGCGGTGCGGCACTCAATGCTTTGCAAGCACTCAGTATTCAGCCCGATGTCATTCATTGCCACGACTGGCACACGGCAATGCTGCCATTCCTGCTTCACAATGATCATTCTGGTTTCTTCAACACCACTAAAACCGTATTCACTATTCACAATGCGGCTTTTCAGGGCGTAACCAAGTTAGACGATATTCCTTACTTGCGCCATCACCCTGCTATTGCCTCACAGGTGCATGGTGGCTATATCAATATGCTGCAGTCGGGTATCGAGTTCGCCACTAAAATTACTACGGTGAGTCCGAATTACGCCGAGGAACTGCTTACCGATTTAGGTTCACACGGGCTACACGACCGGTTAGTTACCCGCCAGCAAGATTTAAGCGGCATTCTAAACGGGTGTGATTATGGCCAGTGGAATCCGCAAGACGACGAATACCTTCCCAAGAATTACTCAGCCGACACCTTGCACGATAAGAAAATGTGTAAGCTGGCGCTACAGGAAATCAGTCATCTGCCGCTTAATGCAGACGTGCCGCTGCTCGGCATGGTTTGCCGCCTGACAGACCAAAAGGGATTCGGCTACTTAGTACCTATTCTTCAGGAACTCATGCACCACAATGTGCAACTCGTTATTGTAGGCACCGGCGATCCGAAGGTGTGTATGGATTTGGATGAATTTGCCCAAAACCATGCTTCCCAGTTTGCTTTTATCAACGGCTTTAGTGTTCATCATGCGCACTTGGTTGAAGCTGGCGCAGACTTTTTCCTGATGCCTTCTCAATTCGAGCCATGTGGACTGAATCAGATGTACAGTCTGGCTTATGGCACACTGCCTATTGTACGTGCAGTGGGCGGCTTAAAAGACACAGTAGTCGACACCAATCAAGACAAAGACAATGCCACGGGTTTTGTGTTTAATGCGCCGAGCCCAGCGGCACTGCTAAGCTGTATCCGTCGTGCTCTATTATTCTATTATGAGCACCCGGTGAAGTTCCGTGAGATGCAAATTCGCGGCATGAATACCCGTTTCACTTGGGAAACGGCCGCGGAATCCTATCGCGCTCTTTATGCCTCAATGAGCCATTAGAAAAAGATAAATAATCATCCCGCTTTATTTTTGCGCCTCTTTCAGCCATATTTAGCGTAAGAGTGCGCAAATTATAATCATTCATAACAAATGTCACAGCCAACCGTGCAGCTATCGATAAGAAGCCTTTTTCTCTGGGTTGTGATGGCCATTGCCACCTTGTCACTCATCGTGTCTGCCGGGCTCACCAGTTACAACCAAATAAAGCATTACCGCGAAACCCTGCGCAACGACGTGGTGATTTTCGCCGACCTGCTAGGCGCTATCTATGGCGATATGATAATAAGCGGTTTGAGTGACCACGAAGAAGAACAACTTGATGGTCATCTTAGCAAGCTCGCAGCATCGCCCGATCTAATTAACCTTAGAATCTATGAACAAGATGAAGCTGGCGATCTTAATCCGCTTGCCAGTTATACCCGCGAGGGTGACTTTCCAGCTACGCCGAAACAAACTTCCATCGGTCAATATTTCGAGCCTGTGATGACTGCAGATGCCATCGAAATTGCCCGGGCGATTGAGAATCAACAAGGCAGAACGGCTGGCTACGTCTATATCAAATTTTCCACACAGCGCTTGAACCGGGAAATTGAACAAGCCATTTTTACCACGGTTGCCGTTATTATCGTGATCCTGGCGTTGTGTTTGATAGTTTCGCTGCGCATGCAGAAGCTGATCACCCAGCCTATAGAAAGACTCGGTGAGTTTCTCAGTAATACCTCTCGTCAACGAGACTACAGCGCCCGGGCCGAACCCACTAATATTCGTGAAATTGCAGACCTTTCTGTATCGATTAATGTCATGCTGAGCCGGGTGCAGGAATATGTACAAAAACAACGGATGGCAGAAGAGCAACATCGTAAGCTAAATGCGAGTCTGGAAGACATGGTAAGTCAGCGTACTTTGGCCCTCAAAGAGGCAAACCGCGAACTTATCCAAACGCTGGAAAAACTACACCAATTTCAACGCCAAATTGTGCAGAACGAAAAGATGGCATCGTTGGGCGATATGGTTGCCGGAGTGGCCCACGAAGTTAACACACCAATAGGTCTTGGGGTAACAGCCTCAACCATGATGTTGGACCGATTAGCAATAATTCAAAAAGAATTCGAGAGTAAAACGTTAAAAGCCAGTACAATGGCTCGGTTTCTGACCGAAAGTCAGGAAAATCTGAATATTATTTACCGTAACCTGAATCGCGCAGCCGAGCTGATTTCCAGTTTTAAACAGGTGGCTGTAGATCAATCATCAGAAAATGACCGTATTTTTTGCTTTTCACAACTGGTCAATGAGATACTTTTATCTCTGCGGCCCCGGCTAAAGCAGGTCGAGCATGATATCCGGGTAGATTGCGATCCTACACTGGTTATTGAAACCAAAGCAGGGCCAATCAACCAAATCCTGATCAATCTAATCATGAATTCAGTTATTCATGGTTTTGAAGACATGGATCGCGGCGAGATAAACATCATTGCAGAAATGATGTCGCCAACAAAAATGAAACTAATTTACAAAGATAACGGAAAAGGGATCTCCAACGACATCCGCAAACGTATCTTTGACCCGTTTGTTACAACAAAACGAGGGCAAGGTGGCTCCGGTCTGGGTATGCATCTGGTGTATAACCTGGTGACTCAGGCACTAAACGGCACCATCACAATTACCAGTGAAGAAGGCAACGGCGTGGAATTTCTTATCATTTTCCCTGTCGAAAGCTCTGAAAGTGGAAAATTACCGTTAAAAGGTGAATAAGCCCTTGTAATTTTTGTACGAAAACTTATACCGTAGACAAGTTGTCCGATAAGTACTTTTAAAACAGACTATCGGATATTAGAATTTGTCAGAAGAAGCAGCTTAATCGATTGTAGAAGAGTGTAAAACACCATGCATACGCCAAATATTTTAATTGTTGAAGATGAAGTGGTAACCCGTACCACGCTGAAAAGCTTATTTGAAGCTGAAGGCTACAATGTGTTTGAGGCCGAAAATGGCGATCAAATGCATGACTTTTTTGAAAACCACTCTATCAATCTGGTTATTATGGACATTAACCTGCCAGGTAAGAATGGTCTGATCCTGGCGCGTGAAGTTCGCGACCGCAAAAATGTCGGCCTTATCTTCCTGACTGGTCGTGACAACGATGTAGACCGTATTTTAGGTCTGGAAATCGGTGCCGATGACTACCTGACGAAGCCATTTAACCCACGTGAGTTAACGATTCGTGCTCGTAACCTGCTTGCACGTACCACTAACTCTGCTGAAGACGACGACTTACCAAGCCGCGTTAGCTTCAACGGTTGGACACTGGATGGCGATAGCCGCTCACTGATCTCGCCAAGCGGTACAGAATTTCGTCTGCCACGCTCTGAGTTCCGTGCACTGCACCTGTTCCTGAGCAACCCGGGGAAAATCCTTACCCGTGAACAACTGATCATGGAAATGACTGGCCGTGAACTGCGCCCGAATGACCGTACGGTAGACGTAACCATTCGTCGTATTCGTAAGCACTTCGAGTCTGAGCCAAGCGAAGAAGAATTGATCGTAACCATCCACGGTGAAGGTTACCGTTTCTGTGGTTCAGTAGACCAATAAGCACGCTGCTTATCTACTGATAACCACAAACAAAAAACGCAGCTTTATCGCTGCGTTTTTTTATGCCTGAAATTTACGAGTACGGATTTAACTCCCCGCCACCCGCATTTCACCGATTAGTATAGAGCCGGTTTGTACACCGCCGCGAAGTTCACGCTCGGCACCGATTGCCGCGATATTCATAAACATGTCTTTCAAGTTACCGGCAATGGTCACTTCGGCTACCGGGTACTGGATAATACCGTTTTCTACCCAGAAACCTGCTGCGCCACGGGAATAGTCGCCGGTTACGGTGTTTACACCCTGCCCCATTAGCTCGGTCACCAATAATCCTGTGCCCATTTCTTTAAGCATTTCGGCATCGGACTGACCGGTTGTACCGATTATCCAGTTATGAATACCGCCAGCATGGCCGTTAGACTTCACGCCCAGCTTGCGAGCAGAATAAGTGGTGTACAGGTAGTGCGACAATAAACCATTTTCCACAATGGTCATGTCTTTAGTAGCGACACCTTCAGAGTCGAAGCTGGAGCTTGCTAGACCGCCTTTAAGGAACGGCTTTTCTTCAATGTTCAGCCATTTAGGAAACACCTGCTCACCCAGTTTGTCGAGCAGGAACGATGAACGACGATACAGGCTACCACCGCTGATAGCACTCACGTAGTGACCAAACAAAGAGCTGGCTACATCGCGGTGCAGCATTACAGGCACTTTACCCGTAGGCAGCTTACGCGCTCCCAGACGGGCTACAGTGGCCTCGGCAGCCTCACGACCAACCTCTGCTGCAGATTTCAATAAATGGGCCTGACGGCTCACTGTGTACGCGTAATCGCGTTGCATGTCGCCGTCTTGCGCGCCAATCATCATGCAGCTTAGGCTATAGCGGCTGCTCGGGTAGCCAGCGTTGATTCCATGGGTATTACCATAAACCCGCATACCCAAATTAGCGTTGTAAGAAGCACCATCAGAATTGGTAATGCGCTCATCGTACTCAAGCGCGGCCTTTTCAGCTTCAATGGCAAGCTCGATACCTTTTTGCGGGTCTAATTCGATAGGATGATAGAGGTCGAGATCAGGAAACTCCGTGGCGATTAAGTCTTCATCAGCCAAGCCGGTGCACGGGTCTTCGCTGGTATAACGGGCAATATCTACCGCTTTTTCTACTGTCAGAGCCAGTGCTTCTTTGCTCAAATCAGCGGTTGAGGCGCTACCTTTGTGCTTACCCACGTAAACACTGATACCCAGTCCGCCGTCGTTGTTAAATTCAACATTCTCCACATCGCCCATGCGGGACGACACAGAAATGCCCTGCACTTTCGACATACTGGCCTCGGCCTGCGTGGCACCTTTACTCAGAGCCATCTTCAGCACGTCGTCGACAACGCCCTGGATTTCCGCAATTTGCTTTTCTATTTGCATAGTGAGTTTCGCTATTTCCGTCTGTATGTCACAATACTCGAATACTGCAGTGTAACATTTATGAGTGCCAAATGAGCGATAACAAGCATCATTCTGACGAAGAAAACTATTTTGACGATGGTCAGCCTGAAGACGGCTCCGATATTGTCAGTAAATCTGAACTGAAACGCCAGTCTGAAGAGCTTCAGAAGCTTGGCGAAGACTTGGTGAATCTGTCTGCCGCCCACCTGGCGACCATTCCAATGGATGAAGAGCTGGAAGATTCGGTGATGCTAGCGCGGAATATCAACCGCAAGAAAGATGGCTTCCGCCGACAACTTCAGTTTATCGGTAAATTAATGCGTAGCCGTGATGTGTCAGACATCGAAGCTGCCATGGCCCGATTAACCCACCAGCACCAGGCGCAGAATGCGGCCTTCCACGCGCTGGAAAAAGCCCGTGAAGACGTTATCAATCATGGTGATGACGGTATTCAGCGCTTAATGGAAGAGCATCCGCAGCTCGATCGCCAAAAGCTACGCCAGTTCCACCGCCAGATTAAAAAAGAGCGTGAAAAGAACGGGCCTCCAAAAGCATTCCGCGAACTGTTTCAATATCTGAAAGAAATGATTCACGAAGAATAGGCGCTTTACTTAAAGTGCTGTTCTAACCATACGGTACTAAAAACCCGTACAAACAAAAACGGCGCGATAGCCATATCGCGCCGTTTGTTTATCTGTGAGCAGGTGCTTACGCCGTACCGCCCACGGTGAGTTCATCTACCTTAAGTGTTGGCTGACCAACCCCTACTGGCACTGACTGACCGTCTTTACCGCATACACCTACGCCGCGGTCCAGTGCTACGTCGTTACCAATCATAGAAATCTTTTGCATAACTTCCGGGCCGTTGCCAATCAGCGTGGCGCCTTTTACCGGTGCAGTGATTTTGCCGTTCTCAATAAGATAGGCTTCAGCGCTTGAGAACACGAACTTACCCGAGGTGATATCTACCTGGCCGCCGGCGAAGTTAGGTGCATAAATGCCTTTATCGATAGTCGCGATAATTTCCTGCGGATCGTACTGGCCGCCTAACATGTAGGTGTTGGTCATGCGCGGCATAGGCAAGTGTGCAAATGACTCGCGGCGACCGTTACCCGTTGGCGCAACACCCATTAGGCGGGCATTCATTTTATCCTGCATGTAGCCTTTCAGGATACCGTCTTCAATCAATACGTTGTGCTGGGTCGGCGTGCCTTCGTCGTCTACCGACAGAGAACCACGACGGTCAGCCATGGTGCCATCGTCCACCACTGTGACCCCTTTTGCTGCAACGCGCTCACCGATGCGACCACTGAAGGTAGACGCGCCTTTGCGGTTAAAGTCACCTT
>Ga0208204_100387_pt1 | contig 11164 bp, 12 predicted proteins | sample DeeseametaMP2252_FD_184173 | JGI IMG/M metagenome (GOLD analysis project Ga0208204, IMG submission 184173) | Marine microbial communities from the Deep Pacific Ocean - MP2252 (SPAdes) | ecosystem: Environmental > Aquatic > Marine > Oceanic | place: West of El Salvador, Pacific Ocean | collected...
TCGCCGCCGTACCAAGCCTGCATGTCCCATACAGCTATGTTTTGTTGCTCATCATTACGGGTATACTCAAGTCGATCAAACAGTACCTGCCCAAAATTTTCATCCGGAATGGGAGATGGCCAGTTGTCTTTTGATTGAGCCAGAGCGGTGTCACTAAAACCAAGAGTAGAGACTATAAGCCCTGCTGCTAATACCTGTTTCATATTCATCTCCTATGCGACCTGAACAACACGAAACATTCCTGCTTCCATGTGGTAAAGCAGGTGACAATGAAAGGCCCACTCCCCGGGAGCATCTGCGCTGATTTGCAACGATACTTTCTCACCGGGCTTGAGGCTTATAGTGTGTTTTCTGGGCCTCGGATACTGGCCGTTTTCCAGTTCCATCCACATACCGTGCAAATGAATGGGATGATCCATCATAGTGTCGTTAACCAGAATCAGACGAAGCCGCTCTCCGTAGTTAAAACGGACATACCCATCTACTTCACTGAACTTCTTGCCATCAAACGACCACATGTACCGTTCCATGTTGCCGGTTAAATGAAGCTCGATTTGGCGCTCAGGCTCCCGCTCGTCAGGCCATGCATGCTCACCTACCAGATCAGCATAAACCAACACACGATGAGGGCTGTTTTCGAGACCTATGCCCGGCTCGTCTAAACGCGGTCGTGGATTTTGTGCGATCATGGCGGCACCTGGCCCGTGGCCCTCTTCACTATGGACAATGTCTATCTTTTCTACTGGCAGAACTCGTGAAGATTTCATATCGCCCTTCATCATGTCCCTGTGCATCGTATGCTCGCCATGCTGGCCCATCTTCTTCATGTCCATTTCTGAAGAAGCCATACCCTTTTTCATGTCTCCAGACTGTTGCATGTCCATACCATCCATTCCCGACATGTCCATTCCCATCGCAGCCATGCCGCGCTCGGTGATGGTCCGTTGTGGAGGCACCGCTGCGGTCAGACCTAAGGATGGTGTGAGCGTGCCACGAGTATAGCCGCTTCTGTCAAAGCTCTCGGCGAAGAAGGTATAAGCCTTTCGCTCTTGTGGTTGGACAATGACATCGTACGTTTCTGCTACTGCAATTCGGAATTCATCCACATTGACCGGCTTAACCGGCTGACCGTCAGCGGCAACTACCGTCATCTCCAGTCCTGGAATACGAAAATCAAAATAGGTCATTGCAGAGCCGTTGATGATCCGCAAACGAACTTTCTCACCAACATTAAACAGAGCCTGCCAGTTATCCTCTGGGGTACGGCCATTCATAAGGTAGGTGTAGGTGCTGCCCGTCACATCCGCGATATCACGAGGACTCATGCGCATCGCGCCCCACATGGCGCGCTCCTTCCATGTCTCGGCAAGTCCTTTTTTCTCAACATCTTTCAATGTGTCGAAGATAGTCCGCTTTTGATAATTGTAATAACCCTCAGCCACTTTCAGTTTTCTCATCACATCGTGAGGGTCTGCGAAGGTCCAGTCGCTGAGGATGATAGTGTGTTCCCGATCCGCGCCGATATCGCCATCGGCAGGCTCAACAATCAGCGGACCTAGGTGGCCCCGCTGCTCCTGAAGACCGGAATGACTGTGATACCAGTACGTTCCGTTTTGCTCTACATCAAATGCATAATTAAATGTTTGACCGGGCTTGATCCCGGCAAACGAAACGCCTGGCACACCATCCATTCCAGCGGGCAAAATAATGCCGTGCCAGTGTATTGAAGTGTCCTGCTCCAACTGGTTAGTGACATTCAGTTGAGCACGTTGACCTTCCTTTAGCCTTATTAACGGCCCCGGCATCTGGCCATTTATAGTGAGCGGTAAACCGGTTTGTGAGCCTATGGCTAAATTGGCCTCAGAAATTGTCAGGTGTTTGATGTCACCGGTCAGTACCTGGTCTTTAAAGTGACGTCCTGCTGGCGCAGCCCAGAGTGGACTGACGTTAGTCAGGGCCGTCGCTGCGCTCGCAGTCATTGCGCCAAGCACGAATCTGCGACGACCATCATTAAATGAATTACTCATAAAGTTAACCTTCAAAAGTGAATGTACGCAGGCTGATAAGCTTCAACCTTAGAAAAATATCTTGCTGGAGATATCCGAAGGTCAGGTTATTGGTGGTCGATATGGAGGTGTAGAAATGCTTACAGGAACGGACAGAACAATAAACTCATATTGCTCTGAATATTTTACCGCTAATTCGTCTTGTGAAGAATAAATCGACGCTGAGCCATGCTGACAATTTGTCATAAAACATAGGCAACCGTCCTCGCAACAATCTGAACTGCCTTTACGCGACGTGTGCATATGTGCTTTTTTCTCTGACAGCGGTTTATTTGTTACCCCGATGGTATGCTTATCTGCATGACTGGCCTTTTGTAGTAACATTTCCACCGAGACGGTCTGTTGACCTGATTCTTCATCACACGCACTTACCGGCAACGCTAGCGCTGCCAGGGAAATGACAATACATGTGAAAAGAATCTTTATACTCATGGGTAGGAAGCCTACTCCTCTGATTTTCGTAGCGTTATATTAACGATGTAGTTTAAAGTATAGAGGCAGATTTTCTGCTTTCAACACTTATATGAACTTTTGTTCATATACGCAAAACTATCAAAACAGATCTCAAAAAATCGATAACGAATTTCAAATTCCAACTGTAATAAGGTTGTAATTTAGTATTTGAAGCCTCTATTTATCCAAGTGAAAAATTCCAGCATGCTTTTCACGCAAAATCACTGTTGACTAAGTTGACGCGACGGGGCTGCCATATCTTTAAAAACAGGAAGAAATAGTAATAAAATTTGCGTACCCTAATCAGGGTGGGGATTAAACGGTGGTGATACCGAGAAAATACTCGCACCTATCGCTAGATTTTAGTCCACAAGACAGTGGACTAAAGAGCAATAAATAGAGAAGAGGTAGATATGCAAAACATTCTTAAAATTGGGTTAGCCCTTATGCTCATGTTCAGTGCAGGGGCAATTGCTCACGGTGATGTGATGCTTGAAAGCAGCTCACCATCAGACAATGCAATGTTGATGAGTGCCCCTGAGCAACTGACGTTAACCTATTCCAAACCATTGCGATTAATGAAAGTAAGCATTACGGGCAATGAGGCCGGTGAGGTCGACTTTGCTTTCACACCAGCATCAGGAAAGCAGGCTGCTTACACCTGGCAATTACCTGTTTTGAAACCAGATACTTACACTGTTGAGTGGATAGCAATGGGCGGGGACGGCCATAAAATGAAAGCGACATTCTCTTTCATGGTTCACTAAGCGAAACCTATGGAATTAATTCTTTGGAATGCAGCCATTGTTGTTTCTAAAGCCGTATTCTACGTAGGTTTTGCCAGTGTAGTCGGTTTTGCTTTCTTTATGCACAGGCCAGCCCAAAACCGCGCTTTTTGCAAAAATGTTGTATATCACGTGGTGCCTTTACTGGCGCTCTCTTTTTTCGCTTCTGCGCTGTGGTTTTTTGCCAAAACCGGCGCATTTTCTGAAAGTGGTCTGCAAGGGGCGTTTGACCCCATAATGCTTGAAGTAATGTGGGACTCTCCTGTGGGAGATGTCACTCTGGTCAGAATGCTGATGTCTGCACTGGCGATACCTCCATTGCTTCTGGCGTTAGTCAAGCGAGTCAACTTTGTTGCTGTTAGAGCGATGCTGTCTGTACTGATAATATACGGCCTGTATAGTTTTACGCTTATCGGACACATTGCAGAAAAAGGACTCATCGATAAACTCATTTTGGCAACGCACGTCGCTATTATGGGTTGGTGGTTTGGCGCTTTGTTACCGCTGAGAATGTCATGTAAGAGCTTCTCGGTAGAGGACACAAAAAGTATCATGACTGACTTTGGCAGGATGGCAGGGTTCCTCGTGACCACACTACTCCTTATTGGTGTCTACATGGCGATAAAGCTATTTACGTCACCAGGAGATCTGATTCAATCTCAGTATGGTCTTATCTTTTTGGGCAAGATGTTAGTAGTAGGTTTATTGCTATTACTTGCTGCACGTCACCGCTTTATTCTGGTGCCCGCAATGAAGGATGCCGACGACAAAGAGCAACTGAAACGCTCCATAAATATTGAAATAGTTTTAGCCTCCGCACTGCTGTTAATTACTTCGGTATTAACCAGTGTGGTTGGGCCCCAGTTTAATTAGGAAAATAATAATGCGAAATCTGTTAGTGGCATTCATCTTAGCAGCCGCCTCACCATCCCTTTTCGCCCATGGCAACAAACCCGATGAGCACCAGTCTAAACTATCAGGCAGCGAGACCGCGCCGGGCCAGGCCGTATTGGCTTTTCATAAAGCCTTGCGAGAGCAGAATGAAGTCACAGCGAAATCATTGCTATCAGATAACGTCATAATTGTTGAAGGTGGTGGTATCGAGCGCAGCGCTCAGGAATACGCGTCACATCATATGCTGTCTGATATGAAATTTGTCAGCACGTTGTCTTCAGAGCTTCAGGAGCACAAGGTGACAGAGTATGGCGATTCAGCCACATCACTCTCGGTGTCTAAAAACACCACGGAATCGGGTAAAACATACCGCTCGTATGAAACAGCGATTCTGACGAAGCGTAATGGAAAGTGGAAAATAGCACACTTGCACTGGTCAACGGCAAAATAAGTGAGTGGCTGTTTGAGGTCTAAGCGTTATTCGGCAGCCTCTGAGCATGAATTCAGAGGCGCGCCGAAAAGACCAGCGTTATTACAACAGCAACATAATTAACGCGCCAACAATCATAAACAGGTTTTCAGAGAGCGATACAAATCCCAGCGGGACATTACTGTCACCGCCTACACAGGCACATTTTAGTTCACGCTTATCAATATAAACCGCTTTAAAAACGGATATAGCACCAACCGTTCCGATGAACAAAGAGAATGGTGCAACAGCGAGAGCGGGCAACTGCGCGACCATTCCAATTCCTGCGTAAGCCTCGATAAATGGATAGATGTAGCCATAGCGCAACCACTTCATCGCCAATAGGTCATAGGTGATAAATGAGTTAGTAAAGCTATACAAATCCTGAAGCTTTTGTACCGCGAGCAGTGTCATGGAAAAGGCAATAAACAGCATAAGGGTTCTTATCGAGATGAAATCGCCTGAAACAGCGAACTGAAATGCCAGAGACAGCAGGGCAGCCACAGAAAAAATAGCAATAACCGGCGTGTAGGTTGTCCCTGTCTGACCTGCCTCGCCCTTATCGAAATGCTCCCGAAGCTCGTCATATCCCCCAACACGTTCATTATTAATAAACGTTTGAGGTGTAGTCTCGACGTCATGTTTCTCTTTAAATTTATCGGTTTCTTCACGAGAGGTAAGGTGGTGATCTTCTACTGAGAAGCCCTCACGCTCCAGCAAATCTTTCGATCTTAATCCGTAAGGGCATATATGTTCGTCAGTTACCATGCGATACAGGATTGCTGTCTTACTCATTTTGCTCTCCTTTACTCAGTTTACCCTGAAATTCTGGGAGCGGACGTTGCTCGGCCTCGGCCTGAGACGTTACTTTCCCATTTTCAGAAATATCTTTAATCAGCCATTCCATTTCTTTAATTTCTTTTCGTTGCGCTTTGATGATTCCGTCCGCCAGTTCACGCACACGCACATCCTTTAATTTCGAGCGCTCACTGGTAAGAATGGCGATGGAATGGTGAGGGATCATCGCTTTCATGTAAGCAGTATCAGAAACTGTACTTTGGGAACGAACAAGGTAGAGACAAACGGCGAAGAGCACTGCTGCCAGCAAGAAAATCGCGACGTTAAGCTTTTTGTTATTGTACATACCAAGCATAAACGCCAGCATGACGATTGCCATGCCCGCCCCCATATACAGCGCCATATAGGTTCTCGTTTCACTGAACCATACATGGGAGACTGCGTAAGTGTTCAGATACATCATAATGAACATCGCAATCGTTGATGTAATGATCATCGCAGCAAATTTTGAGTATTTCATCTGTAATCCTTACTTAAGAAAAAACTAATTTGTGTAATATCCTCTCACCTTAAGACAAAAAGGGAGCGAATGTAGGATAGTTCAAAATCCGTACCATCGAAGGGAACGTTATGATTACAGCAATAATTATTAGTGCGCTAACTCTTTTAATGAGTGTGGCTTTGCACGTTTTTAATATATCGGTAGTTGCCGATGGCGCTATCAGGAAACTGGACAAAGTTTGGATAAAAACACAGGTCGTGGTTTTTATTGCCATCTGCAGCCAGCTTCTACTCGCGATCATTTTTGCAATGGCCTATGAAATCGGACTGGGTCTTGAGTTAGGAGGCTTTAAGCAGCCAGCTACGACGGTCGATATTTTTTATTTTTCGTTGACGACGATTACTACACTGGGACTTGGAAGTATTGAGCCGACTGGAGATTTACGAATGCTTGCAGGAGTCGAATCAGCTACAGGATTTCTCTTAATAAGCTGTTCGGCATCGAAAGTGTTCAGGCTCATGTAGCAACTGTAGTTTATTTCAATTCAACATAGGGCAACTTAAAATTCTGTATAGGGTTGCTGTATTTCTATTACTGGCCTTTGCTACCGCTAAGGAAGGCACGAATAAGTCTCGCATTTTAGCGCTGAATTAAACCGCTGCACCACCTGTGTGATTTTTAAACTTCAATTTTGCGACTTAGACCGCATTCATACAACGGTGGTTTAACGCCGAATGAATCGGAGAAACGTTACTGGAATAGCTACAACGGTGTGGCCAAAATGACTTGACCACTACAGACCACTATTATCTCTGAACGCCGAAGTCCGCTCAAAGGACACCACCGCCTTCGCGGTGGTGTTGGTTCAAATTGATCAATGCGGTATGAAACTATATTACCAGGTATGACACTTTAATACTGTGTATGAGACTTTATTACTATCCCACATCGAATGACGGTTGTTAGACTTTCTAGTGGAGATCTATGGGTTCATAGTCCAATCAAATTATCTGAGACAATTGCAGAGCAAATTGACAGTTTAGGTTCTGTTAAATATTTAATTGCCCCCAATCATCTACACCATTTGTTCTTATCTGAATGGATTGCGGCCTATCCAAACGCAGAAGTCTATGGGACAAACGAGGTGATAAAAAAGCGTAGCGATATTTCTTTTCATACATCTCTTAATAACCCGCAAAGTTATGTTTGGGAGCCTGACATTGAACAAGAATTGTTTTCTGGTTCTCCGCTAATGGAAGAGTGTGTGTTTTACCATAGCAGTTCCAGTACGTTAATTGTTACTGACCTAGTTGAGAACTTTTCAGGTAAAGACTTTAACTACTGGCAACGGGTTGTGGCGAAAGGTGTTGGTATACTTGCCCCGAATGGGAAAACGCCTTTGGATTGGCGTTTAAGCTTCATGTTTGGTAAAGCGGACGCGCGGAAACACTTCAATAGGTTGCTGTCTTGGAACCCGCAGATATTGGTCATGGCTCACGGTGAAATCGTCACTGAAAATGCAGATAAATTCTTACAAAAGTCTTTCAAATGGTTAGTATGAGAAACCTTTGAGAAAATCACATAACAAAGCAATAAAGTCGCTTTAAGAATTTTGCTGATTTTCGATGGAGAGCAGGGCTTAAAGTTTACGTTATTGCTCTCTTTCCTATAACGAACCAAACTAATAGAGGGTGGCTATGAGGTTGTGGATCGGTATTGGCCCCAAATCACGTGAATCCGACGACTTAGTGAGATTATCCCCCAACAGAAATACATGTCCATCAGGAATGATTATCTCTGATTGTTCCACAAACTTCCGAGAAGTCTCTATCTTCACGACATAGCTGTGTTTGCCAACCTTAATACGATAAATATCAGCCTCATCAGTAGCCAAAAAAGGAAGATGTTTTTCGTTTAGTGTTATCCCTGTGCGGTCTATTTTTATGCTGTCACCAGCCAATCCTATGACGCGTTTTATGTATCGCACATCCGCGTTATACGCGAACTTAGCAATAACTATTTCGCCACGCTCAAGGCCTGAAAACTCGCCTTTTCCAAGATGGCTTCCTGTGAATGGGTTTATCAGGCCGAACGCATTAGGTTTGATCAGAATAGTTTTGCCCGTTTTTAACCCTGGCTCCATCGATGCAGACGGAATAAACATGCTTTGCAAGAACACACTGTAGATCAGCAGACATGTTGTCGCCAAAAGACCGGCAAAGAGAAAGAATTCTCCCCAAGGGGGAGTGGGCAGCTTAGTCAGCCATTGTGGTGAACTTGGGGCCGACAGGGCATACCGGTACGACATAACCAGTAAACCCAGAGCCACCAGCATAGCTAGATAAAGAGGCAGCATTAGCCGGCCTTCGTATTTCGAGCTTTCACAAGAGATTCAAATTCAGCAAGATACCGTGCATATAGCATCAAAGACCAAAGTGTCCGCGCCACGTTTAACTCACACTCAATCGCTGCTTCATCGTTTGGAAATGTTGGAACATCCGTCAATTTGAGCCTTACCCGGTCTCCAGCATCGTTGCATTCCACTACTTGGGTATCCGGCTCATAGGTAATAATATCAAATGCCGTGACTTTACCAGTGACAGGGTCTTGAGATGGCAGTGTATTCAGTGGCGCCCCAATGTTCATGCAATTCAACAGTGCGGGAGCCACACTCGTTAATTGACCCCGGGTATGATCATCGATCACAACGCCATTATCCTGAAACGTATCCAGTGAAATGACAAACCCCATGTATCGATATTGATTCGACATACCGTTCTGTAAAGCTACAAAATATGGGTTTTTATAAACCGTATCGGTTGTCGTCACCCCCCATATTTCGAAGATGGCCAACTTAAAATACAGGCTTATCAGAGTGGAATCTGCAATACAGTACCGCACGCCGTATTCAATGCATTCCTTGAGCGTTTGTTGAGATTCGACTGTATCGTGGTCATATGCTGTCGGGTTGTGGTTATACACCACATCAAGTTTATCCAGGCCAATTTCATTCACGATGTCTGTAAAGCTACCTTCCACCATATGTGTGTTAATCCGCTTGGCGTGATTGGTGTCATTGATATAGTCAATCACGGGTCGAAGTGGTGTGACATTGTCTTCTACATTTTTTGCGGCATTGATCCAGATGTTCAGCGTCAGATTGGGTTTATTAACGATGTATGCGATTAGGCTCAGCCACTGCCCATGATCGATCACATCATGCTTTTTAGCCTGATAGATAAGAATATTTACCTCTTCGGCATACTCCGGGAGATAATGGGCGATTGCGCCGGCCATTGACGTATGCACAGCCATTTCGGGTTTCTTCACTATCTGCTTAAACGCCATGCGTGCGCGACGCGATTGACAGCTCTCTTTGACCTTATCAAACAGTCTTGTGACAGCCAGATTAACAGGTTGATTGTGGGTTCTTTTCATGAGTATGGTCCGTTGAAAATTGTGCTAGGAAAATAAAAGCCTGACAGCAGGCTGCACTGGTGAAATACACAAAAATAAGAATGGGTGCGAACAGGCAGACAATACCGACCAACACGTGCACATAGAGGCCGGAATCTTCAAATGCATTGCCTTCCACCAGTAAAATTTGCGGTATGTAAGCGCTGAAATAGACCCCTGCAATCGTCGCGATATGCCACGCAGGGGGAGAAAGCGGCACAGCCTGACTTAATGGCCGGATAAATAACAACACTGCCATCACCAACACCAGTATGCGAAGTAAAGACGGAGCAATAAGCCAAACTGGATTTGCCCCGAGCAGTTGATAATGATTCAGTAAGGCTTGGCCTTTTCGGTTCCCTGCAGTCGCCATGGCTGTTTTAAGCTGAGGTAAAAAGAACCCGGGTAAAAAACTGATGCTGTGGGCAATTAATTGCGCTATCACTGCCACTAACGCAATGCTGAAGTATGGGTGTGCGTGATCTGCCTGTATAAATGATTGCTGAATACCTATAAAGAGAGAATCAGCCCACGTGCCCAGCGAGGCAGGTTGTGGAAGAATCAGGCCCACAGTGCCAAAGATCGCATAGCGCAGACAAAAGCCCATTATGATGATGACGAAAAGTGCAGTGTAGAAAACAGATTCTTTTCTCATTCCCTGAATTCCTTAAAAGTGAGCTTTCAATGTATTAATGTCCATTTTAAGCGGCACCCGCTGGCTCAGGTTCCGGTTGAAAAATAACACCGGACTTGGGCTGGCCGATGATTTCGTGGAAACCCGGAAGAAGCCCGAATGGCGTGTCTCCGTATAACGGCATCTTGAAGCGTTCTGCCTCGGGCACTTGTATAAACGGGATCCGAACTTTTTTTACCAGACCGGTACCGTGGATATAGAAGAAGTGAAGATTTGGCAGATCTGCAAAGGCATCAGGCGGTACTTTAGGGACATCGGTATGACGAAGCGATTTGTCATAGGAAGTGGTGTAGTCCAGGTTCTGTCCGGTTGTGCTCTGCGTCTTTAATGAGAAGTCCATGGTTTTCACAGTCGTCTCTTTGCACTGCGCACTCATATACTCTTGCGTGGGTACATCAACAGAGCGAAGCTGTACTTTGGTGTTAAGGTTACCCAATGCCACTTCCGCGGCGGCTTGATCACCCATTCGGTAGGTAATGTCATTGACAGCCGATTGGAGCATTAACGTGATAGCACATTGCGACCCCCGCGACTTGTTAAGAAGTGAAATGGCAGATTTATTTACCACATCACTGGCTTCATCAATCCAATAGTTCAGCATCACATCATCAAGCAGTTCATGCTTGTAGTAATATCGATCGGCTACCAGATTGATAGAGTCATTGAGCAGGAATGATCCTAAAGAGGCGCCTGTTTCAGGATCGGACAACGATGCCAGATTCATATACAAAGATCCCCGTGTGCGGGCGACGGTTTTCAGGCTGATTATAGGGCGAGGATCATCCGCTGTGGGGTCCGGGGAAAGCAGTTCACGAAAGACACCGGCAGTCAGCTGCGTCAGGATTGGGATAATAGATTGAATTAGCTTCTGATAATGACGCTGATCTTGCCCATAAATACCGAACAGGTTTTCCATTTCCTTTGATGGGTATTTTTTTTCAAGCTTTGAGTAATAGGTTTCTACCACCAGCTCAGCGGCTTTGGCTGATACCGGTTCATCAGCAACGCGTTGTGCGACGTTTTTGGTCTCATCGAACTTGGCGAAGT
>Ga0208204_100389_pt1 | contig 11098 bp, 7 predicted proteins | sample DeeseametaMP2252_FD_184173 | JGI IMG/M metagenome (GOLD analysis project Ga0208204, IMG submission 184173) | Marine microbial communities from the Deep Pacific Ocean - MP2252 (SPAdes) | ecosystem: Environmental > Aquatic > Marine > Oceanic | place: West of El Salvador, Pacific Ocean | collected...
CAGATGCTAACGAAACGTTTTTATTTACCCAGACCGGGGCAAACGATCCGAATTTTAATCTGAGAAACGAAAATGCTTTCATTCGCCGGGTTAAAAAAAGTCGGAATCATACATTCGTTTCAGTGCTGGAGTCTCATGGCGAATATAACCCGTCAAAGGAATACACCCTGGGTGCCAATAGTCGGGTAACAGATATCGAGTATATGCAGCACAAGAACGTCACACTGATTAATCTTGCCATTGCGGGTCGTGATTACCTTATCGCAATAAATGAAGTTCAACAGGCTTCGTCTCTTTCTTTTCAATACAAGCAACAAAACTTTACCCTGAGTGGCGGACTCGCGGTGTATTTGCTTGACCATCAGGAATAAAAAATATGAAAACGCAAAGCGAACACTTTTTATCAGCTAACGAAACAGAAATCGAAGATTTGGGCAATGGCCTCAAACGTCAGATGCTGGGGTATAACCTTGAACTGATGGCAGTGAAAATCTGGTTCGATAAAGGCGCAGAAGGTTATACCCACAAGCACCGCCATTCACAGGTTTCATACGTAGTGGAAGGCGAGTTTCATTTCACAATTGATGGCGAAATGAAGGTGATGAAGCCCGGAGACAGCTGCATGATCCCGCCTTATGCCGAACATGGTGCTGTATGTCCGACAGGGGGCATTCTTATTGATACATTCAGCCCCGCCCGCGAAGATTTTATTAAGGACTGATTATGAAGTTGTCCGGATTACGCTGGTGGGTCGTCAGCCTGATTGCCCTGGCGACCATCATTAACTATATCGATCGCCAGGCGCTGAGCGTGCTTTGGCCCGATATCGTAGAAGATCTTTTCCCTGAGAAAACAGCGCTGGAACGCAAACAAATATATGCCAACATATCTATCGTGTTTGTGTTTGCTTACGCGTTTGGTCAGGCCATCTTTGGCAAAATTTTCGACTGGATTGGTACACGTATAGGTTTCGTGCTGTCTATCGGTGTGTGGTCATTGGCAACGGTGGCTCATGCATTTGCACAGGGTATGCTGAGTTTCAGTATTTTCCGGGCAATTTTAGGCATTGCCGAGGCGGGAAACTGGCCGGGCGCGGCTAAAGGGAACGCCGAATGGTTTCCCACTAAAGAACGTGCACTGGCACAAGGTATTTTTAACTCCGGCGCGGCAATAGGCGGCATCGTCGCCATTCCGATGATTGCTTACATGACAGTCTATTTTAACTGGCAACTGATATTTATTGTTGTTGGCGGAGCTGGACTACTCTGGTTAATACCCTGGATGATTCTGGTGAAAGCGCCGCCGGGTAAGCACCCATGGATCACAGAGCAGGAAAGGGAGTATATCCTTACTGGCCAGCGGTCGACCACACAAGCAAGCGACGCAGAAGAGGAAGAATATGCGCCCTCAACCGGTGAGCTTCTGGCACGTAAAGAAAGCTGGGGTGTCATTATTGCCTCCGCGGCGATTGACCCTATCTGGTGGCTCTTCGTTTTCTGGATTCCCATTTACTTGAATGAAGTGTACGGCATGGATGTACAGGCCATCGGTATTTATGGCTGGGTTCCTTATGTTGGTGCGATGTTCGGTGCCTGGTTTGGCGGACTGTTAGCGCAAAACAGGTTGAAAGCTGGATGGGACACCAATAAAACCCGCAAGCTGGTGATTACGTTGGGATGCTTAATAATGCTGCCTGCCCTGATAGCCATGGCGGATCCCGGAGACGCGGTGGCCGCAGTGATGATAATGGCAGTGATCCTGTTTGGCTTTCAGACCGCCATTGGCAACGTACAAACATTACCCAGCGATCTTTATGGTAAGAAAACGGTGGGTTCACTCTCCGGGTTTTCAGGAATGGCTGCCAAGTTCGGAGCCGTTGGACTTACATCACTGGTGCCTTATCTGACTGCTGACGGTAACTACACGCCGGCGTTTGTCATCGGCGCTTCCCTTGCCATCATAGCGATGCTGGCAATATGGGTATTGATCCCCCGTGTTGAACGTTTGACCATTAAGAAGTGAGGCTGGGTTAATGAACAGTATTTACTTTCTTGGCGAATGCATGGTGGAGTTGAAGTCACTCAATGAAAGTACCATGCACCAGTCATTTGCCGGTGACGTTTATAACTCAGCGGTGTATTTGAAGCGATGCTTCAGGGATATTGAAACCGGTCTGATTTCTGCTGTGGGCAGGGATTCCCTTAGTAGCAGAATGATTGCAGGGTTTGAAAAGGAAGGCATTAATTCGAAGTATGTTTTCCGGCACGAAAGCCTTGCTCCCGGTATGTATTACATTGAAACTGACTCGGCTGGCGAGAGACGTTTCACCTACTGGCGTAATCAGTCTGCAGCTCGCAAGATTGTCTCTTTCCTTGATGACGAAGTGCTGAATCAGCTTACCGATTGCAATTACTTTTTCTTTTCTGGCATCTCACTTGCGGTCATCGAGCCTTATCAACGCAAGCTATTCTGGCAAAAGTTAGAAAAACTCAAACGTCTTGGCGTCAAAATCGTCTTTGATCCCAACTATAGGGCAAGGCTTTGGGGAACGGAGAAAGAAGCTGTAGATAATTTCAATACGGCGTTCAAACTTGCTGACATAGTGATGCCCGGCGTCGAAGATCTGGAGATGTTGTACAGCATTGATAACGCCCATGACGCTGTTGCTTACTGCACTAGCATGGGGGCGATGGAAGTGGTGGTGAAAAACGGCGCTTCATCAGTACTCACGTATAGCAATGGAATTGTCGCTGAGCATGTCATCACTCCGGTAGGTAACGTCGTTGACACGACATCCGCCGGTGACGCTTTTAACGGGGTTTATCTTGGCGCCCGGCTATCCGGTTTTGATGTTGGTCCCGCTGTAGCACAAGCAGCAAAAGCTGCAGGAATTGTTATTCAGTTCCCCGGTGCCATTGCCCCCGAATCAGAATTTATGCGCTTATTCGAAAGCGGACGCCTGAACTTTTAAATCTAATCTGAGAGTTAAACCATGAAGCAATTTTCAGAATTAATGTCAGGGCAGTCTCTGCTGCCTATAATACAGGCGAACAGCCCGGAAGAAGGTGTGAATATAGCCAGAGCGATGGCTGATGCAGGTCTTCGACTGGTCGAAGTCGTGTTAAGAACAGATTCTTCCCTGGACGCATTGTCTGCGATAAAGCAGGAGGTACCAGAATTAACCGTGGGTGCAGGCACGGTTATCAACGCCCGTATTTTAGATGACGCCCTGAAAGCGGGCGCTGACTTTATTGTCACGCCGGCTTCCAGCCCCGGCCTTCTCGGTGCAGTGGGGCGAAGTGGTGTGCCTGTGCTGCCCGGAGTTTCAAATACGGCTGATATTCTGCTTGCACTGGAATATGGCTTTCCCGAGCAAAAGCTCTTTCCGGCTTCACTGTCCGGCGGTGCTGCATTCTTGTCTGCTGTCTCATCTGTATTCAGGGACGTATCTTTCTGTCCTACAGGTGGCATCAATGCTGGCAATAAAGAAGACTACCTGAAGCTGCCCAATGTGTTCGCTGTGGGCGGCACCTGGGTTGCCAAACCTGAATGGATTAAAAACGGTAACTGGGAGGCTGTCACGAACGCCTGTTCGCAGGCTCTGTCGTAGAATAGCTCGATCCAGATCTCCTTTCTTTTCCATTTGCACTCAGGAAAGGCTAACTCATTACGCACATTGGTTAACCAATGTGCGTAATAAACTGGTTTTCCTGAATCAATTCTCATCATAATTCTGTCTTATACTAGTAACTTCTGCATTGTAGGCTACATTTACATATCACTGAATATCATTCTAAGTGATTGAATAGCTGTGCTTATCTCGTATTCATTTGGTCGTTTGCGAGTTTCTGTTTTACATTTCTTTGCTGTTACCAATTATCGTGACTTATGTCTTTACCAAAACTTAAAATTTTTATTACCAAAATGGTTGACCTTTTCGTGATTAGCTGTAAATATCATGTAAAAGCTTTGTAACCTCCGATGAGGTTGCAGATTTGAAAATAGTTATATTGATCCGGGAAAACACAGGAAACAGCTATGGGACATAAATTATCTAAGATCTCTCTGGCCATTTTGTCTGCCAGTGCCATCAACGCTATGTCTGTCGCGCATGCGCAGCAAAGCGATTCAGAAGTTAGCGAAGATGTTGAAGTTATCGAGGTTTCTGGCATTCGTCAGTCTTTGACAAATGCGCTTGCGGAAAAACGTTCGTCAGACAATTTAATTGAGGTCATCCAGGCTGTAGATATTGGTAAGTTACCTGATCAAAACCTTGCCGAAGTACTGGAAAATGTTACCGGCGTTCAGATTACCCGCGAAGCCGGCGTTGGAACGGGAGTTCAGATTCGCGGAACAAACGCTAACAGAACTGAAATCAACGGTGTCTCCACTGTGGGTTCGGGCGCTGGGCGTAGCGGTATTAATTTCGAAGATGTGTCGGCAGCAATTATTTCCGCAGTTGAAGTAACGAAGTCACCAGAAGCAAAAACCATTGAAGGTTCTGTGGGTGGCACAATTAATCTGCGAACCATTCGTCCGTTGCAATTAACCAAACCACTGGCATCAGTACGTGTGCAGGGGGAAGACAGCAGCCTTTCAACTGACGGAATTATGCCAAGACTCTCAGGTGCCTGGGGCGACAATTGGGAAACCGATGCGGGCCGCTTAGGTGTGGTGCTAAGTGGTAGTTATACTGAGCAGGATGTTACAGCTTTTCGTCCCCGTGCTGACCGCGACAATTCCGTAGCCGCTGATAGTGGCGTTGCCAGTGCTCAGTCTTTCGACTTTTTGCCCATTCAGTTTCTGAATCAGGATTACGATAACTATGAGTACGAGACAGTTAACCTTGCCGGTACCATCGAGTGGGCTCCGAATGATCATACAAAGCTGTTCTTTGATGCGGTTATTAATGACCAGGAGCGTCGCCAGGAAAGTTCCCGCGTTCAGGCTTCTGGAGTAAGTGATTTAAGAAATACGGCGGTTCCGACTTCCTTCGAGACAGTTAACTTCGGCTCGTTGGATGGCATAGACCTTGGCAGCATACAAGCTGCCCAGACCGGCGTAATACCGGTAGAAGAGGGCGGCGCCGATCCTAACCTGCGTTTTTCCAGTGACACAAATTCCCGTATTACTAAAAGTCAGATATTCCGGATTGGCGGTGATTGGCAGGGAGAAACCTTATTCGTGTCGGTGGAAGCGTCGTCTTCAAGTTCAGAGTCAGACACACCCAGTTTCAACACGACGCTAAACTTTATCAACCCGAATGTAGCCGTCAACGACTCAAATGAAAACGGTACACCATTTGAATATGATTTAACCAGCGGTCTTGCCTTCGGTATTGCGTCGGGCGAAGCCAATGCGCCCACAGCGGAACAGCTTCTGGACCCTGCCAATGTTGTATTGCGTGACGTGAATCTCGGACAAGACAGAACCGAAAACACGGAAGATGCTTTCAGAGCAGATTTTAAATACTACCTTGATAATATCGATTTTATAAACACGATAGATTTTGGTTATCGCTACAGTAAAGCGACGAGTCTGTCTGATGAAATCAGAAATAACGTCGGTTTACGCACCATGGATGTGAGCCCGTCAGGTGATCTGTTTGCGGATATATTAGTTCCGGGGCCAGACAACTTTAATGCTGCTGACGGCCGTGCGCTCTATATCGAAAATTTTCTGCTAGTGAATCCGGAACTGGTAGCGTCAAACCCTGACAGTGTCCTTGATACGCTTAATGCTGCCATTGTTGCTAATAATGCGATAACTGGTGCTGACAGAGCCCCTATTAGTGCGCCGACTTCTCAGGTTAATGCCTTCTTTGATATTGAAGAAATCACCCATGCCCTTTATGCCCAGATGAATTTCGAATACGGCATATTCCGCGGTAATTTTGGTGTGCGTTACCTTGAGACAGAAGTGAACTCGATAGGAAACTCGATCACAGAGGATGATACGGGTAATGAGATTATCTCTCAGGTGGAAAACAGCGGAGATTATGATTTCATTCTGCCGCGACTTAACGTTGTCGCTAATGTAACAGAAGATGTGATTTTACGTTTTGGCGCGGGTAAGGACATCAGACGCCCTAATTATGACGACTTGTCCACATCGGTCACCTACAGCACCAGCCCTAATGCTGCAGTATCCATAGGTAATCCGGGGCTGATCCCTGAAGAGGTGTTATCTTTCGATATCAGTGCTGAATGGTACTTTGCTCCAGCAGCGGTAGCCAGTATTGGTTATTTTCATAAGAAGAGAACGGACTTACACGTAATTCAGCAGGTTGACCCTTATGAAGATCCTGTTACTGGTTTCCGTGATGTTACCGGCCCCGAGTGTGAGCAAGGCGGTACTTTTAACCCGATAGCAGATATTAACGTGTTTGGCGCGGAGCCCGGGGTAGGTCTGTGTGTACCGACATCTACTACGATTAATGATTCCGGTGAAACTACACAAAAAGGTATCGAGCTGGCGGTGCAGTATGACCTGTCCGGTTTCGAAAAAGAGCTGGGCTGGGCCTCCGGATTCGGGGTTGCGGCGAACTATACGTATCAGCAATTCTCCGGCGGAGATTCATTTAACACGGCGACAAGCAGAGCAAACGCAGTATTCCGCTTAACCACCGGTATTGAAGATCTGGAACTTACTGCGAACCAGCCTCTCATTGATTTGTCTGAAAACGCCTATAACGTAACCGCCTATTACGAAAAGTATGGCTTATCTGTACGAGCCAGATATACCTGGCGTGAGGCTTATCGTTCAACGGATTTTGGCAGTACGTCAAGCTTCCCATGGGGTTTCCCGGTTGTTCAGGAAGACAGAGGTCAGCTTAATGCCAGTATTAGTTACGATATTAACGAACAATGGAACGTGGGCGTGGAAGCTGTAAACCTGACCGAATCAGATGTAACGCAGTCCTGCGTGAACGAAGGCGCGCTGTTTTGTTATCAGGGCTTAACGGATCGCCGAATTACATTTGGTACTAGCTACAGATATTGATCGGTACGGACTGAACAAAAAAAGCACCAGAAGGTGCTTTTTTTATGGATTGCAGGCTTAACTTTGCCACCTGCGCAACCGGTGGCAATTCAATTACTGAGTAAGGTGAGAAATAGAATATAGTCCGCGCGTCTCGTCTGTTCTGCGCTTTATTTCCTCAAGGGCTTTCGCCTCACTGGCTTCAAAAAGCGCATTGATTAGCCTGTTAAAGTGATTGTGCATCGCTTTGCGAGCTGCGGCAGAATCTCTTTTGGCAATGGCGTCATAGATAGCAGTGTGCTCTACCAGTCGCTGTTCAACGCTTTGTGAGCATACATCCTGGTAAGCCGCCACAATTTGAGGTTCAGTGCGTCTTAGCTTCCATAAGTTGTTAATCGACATGACCAATGCATTGTTTCTTGTTGCCTGAGATATGATTTCATGAAACAGACGGTCTGCTTCGTCAGCGGTTTCCGGCGACTTCATGTCCTCAAGAGTGTTATGCAACGATTCGAGTTCCTGAGGACGGATTGTTGCAGCTGCCAGTGCTGCAGCTTCTGCTTCTACCAGGGCTCTTGCTTGAGTCAGTTCGAAAGCGCTGATAGGCTTCTGCGGCGAACTATGGTCAGCCCCGCTGGTAACATAAACCCCTGAGCCTGTTTTAACTTCCACTCTTTCTCTTACTTCCAAAGCAATAATTGCTTCCCGTACAGTAGGACGGCTAACATCGTAAGCTTCAGCTAACTCGCGTTCCGCAGGCAGGCGACTACCGACAGGGTAAACTCCTTTATCGATTAATGCCTCAAGCTTTTCAACAACACCCCAGAAACGTCTGCGCTTTTTCATGATTTGCTCCTGATTAACAGCACGCCGATGTAAACTGCGAGGAAAGTTCGTATTCCCGAACACAGCACTGTACTTATATTTATACTATATTTCAGCGTAACTTTACATTATTGGTAAGTGTAATTTTTGCAAATTGGTAAGTTAACGTTGATGTGTTTTATTTTACGCAACTGGCTTAATTACCTTTGATATAAACGTTAAAGTACGACTTGAGTCTAAAGCATAACGATATTATTGCCTTACCATAAACTTAGGGCCTCAGAACGTATGCAAATCTGAAACCTGTAAAAACTTACCACCAGACTTATAAATAATCTTGTACTCTCTGCAAGATTTTCAGTTTAACAGAGCGATGACCATCATTGATGTTAAATACCTTTAAACAGAGGTGGTAAGAGGAGTTGTATTACCGGTTAAATCGGGAAGTGTAAGAGGGAGACGATACGGAATACTTATACTAAGAAGTTTGCAACGAAGTTGTTGAACCAGTGAACGGTTTAATTACGTTTACGTTAGCAATGAAATAAGGAATTTTAAAAGGAATTGGTGGACGCTACTGTGTCTCGCAACGAAGTTGTTGAACCAGTGAACGGTTTAATTACGTTTACGTTAGCAATGAAATAAGGAATTTTAAAAGGAAGTGGTGGACGCTACTGGACTTGAACCAGTGACCCTCGCCTTGTAAGGGCGATGCTCTCCCAACTGAGCTAAGCGTCCTAATTTTTTCCTGCAACAAATTAATTTAAGGAGATGGTGGACGCTACTGGACTTGAACCAGTGACCCTCGCCTTGTAAGGGCGATGCTCTCCCAACTGAGCTAAGCGTCCGATAATTTGTTGCTAAAAGAAAGAAGTTAACATCCGAAGGAAGTGGTGGACGCTACTGGACTTGAACCAGTGACCCTCGCCTTGTAAGGGCGATGCTCTCCCAACTGAGCTAAGCGTCCTCTTTCTTTTCAAACAGCGCCACAATAGAAGTGGTGGACGCTACTGGACTTGAACCAGTGACCCTCGCCTTGTAAGGGCGATGCTCTCCCAACTGAGCTAAGCGTCCGCTGTTTGTTTACTTGTCCGTGCTGGGCAAGTGGGGCGGTATTATAGGGTTGCATTCGAAGGTGTCAACAACAAAATTACGGAAAAATGACTGCTTGCCTGATTTACGATCAATTCAGCCTTGGTTGCACTTTATGTCACCGCGTGCTGCCGGAAAATTCATCAGAAATCAAACTAACACAGGAAATTAAGGCATTGAACCGCTGATATTTCACTGTCACGCGATAGCTGGCTTTTGTAGTGCTGCTTTGACTGGTAGAATGCAGCCAATTTTTTCATTCATTAATAGATAGAGAAACATAATGTCTGTCGTTACGCGATTTGCTCCCAGCCCTACAGGCTATCTTCACGTTGGTGGTGCTCGTACTGCACTATATTCCTGGTTATATGCAAAAGCCAAAGGTGGCGAATTTGTTCTTCGTATAGAAGATACCGATCTGGAACGTTCAACGGATGAAGCCAAGCAAGCCATTCTTGATGGTATGCAATGGCTGGGTCTGACCTGGGATAAAGGTCCTTATTATCAGACACAACGTTTTGACCGTTATAAAGAACTGATTCAGCAAATGCTGGATGAAGGTAAAGCGTATAAGTGCTTCATGAGTTCAGAAGAACTGGACGCTATTCGTGAAAAGCAAAAAGAGAACGGTGAAAAGCCTCGCTATCCCGGTACCTGGCGTGACCGCACTGATCACCCTGAAGGTCAGCCATTTGTTATCCGTTTTAAAAACCCGCTGGAAGGTACGGTTGTTATTAATGACCACATCCGCGGCAAAATTGAAATCAGCAATAGTGAGCTGGACGATCTGATCATTCAGCGTTCTGACGGTTCGCCTACGTATAACTTCTGTGTTGTTGTTGATGACTGGGATATGGGCATTACCCACGTTGTTCGCGGTGAAGACCATATTAATAATACACCACGCCAAATTAATATTCTGGAAGCACTGAGTGCGCCGGTACCTGAATATGCGCATGTGTCGATGATTTTAGGCGACGACGGTAAAAAGCTGTCTAAGCGTCATGGCGCTGTGAGTGTGATGCAGTACCGCGATGATGGTTACCTTCCGCAGGCCGTATTGAACTATCTGGTGCGCTTGGGATGGTCTCATGGTGATCAGGAAATCTTCTCACTGGAAGAAATGATTGAATTCTTCGATCTTGATGCCATTGGTCAATCGGCTTCTGCTTTTAATACAGAAAAGCTGGTATGGCTGAATCAGCACTATATGAAGACATTGCCGGCCAGTGAGGTTGCTTCACGTCTTAAATGGCACTTTGATGAAATGAATATTGATTTAGCAACCGGACCTGCGCTGGAGTCGGTTATCGCTATTCAGGCAGACCGGGTGAAAACGCTGAAAGAGCTTGCAGAAATCAGTATCTACTTCTATCAGGACTTCGAAGACTTTGATGCCAATGCGGCGAAGAAGCATCTTCGTCCGGTTGCAAAAGAGCCATTAGAAGTGGTGAAAGAGAAATTGCTGGCCGTAGAAGACTGGAATCCTGAAAATATCAGTGCAGCCATTAATGATGCAGCGGAATCTCTGGGTGTAGGTATGGGTAAAGTAGGTATGCCTTTACGTGTTGCAGCAACCGGAAGTGGCAACTCTCCATCGCTGGATGTGACGTTGAATTTGCTCTCAAAAGTCAAAATTGAAGAGAGAATAAACAAAGCGCTTACTTTTATAGCAAACAGAGAAAATTCCTAAAAAAAACCGTTGACAGGGCAGTGGGGTATGCCTAGAATGCGCCCCGCTGTCACGGAACAGTCACACGAAAACACGGTGACCATTCCAAGTACGGGGCCATAGCTCAGCTGGGAGAGCGCCTGCATGGCATGCAGGAGGTCGGCGGTTCGATCCCGCCTGGCTCCACCAAATTCTTAAAGAATTTACAGTAGTCGGAAAGTGATTTCCGGTAAGTTCTTAGGTAAGGCAATGAACAAGGCCGCTCATCTCGCGGGCTCGATTCGCCTTACTGAAAATCTCAGGAGCTCCGCTCCTGAACCTAGGATAAGGTCGCTCTCACGATAAATCGTGAATCGCCTTACAGAAATTCAGCGAAGCTGCGCTTCGCTAAGCAAAATTTCTGTCCCCTTCGTCTAGAGGCCTAGGACACCGCCCTTTCACGGCGGTAACAGGGGTTCGAATCCCCTAGGGGACGCCATTTATATCGCGTCACAGTCGATTAAAACTGTGAGATAGGCCGGAGTGGTT
>Ga0208204_100390_pt1 | contig 11084 bp, 10 predicted proteins | sample DeeseametaMP2252_FD_184173 | JGI IMG/M metagenome (GOLD analysis project Ga0208204, IMG submission 184173) | Marine microbial communities from the Deep Pacific Ocean - MP2252 (SPAdes) | ecosystem: Environmental > Aquatic > Marine > Oceanic | place: West of El Salvador, Pacific Ocean | collected...
GCTTTGTGCTTAAGCTGGCTTCCGACGAAAGTGATCAGCAAATTGTTCGGACTGTGCTGAATTTGGCTTCGGTGTTCAAACTGAGTGTAGTGGCCGAAGGTGTGGAAGATGAGTTATCGCTGAATATTTTAAAAGAAGGCGGTTGTGATATCGCGCAAGGATACTTCATAAGCCGGCCACTGAGTGCGCAGGCTTTAAGTGAATGGCTCGCCTCAACCGCATTTGGGCTACAAAAAACGGAGACAAAATGACACTGTTTCAACGTGTTTTATTGGTGATAGCGTTTACTGCAGCGCTACCCGTGAGCGCAGGCTCCGGTAAGTTAATCGGTACAGCGGGCCTTAATCAGCTTGAGGGGGCTGGCGGTGGCGGTATCGTGCCCTGGGCCACGTTGTCTGGCTACGACAGCGACAGCGAAGTGTCGGTGAATGCTTTTCTTACTCGCGTAAATTTAGATGATTACCGCCTGCAAGTGGCTGGTGCCAGCGTGTCGCTCTACGACCGTGTTGAGGTGTCGGTAGCCCGGCAAACTTTCGACCTCACCACATTGGGTGGAGACATTTCTCAGAACATCTATGGCGCAAAAGTGAGATTGTGGGGGGATGTTGTGTATTCCGCCATGCCTCAAATCAGTGCTGGCGTGCAGTTTAAAGACCTCCAGGATGAAGCCATTGCCAACGCGTTAGGCAGCGCCGATACCTCGGGTACCGATTATTATGTTTCTGCCACTAAAGTGCACCTTGGCGCGGTAGCAGGATACAACCTGGTTTGGAACCTCACAGCACGTATGACCAATGCCAACCAAATGGGGTTATTAGGATTCGGGCAAACCAGCGACGACGATTATGAAGTCATGCTAGAAGGTTCGGTAGGGGTGTTACTTAACCGCAATGTAGCAGTTGGGGCTGAATACCGGCAAAAGCCTGACAACCTCGGGTTAGGAGAGGAAGATTGGTGGGATGTATTTGTCACCTATATTCCTTCTAAATCATTTAACGTTACGCTGGCATGGGCCGAATTAGGAAGTATCGCCGGTGCACCGGATCAGAACGGCATCTACTTATCTCTAGGAGGCCAATTATGGTGAAGTTGCTTTCATCTGTGCTTGCAATTGTTTTACTCGCCGGTTGTGCCAGCCAGCCTCAAACCCTTTACAGTGAGCTGGGCGGCGAAGCAAAGGTGACAGAAATTGTGAATAATTTCGTCACCGAAATTGAGCAGGAACCCGTTATCCTCGCTTACTTTGAAGGCAGCGACATCGACCGCTTTATCGCTAAATTTGAAGAGCAAATTTGCATGGTGAGTGGCGGAGGGTGTCAGTACACCGGTGACACCATGGAGCAGGTTCATGGCGGAATGAATATCAGTGAAAAAGACTTCAACCTCACCGTTGATTTGCTTATTAATGCCATGGATAAAGCCAATGTACCGCATCCTTTACAAAACCGGCTTCTGAATAAACTCGCGCCTATGCGTTCGCAAATGCTCTATCGATAAATCTCAATCGATAATAATCAATCGCACGTCGGCACGGATAATTTTGTTGTCAGTGCCGAATTCGTCGCTTACGCCATAAAAATTTGTTTTACACTGCCTGCTAACTCACCAACGCATTGTGTACTTTATGGCAGTTGCTATACATCAGGCAGAATTGTTAGAACGCTTTCGGCAAGCCCGCTTATCACGGGATAAGCGCTTCGACGGGCAATTTTTTGTCGCAGTGAAATCTACCGGTATCTTTTGTAGGCCAATCTGTCCGGCAAAATTACCCAAAGAAGAGAATGTCGATTATTACCATTTGGCTGCACAGGCCATGCATGACGGTTTTCGACCTTGTTTACGCTGCCGCCCCGACAGTGCGCCGCAATCTCCTGCCTGGAACGGTGTTGCTACAACTGTTACCCGTGCCACTCAACTACTCGCTGATATACCGCCTAAGTCTGTGGCGGATATTGCCAGCCGTTTGGGGATCAGTACCCGCTATTTGCATAAGTTGCTTGAGCAGCATACCGGGTGTTCACCCTCTCAATGGCAGAAGTATCATCAGTTGCTGTTTGCCAAGCAGCTTCTGCAGCAGTCTAGTTTGCCCGTTGAGCAAGTGGCTGATGCGGCGGGGTTCGGATCGGCCAGAAGACTGCAATCGGCAATGAGGAACACCTGGTCTTTAACCCCCTCTCAGCTGCGTAAAACGGCAGCAACCAGAAATAATTCGACGTCGGAAGTCAGTATACTCATTCATTACCGCAAACCTTATAACTGGGCTTTTGTTCGCGATTTTCTGGCAGTGAGAGCCATTCCCGGTGTAGAAACCCTGTCAGACAATGCTTATTCGCGGGTTTATCATGATGAATTCGGCACCGGTCATTTAACGGCTGAGCACCTGCCAGAACGTGCTGCATTTCGGGTAACTGTAACTACAGACTATTTGCAGGGTGTTCGTTCGGTGCTGAATAATCTGGCACGGGTACTGGATTTAAATACCGATCCAACCCTGATTGCTCATGCGCTTGCCGACGCGGGCGTGCAAGAAGCCGAGCAGTTACCGGGCTTACGATTGCCTGGCGTTTGGTCTGCTTTTGAAGCGGGTTGCCGCGCCGTGTTAGGGCAGCAAGTCTCGGTGAAAGCCGCCATTAAACATGTCACTATGCTTGCTCAGGAGTTGGGCGTACAAACCGACGTCGGTTGTGCCTTTCCAACACCTCAGGCCGTGGCAGACAGTGAACTTACGTTTCTCAAAATGCCGCAAAGTAGAAAGCTCGCGCTTAAAGCGCTAGCACAATATTTCGTTGATGGGGCAGAAACTGATGCGCTGCAGTTTGGGACTGCTGATGCCGAGACTGATCTGCTTGCACTTAAAGGCATTGGCCCCTGGACGGTGGACTACCTGATGTTAAGGGGCTACAGCCAACCGGATCGCTTCCTGGAAGGGGATTTAGTGGTGAGAAATATGATGGCTACGCGTAATCTTACACCCGAGCAGGCCGCACCTTGGCGAAGTTACCTTACCCTCCAGCTCTGGCAGTTGGCCAGCAAACCGAAAGTGGAAACCAACCATGTTTAACGAATTTATTCAAAGCCCGTGCGGCATCGTCGAGGTGCAAGCCTGTGATCAAGGTATTACCGCAATTCGATTCGTTGAAAGCGAAGCATCGGCCAGTGTACCGTCTGCTGTCACCACAAAAGCCTGTGAGCAACTCAGAGCCTACTTTGCTGGTGAACTCACCACCTTTGACCTGCCACTGGCGCCTGCCGGTACCCTATTTCAGCAACGTGTATGGAACGCATTGCGCGACATTCCGTATGGCGCGACATGTAGCTATCGCGATATTGCTGAAGCCATTGATAACCCAAAGGGCGTGCGCGCAGTCGGGCTCGCAAATGGCAAAAATCCCATAGCGATTGTGATACCCTGCCACCGCGTGATTGGCGCCAATGGCAAGCTCACCGGTTATGCGGGTGGGTTGCATCGAAAAGCAACATTATTAGAGCTTGAAGGAGCGCTGTAAAACATGAATGGAAAAGATGTACTGTCGTTACTGATATTAGGCGCGATCTGGGGCGGTTCGTTTATTTTCATGCGGGTGGCTGCACCGGAGTTCGGTGTGTTTGCGCTGGTGGAAGTGAGAACCGTGCTGGCGACGCTGGTAATGCTGCCATTTATGTTCGCCCTCGGCGGTTGGCGTGACATCCGCTTGCATTGGTGGAAAATTGCTTTTATCGGCGTTGTTAATACGGCCGTGCCCTTCGTTTTATTCAATTACAGCAGCTTGTATCTGGAAGCAGGTATCAATGCCATTCTTAATGCCACTGCACCCATGTTCGGTGCTTTAGTGGCACTTTTGTGGTTGGGCGATAAATTAAAAGCCTCGTCCGTATTCGGCTTATTCGTGGGCTTTTTGGGCGTGGTTGTACTTAGTGCGCACAAAGTTGGCGAGGGCGAAGTGAGTATTGTGCCAATTCTTACCGCTTGCCTGGCTACTACCTGCTATGGCATTGCTGCTTGCGCGATGAAGAAATGGCTCGCTGGTGTACGTCCGCTGGTGGTGGCCACAGGCAGCCAGATATTTGCTTCCATCGCGTTGTTGCCGTTTTCACTAGCTACGTTACCCGCAACCATGCCATCAGGTATTGCCTGGCTGAACGCCATTGCACTCGCCGTCGGCGGAACAGGTATTGCCTATATTTTGTATTTTCAACTGATAGCCAGCGTGGGCCCGGCAAAAGCAATTACCGTGGGCTATCTGGTGCCATTATTCGGAATTGTGTGGGGAATACTCTTTCTGAGCGAAACCCTGTCGCTACAAACCATGATTGGCGGCGTGCTTATTCTTGCCGGTGTGGCGCTTACTACCGGAGTACTGGCGCGGTTACGCTCCAATAAGAGGCCATTAAGCAATCAGTGATGTTAAGCCGGGTGCCACTTACGCTGGCGTAATGCGGTTTATTTATCAGCTAATAAGCTGCTTACACACCCGGTTGCTGCCATCTCGTCTTGCTTGATACAGGGCATCTTCGGCATTCGCGGTAAGCTCGTTCAGCGACTTACTGGATGCAGAGAACGACACCCCGAAAGAGCCTGTGATTTGAATTTGTGATTGCAGGTCACTGGTATCCATCGTGGCCAACCCTACGCGCAAACTCTCGGCGATATCCATTGCTTCGTGGGGGCCGGTTTCTGGCAGTAGAATAATGAATTCTTCGCTACTCCAGCGACCAATAATGTCCTTGGTGCGGATGCTGGCAAGGAGATTTCCCGCTACTTTATCAAGCACTTCATCGCCGGTATTCCGGCCGTAGGTATCATTGATTACCGCGAAATTATCGATGCCTGCGATCACAACGCTGATAGAGGAGTATGCTTCCAACAATTCTTTGTACTGCATTTCAATGCCTGGTCTATCAGGCAAACGCTGGCTTTTTCGTACCACCATTTCAGGCTGCATATCTTTGCGGAAATAGTAAAGCAGGTGGTAAATCATCAGGAACAGCGAGAACACCACAACCAGTAAGGTCACCACACTAACCACAAAGGCCTGTGAGATATCCGCCTGACGTTTATCCAGCGGACTTAGCAGATACACCGTCCAGTTGAACTGGTTAAGTTTAACTTCGGCGATTAAGTATTCCTGCTGATTAATGGTGACAAGGCGGTTATTCAGCGCGCGCTGATCTTTTACATCTACCGGTAAACTGGCAAACCACGGCAACTCTGAAAGATTGGTAAAATCAGAATATTCGGCCATGAGCGACGATTCTGAGGACAGCATGATGTCGCCCTGCTCATCGACGAAAAGGAAATCATAACCATACTGCTGTTTGTAGGTATCGAAAATACTGATAAAACTCTTTAGGCTTTTGGCGATACCAAAAAAGCCAAGGAATTCATTATCTTTGTTGTAAATCTTAATATCGATATAGAAATGGGTGTCTTCCCACTTTCCGATATCCGCGACTCTGTCGGCCGGTAATTTTTTATATTTAAAGTACCAGCTCACTTTGCCTTTGATCAGTGGAATGGTCGTGCCATCTGAATTGAACTGCATGCGGGCTTTTTCACTGGCAATGAAGAACTTCATGCCAAATTCATCTTCTAAGCGGGCCAGGGCCGACTGAATTTCAGGCACATCGAGTTCTTCGCTGTCCATTAGGGCCACTAATTCTGTTGAGCGCCCCAAAGCTTCAGACACATGCAATGGCTTTAATAACTGATTGACGATCAGGGAAATGGCTGGAGAAAGAGATTGTTGTTGTGCCCGGCTTTGCTCGGCAACAATTTTATTTACACTGAAGTGGACCAGCGTAACGATAGCGATCACCACTACTGCAAACAACAATAAAATACTGCGGTGAAGTGTCCTGAATGTGTTCACAGATTACCTGCTCTCCCTGCCTGTTTCTGTAAATGATTTTGACCTAATTAATAGACAAAAGAGTATACCTTTTCACCAACAGAACTGCTACCCAACGCAATTAGATTTAATATTCTCTCTAAACTTTTCATAACGATGTCGCTGACTTGTTCTCATCCCTTGGTTACACTAGCGCCATTAAGTAGGTATGCAGTACTTCAATTAAGGATTATAAATGGCTTTTTCTGTAGTTGTTCTCGCCGCTGGTAAAGGCACGCGAATGAAATCTTCTTTGCCCAAGGTATTGCACCCCATCGGCGGTATTCCCATGGTTCAGCGGATCATCAATACAGTGGAAGCACTCAGCGCCAGCGCCGTTCATCTGGTTTATGGTCATGGTGGCGATCAATTGCAGGCGGCGGTAAGTGGTAACAACCTAAACTGGTGTTTGCAGGCCGAGCAGCTCGGTACAGGTCATGCTGTGCAGCAAGCTGTTCCACATATCAAAGATGACGAAGATGTGCTGGTGCTGGTGGGCGATGCACCATTAATTCAGAAGGCCACACTGGAGCGTCTGGCTGCGGTAAAAGCAGAGTGTGATTTAGCGTTACTTACTGTGCAACTGGATGATCCTACCGGCATGGGCCGCATTGTGCGTGAGAACAACAACATCACCGCCATTGTCGAGCATAAAGATGCCACCGACCTGCAACGCGAAATCAAGGAAATTAACACGGGCATGATGATGATGGCCGGTGCCGATCTGAAACGCTGGTTGGGTAACCTGAGCAACGATAACGCCCAGGGCGAGTTTTATTTAACCGACGTCATCGCCATGGCGGCTGCAGAAGGAAAATCTATTCAATCTGCGCAGCCCGATGCGGTTGAAGAAGTAGAAGGCGTTAATAACCGTGCACAGCTTGCTGCGCTAGAACGTGCCCTGCAAGCTCGCCAGGCTCACGAACTTATGATGAATGGTGTGACGTTGGCAGATCCTGCACGCGTAGACATTCGCGGTGAAGTCACTACCGGCAATGACATCGTGGTTGATGTAAACGTGATCTTCGAAGGTAAAGTGACATTGGGCAGTAACGTGAAAATTGGTCCGAATTGTATTCTCAAAGACTGCACCATTGCCGATAACGCCGTTATCGAAGCAAATTCAATTATCGAAGAAGCCGAAGTAGGCGAAGCGTGTACCGTGGGGCCGTTTGGTCGTTTACGTCCGGGTGCGGTGATGAAAGCGAAAGCCAAAGTCGGTAATTTTGTGGAAATGAAAAAAGCCGTGCTGGGTGAAGGCGCGAAAGCAAACCATCTTACGTATCTGGGAGATGCCGAAATCGGCGCTGGCGCAAACATCGGTGCTGGCACCATTACCTGTAACTACGATGGTGTGAACAAATCGAAAACGGTAATTGGCGAGAACGCTTTTATCGGATCTAACTCTGCGTTGGTGGCACCGGTTACCATTGGTAACGGTGCAACCGTGGGGGCGGGGTCGATCATCACTGCCAAGGTCGAAGACAATGCACTGGCCATTGCCCGTTCCAAACAGCGTGTTATTGCCAACTGGCCGCGCCCGACTAAGAAGTAAGTGTTTACTTATTGAGCGGTGATGTCTGCAAAGGCATCACCACTTTTTTATGCTTCGCCGTCGAGTTTCGCCAACGTCTGCGACATCTCGTCGTTAATTTCGGTACGCATCTTCGCTAAGCGCAGCGCATAGTCACGCAGATAAATATCCCGTTCAGTGGTGGGTTTCCATTCTGGTACTTCTGCCGGCTTACCGTCTTCGTCTACTGCCACCATGATCACAATACAGTGGGTCGTTTTGTGGCCGTCTTCCCGCTTCGGATCGCGGGCGTTCACATCAATAGACAAGTGCATGGATGTGCGGCCGGTGTAAATGACCGATGCCTTTACTTCAACCAGGCTGCCCACCAAAATAGGTTTCATGAAACGAATACCGCCCACATAAGCGGTGATGCAGTATTTACCGCTCCAGCCCGCTGAACACGCGTAGGCCGCAAGGTCAATCCAGCGCATTACAGCCCCACCGTGAACCTTACCGCCAAAGTTCTGATCGCCGGGCTCGGCGAGAAAGCGTAAGGTGACTTCTCTGTTATCTGACATCTACTTCTCCGTGGGTCATCAATCATTTGTTCTCTTTATATTCACACTATTACCATTCTGAAAGGCAATGTCACCCTTTTTACTTATTTGACGCCACTGGTCCGTCAGGCTTTGAGGCTTTGGGCAATATGCGATAATGTGCGCAAATAGTTTTTCAAACGAGACCGTTATGATCCGCACGCTTTTAGTGGGCTTTGGTTTTTCAGCCACCACCTTCCATCTTCCTTTTCTACAGCAGCTTTCCGAGTTTTCACTTGCTGGCGTGGTGTCATCCCGGCCAGACGATGTAAAAGCCGTGGTTAACGATGTACCTGTTTATGCCTCGCTGGCCAAAGCACTGGCAGCAGACAATTTCGATTTAGTGGTGATCACCACGCCGAATACCCTGCACGCCTTGCAGGCAAGACAGGCATTGATGAATGGCGTCAATGTGCTGGTAGAGAAGCCGTTTACGCTTTCTGGTGATGAAGCCGACGAACTGGTTTCATTGGCTACCCGAGAAAACAAGAAGCTTTGTGTTTATCACAATCGTCGCTTCGATGGTGACTTCCTAACCGTGAAGTCGTTAATTGAGGCAGGCACAATTGGTAATGTGAAACGGCTGCAATCCCGGTTTGACCGATTCCGGCCGCACCCGCGAAACCGCTGGCGAGAAAATGCGGGACCCGGCGCGGGCATCTTTTGGGATTTGGGTCCGCACTTGATGGATCAAACCGTGCAGCTGTTCGGTGTACCAAAACAAATTCATGCTGATGTTCAAATCAGTCGTGAGGGTGGTGAAAGCGACGACAGTTTCGATATTACCCTGTTCTACGGTGACAAAACCGTGTCACTGGGAAGCTCGCCTCATCAAGCCAATACCACATTGCGCTTCGACCTTCAGGGCACAGCAGGCAGCTATCGAAAGTTCGGCTTAGATCCGCAGGAAGATCAACTGAAGCAAGGGCTCACTCTCGACCACGCCGACTTCGCCACTGAGCCTGAATCAGCTTATGGTGAAGTTGCTGATGGCGAGCAGGTGACAAAGCACCCCACGCAAAACGGCGACTATATCGGCTTTTACCTGCAACTTGCCCGCGCCATTACCCAAGGCGAGGCATTACCTGCCGATGCTGAATCGGTAGTACCAGTTATCCGCCTTATAGAGCTGGCTTTCGAAAGTGCGGAAACGGGCAAAGTGATGCCTGTATACCTGGATATGAAAGCAAATAACTAATTTATCTTGCATGTCGAAACTTTATCTGGTTAAGTGCTTTCACTTCGTAAGATAAAAGTTTCGAAATGCAAAAAAGAAATACGCGGCAGCGTCGTGAAGACATTGTTGAATGGGTAAATCAGGCTGGCCAGGTTCAGGTAGATGAAATGGCCGCTCGGTTTGGCACCTCAGAAGTCACTATTCGTAAAGACTTAACGGTGTTAGCCGAAGAAAAAAGAGTGCTCCGCCAGTACGGTGGCGCTGCGCCTATGCCCATGCTTCAGCAATTCGGTCAGGCTCAGCAGTCCGGTTCGGCTCAGCCATCTGGCTCCGGGCCAGCATCGCAACATGCGCAGCAGGTTTCACCGCCGGTGAAATCTGCCATTGCTCAACTTGCCGCCCAGCTTGTTGATGACAGCAGCAAACTTATCCTCGATAGCGGTAATACCACCGCAGCCCTCATTCCGTTTCTTACCCAGAGTAAATTGGTGGTAATGACCAATTCTTTAAGAAATGCCAATGAATTAACGATCGCTGATAACGAACCCACCGTACTCATGACCGGCGGAACCTGGGATGCGCACTCGCAAGCCTTTCAGGGCCGCATGGCAAAGAACATGATTTCCGCTTATAGCTTTGATGTCGCCTTTATTGGCGCGTCTGGACTGGACGTTGCGCGCGGTACGACTACGCTGAATGAACTCACCGGGCTTTCCAAAGCCATGGCTGGCGTTGCCAGCAAAGTGGTGATTCTGGCGGAATCCGAAAAATTCACTTATCGCATGCCAAACCTTGAATTGGCGTGGGATGACATTGATGTGCTGGTAACCGACCGCGGCATCAACGAACAAATTAAACAAAAGATTGAACAGCAGGGCGTCACCGTAATGGTCGCGCCGGCAAATGGAGAATAACCGATGTGTGGAATTGTAGGCGCTGTTGCAGAGCGTAATGTAGTTGAAATTTTGCTGGAAGGTCTTAAGCGCCTTGAATATCGTGGTTACGATTCAGCCGGTGTCGCGCTGTTGCAACCTAGCGGTGAACTTACCCGTATTCGTCGTACCGGCAAGGTACAGGAACTGGCGGATGCCGTGGCATCTGGCGAAGCGCTGGGCTCAACCGGTATTGCACATACCCGCTGGGCAACCCACGGCGGCGTAACCGAAAAGAACGCCCACCCGCACTGTTCAAGCGACCGCATCTCGGTGGTTCACAACGGCATTATTGAAAACTATTTGGCTCTGCGTGAAGCGCTCACCGCGCAAGGTTATACGTTCACCAGCGACACCGACACTGAAACCATTGCCCATACCGTGCATGCAGAAATGCAAAAAGGCGGCTCCCTGCTACAAGCTGTGCAGAACAGCGTGAAGCAGTTCCACGGTGCTTACGGTACGGTGATCATGGACAGTGAAGATCCCGATCGCGTGGTGGTTGCTCGTTCAGGCAGCCCGCTGGTTATTGGTTTAGGTTTAGGTGAGAACTTTATTGCATCTGATCAGATGGCGCTGTTACCAGTTACCCGTCGTTTCATCTTCCTGGAAGAGGGTGATGTGGCAGAAATTACCCGTCGCGAAGTGCATGTTTACGACGTAAACGGCGAGCCTGTCGAGCGTGAAGTTATCGAATCAAACATCGAGCATGACGCCGGTGACAAAGGCGGCTATCGCCACTACATGCTAAAAGAAATTCACGAACAACCAACCGTTGTTCGCAATGCGTTACAGCATCGTGTGGATGAAAGCGGTTTGTTGCCTGATATTTTCGGCCTGGGTGCAGAAGAGATATTCTCGAAAGTAAAACACGTGCAAATTATTGCCTGCGGTACCAGCTATCATGCCGGTATGACCGCGCGCTACTGGCTGGAACAGTACGCCAATGTGTCTTGTAGCATCGAAATAGCCTCG
>Ga0208204_100392_pt1 | contig 11002 bp, 9 predicted proteins | sample DeeseametaMP2252_FD_184173 | JGI IMG/M metagenome (GOLD analysis project Ga0208204, IMG submission 184173) | Marine microbial communities from the Deep Pacific Ocean - MP2252 (SPAdes) | ecosystem: Environmental > Aquatic > Marine > Oceanic | place: West of El Salvador, Pacific Ocean | collected...
GTTGCCCGCCGTATCGCATTAAGCGGCAGCGACAAGCGGGCATTGCGGGAAAAAGAGGAACAGCTTGAAGCACTGAAAGCCGACAAACACGATAACAGCCTTGCCATTCTCGAACTAGAGAAAGAGATTGCTGAGTTAAAAGCGAAAATCGCCCGGGTGCCGTTTATCGACACCTTCGATTTACGCTTCAAAAATTACGACAAGAAAGCCATTCCCACCAGTAAAGCGGTGATGTTTTGTCTTATGGACGTGTCCGGTTCGATGGACCAGGCTACCAAAGACATGGCCAAGCGCTTTTACATCCTGCTTTATCTGTTCCTTACCCGCACCTATGAGAATGTGGAGGTGGTCTACATTCGCCACCATACGCAGGCCAAGGAAGTGGACGAACAGGAGTTTTTCTATTCGCAAGAAACGGGTGGCACCATTGTATCCAGCGCACTCAAACTGATGGATGAAATCATCAAGGAGCGCTATGTGGATACCGATTGGAATATTTATGCCGCTCAGGCATCGGACGGTGACAACTGGGCGGATGACTCGCCTCAGTGTAAGCAAATTCTGATGAAAGAGCTGTTACCGGTCACCCGATATTTCGCTTACATCGAAATTACCGAGCGTCAGCACCAAAGCCTCTGGCGCGAGTATCAGCAGGTGGAAAACAGCTGCGAGAATTTCGTCTGTAAGCACATTCAGAGCGTCAGCGACATATTCCCTGTATTCAGGGAACTGTTTAAGAAATCTGAACAGAGCGCGGCCGCAGGAGGATGATATGTCAAAAACGCAAAAACGTGCGGAAACGCCTTTAAGCGATGGTCCAGACTGGACTTTCGACATGCTGGAAGAGTATGAAACCCATATCGACCGCATTGCGAAAAATTTCAAACTCGACACCTATCCGAATCAGATAGAAGTCATTACCGCTGAACAGATGATGGATGCGTATGCCAGTATTGGTATGCCCATCAACTACACTCACTGGTCGTTTGGCAAAAAGTTTATTCAGACCGAACAAAACTACCGCCGCGGCCAGATGGGCCTGGCCTACGAGATCGTCATTAACTCCGATCCCTGTATCGCCTACCTGATGGAAGAAAACACCATTACCATGCAGGCACTGGTGATGGCGCACGCCTGCTATGGTCACAACTCATTCTTTAAAGGTAATTACCTGTTCCAGACCTGGACCGACGCCAGCTCCATTATCGATTATTTGGTATTTGCTAAAAATTACATCGCCAAGTGCGAAGAACGCTACGGTACCGATGAAGTGGAAAGCATTCTGGATTCCTGTCATGCGTTGATGAACTATGGCGTTGACCGTTACAAGCGGCCGCAGAAAATCTCTCTGCAGGAAGAACAGGCTCGTCAGGAACAACGGGAAAAATACCTGCAGTCTCAGGTGAATGAACTGTGGCGTACCGTACCCGACTCACATGCCGATACTAAACCCAGACAAGCCCGCTTCCCATCGGAGCCGCAAGAAAACTTACTGTATTTTATCGAGAAAAATGCACCTCTGTTAGAACCCTGGCAGCGTGAGCTGGTGCGTATTGTTCGCAAGGTCTCACAGTACTTCTATCCGCAAAAGCAAACTCAGGTGATGAACGAAGGCTGGGCCTGTTTCTGGCACTACCATATTCTTAATCAAATGTACGATGAAGGTTTGGTAACCGACCGCTTTATGATGGAATTTCTACACAGCCATAGCGGTGTGGTGATGCAGCCTGAATATAACAGTCCTTACTATTCCGGTATCAATCCGTATGCGCTGGGCTTCAACATGTTCATGGATATCAAGCGCATGTGCCAGAACCCTACTGAGGAAGATAAATATTATCTGCCAGATGTCGCAGGGAAAGACTGGCTTGAAACCGTGCACTTCGCTATGCATAATTTTAAAGATGAAAGCTTCATTAGTCAGTTCCTGTCACCCAAGCTGATCCGTGATTTCAAACTGTTCTCCATCGAGGATAACGAAGAGGATCCGTACATTAGCGTAAGTGCCATTCATGATGAACAAGGCTATCTGAAAATTCGCGAAAAACTGTCCGCGCAATACAATCTTAGTAACCTCGAGCCGAATATTCAGGTTTATAATGTGAATGTTCGCGGTGACCGCTCACTCACGCTTCGTTATGTACCACAACGAGGAATCCCCTTGGCAGACTCGAAAGACGAAGTCATGCGGCACCTGTTCCGCTTATGGAAATTTGACGTGTATCTTGAGCAAGATACGGGTAATGGTGCAGAAGTGATTGCTAGCTGTATGCGAACTGCCAACGCCGCCTGATAAGCGCAAATAATAAGGAAATTGTTTTACCATGCAGTACGACACTATCGTGCTTGGTGCGGGAATTGTTGGTGTCAGCGCAGCGCTGCACCTTCAATCCCGGGGTCATCAGGTTGTTTTGCTCGACCGAGAGCAGCCCGGTGAAGGTACCAGTTTTGGGAATGCCGGGTTGATAGAGCGCTCTAGCGTTATTCCCTACGCGTTCCCGCGGGAGTTCGCGGCCCTGCTCCGCTATAGTTTAAATCGGGAGACCGCTGTGCGGTTTAATCCCGGTTACCTGCCAGAAATCGCCCCTTGGTTGTTTCAGTACTGGAAGCAATCCGCCCCCTCACCACTTGATGCATCGACATTAGCCATGCTTCCGCTTATTGAACGGTGTACTGATGAGCACGACGCCCTTGTGCAACAAGCCGGGCTATCAGAATTGATTCGCTGTGAAGGTTGGATTGAAATATTCAAGAATGAGCGAGCTTTTAACCGCGCTCGTTCAGAGGCCCAGAGTCTCGTTTCCTATGGCATAAACTATGATGTGCTCGACCAACCGGCATTACAACAGCGTGACCCTCACCTCTCTAACAAGGTCATTGGGGGCATTCACTGGCTTGATCCGAAAACAGTGACCAATCCCGGAGCTCTGGTAAAAGGCTATGCAGCACTCTTTCGCCAACGGGGAGGGATTATTTTACAGGGTGATGCTCGCTCTGTAGCCCAGGGGGAAAGTGGATGGCAAGTTGATACCTTAGAAGGGCCGGTTATCAGCCAAAATGTAGTAGTGGCGCTCGGGCCCAAGTCTGCCGACATTTTTAAGTTATTTGGCTATGCTATTCCGCTTGCCGTAAAGCGGGGCTACCATCGTCATTTCCGTATGCAAGAAGGCAAACAATTGCGTCATTCGGTGTGCGACAGTGAAAGTGGCTTTGTGCTTGCGCCTATGGAACAAGGCATTAGGCTAAGCACGGGAATTGAGTTTGACCGCCCTGGTGCGCCAAAAAATGACAGTCAGCTCCGCCGCTGTGAAGCCATTGCCAGAAGCTTACTGCCCCTTGGTGAACCAATAGAAGATGAGCCGTGGATGGGTCTTCGCCCTTGCCTGCCGGATATGCGACCGGTAATTGGCGCAGCGCCGCGACATAAAGGTTTATGGTTTAATTTTGGCCATGCACACCATGGCCTGACGTTAGGGCCAGTGACGGGTCGATTACTGGCGGAAATCATGACCGGTGAAACGCCCTTCACCGACCCTGAGCCCTACAGCGCGACCCGTTTTAGTAAGGCCAATGCAGCTTCCAGTCAAACAGAAGCCACTTTATCGAGTTAGCCCTGCGGGTTAACGCCCTTAGGCCGGGCGCGTGGTATTGATTGTTGCCCGGTCGCAGAAAATAAGACAAAGCGCCCCAATAAACGCAGCGCCTGCAGCGAAAGCGAACGTCTCGTAGGCATGAACTCCCTGATCCCACAGCTGCCCTGCCACATAATTACCCAACGCACCGCCGATACCAAAAGCGATACTCACATACAGTGCTTGCCCGCGGCTCTGAAACCGGGCCGGGAAAAAGTGAGTGATAAAATGCATAGCAGTCACGTGCGCAAGGCCAAAGCTCAGTGCATGAATGAGCTGACTGACTACCACAACCATACCAAACTGAGCCCAGGCTGCCAGCGCATACCAACGCATTGCGGTAAGTACCAAACAAGCCAACAACAATTGCCATACGCCAAAGCGTGAAATGAGCCGACGGGCAACAAGGAAAATACCGATTTCAGCCACAACGCCGATAGCGATAAGTAATCCCGTTTGCTGACCCGAGTATTCCAAATCCCGCATGTACAATGCGAAGAAACCGTAATACGCACCAAAGCTCACTTGCAGTAAAGCGGCCGCGGCCAGAAATAATAAAAAAGTGCGATTTTTGGCAATCTGCCACAAAGTCCCGGTTTCCTCTTCTTTCGACGGCACTTTCTCTGGCTGACGAATAAACAGCGAAGCAATGAACAAACCCGTGAGCACGAATAAACTGGCATATACCGGGGCTTCAGACGTGAAGATATCCAGCGCTTTACCCACGGAAACGGTGAGTACGATAAAACCGATACTGCCCCACAAACGGATCTGACCGTAGCTGATTTTTGTCGGTTTCACTGATTGAATGGTGATGACTTCCAGCTGCGGCAGCACCGCCGTCCAGAACATCATCATTAACCCGAACACCAGCGTTAACCCCCAAAAACTGTGAACCCAGAACACCGTACTGAAACACAGTACCGACAATAGGCAGCCCAACCGGACAACGTTAACCGCTTTGCCGGTTTTATCGGCCACACTGGCCCACAGGGAAGGTCCGACGATACGAGATAAGGTAATAACGGCCCAGAGTTCACCAATGTCGGCGGAAGAAAAACCACGTCCATCGAGAAAAATGCCCAGATAAGGAGTAAGAACGCCTAACTGCCCGAAATAGAGCCAGTAGGTGATAGCGAGAAGAATAAGATTAGTGCGTGAATGAGCTACCATTTCACGCACTCTTTAAGAGAGATATTCAAGAATTACTTGTCAGCGTTGCCAGGAATAACCGGCGTAGACGTGGAAACACCCGCATTTTGAGCCCGATGACGGAGACAGTGATCCATCAATACAATGGCCAGCATCGCTTCAGCAATAGGCACGGCACGAATTCCCACACAAGGGTCGTGACGACCTTTAGTGACGATATCAATTTCATTACCGTCAACATCAATGGTTTTACCTGGCACAGAAATGCTCGAAGTAGGCTTGAGCGCCATGTGTACAACGAGATCCTGGCCTGAGGAAATGCCACCCAGCACACCACCAGCGTGATTACTGGTGAAACCGTCTGGTGTTAACGTATCGCGGTGTTCACTGCCTTTTTGCTCAATCACATCAAAGCCATCACCAATTTCCACGCCCTTCACAGCGTTGATGCCCATCATGGCACTGGCGATATCGGCATCGAGGCGATCAAACACCGGTTCGCCTAAACCCACAGGCACACCCGTGGCAACCACAGACACTTTCGCACCAATGGAATCCCCGGATTTCTTCAGGTCGCGCATATATTCATCTAACGCTTCCAGTTTACTTTCATCGGGGCAGAAAAACGGGTTGGTATTGGTGATGCTGTGATCAACCGCATCTACTTTAATCGGCCCCAGCTGAGACAAATAACCATGAATTTCGATGCCGTAAACTGCTTTCAGGAATTTCTTGGCGATTCCCCCCGCAGCAACACGAATAGCCGTTTCCCGGGCAGAAGAACGACCACCACCACGATAATCGCGAGTGCCGTACTTCTGATGGTAGGTGTAGTCTGCATGACCAGGGCGGAAACGATCTTTAATATTGGAATAGTCGCCACTACGTTGGTCGGTGTTCTGGATCAGAAGTCCAATGCTGGTACCGGTAGTTTTGCCTTCAAACACACCAGACAGAATTTGAACCTCATCGCCTTCCCGACGTGCTGTGGTATAACGTGACGTGCCAGGCTTTCTACGATCTAAATCAATCTGCAGATCCGCCTCAGTGATTTCCAGTCCAGGAGGACAACCATCAACCACACCACCGATAGCGATTCCGTGACTTTCACCAAAGGTGGTCACAGTAAACATTTTTCCGAAGCTATTGCCAGACATCTGTATTAATTTTCCTTACCGTTTAAATAAGTCACCAGTGACGATTTAGACACTGCAAAAATCCCGTGACCGCCTTGCTGCAATTCAACCCAATCTACATGCAACCCGGGGAAACGTGTTGCCATATGCACTTCACTGTTTCCCACTTCAACCAGCATCCAACCACTGTCTTTCAGGTAGTGCGGTGCGTGTTTTAGCATTTGTTCCACCAGATCTAAGCCGTCTTCACCGGCAGCTAAAGCCAACTCAGGCTCATGCTGATATTCATCCGGCAGATCGTTCATGTCTTCTTCATCGACATAAGGCGGGTTAGACACGATTAAATCGTACTGTTGGCCTTCCAGGCTGGTGAACAAATCAGAGTGGATGGGGAAAACCCGGTCACCCAGATTATGTTCCTGAATATTAAAGTCAGCCACTTCAAGGGCATCGAATGAAATATCCACGGCATCAACCTGCGCCAGAGGGAATGTGTGTGCCAGAGCGATAGCAATACAACCACCGCCTGTACACATATCCAGAATACTGGTTGGCTCAACCGTTTCTTCAAGGTACGGGGCAAAGCGGGTTTTAATCAGTTCAGCAAATGGCGAACGAGGAATGAGCACGCGCTCGTCCACGTAAAACGGCATATCGCAGAACCAGGCTTCATGAGTGATATATGGCAGCGGCATGCGGGTTTGCACGCGCTTGAGTACCAAGTCGGTTATTTTCTCTTTTTCTGACTGGGTTAGTCGCGCAGAAAATAAACCATCGCCGGTACGGGCAGTAATATCCTGTGGCAGATGTAGCGCGTGCATAACCAGGCAAACCGCTTCATCCCAACTGTTATCGGTACCATGACCGTAGTAGAGCTGAGCATAGTTGAAACGGCTGACAGTCCATCGCACCATATCAAGTACAGTGTGTAAATCGCGGATGGCTTCGTCTAAATAAATCTTATCGGTCATGGAGTGAGGTACATCGCCAGAAATAAAGCTGGTATCATACCGAAACTCAGGGCGACTCCCAACACAAAATGCGTGAACCACGCCGCATTTGCCCTATTCAATGCGTCTTTAAGTTATAACCGGAGAAGATTGTTGGCGGATAAAAGCGGGCCTGAAAATAAGGATGACGATTTCGCGGCCTTTATGGATGAAATGAACGGCATTAAGCCGTTAACGCAGGATAAAGTGGTGCATAAGCGCCGCCATGTGCCAACCAAGCGTTTACATTCAGCCACTCAGCCTGACAGCCGTCAGCAGCGTTTGCTCGATGCCAGCTTTGCTTTTTCTGATGTTTATCAGGCCAGTCTTCCTACCCAGGGCCCCATGCGTTATTGCCGCGAAGACGAACCAACCCATAGCCTCAAACGTCTTCGTCGAGGTGATTTTTACCCGGAGCTGGTGTTGGATCTCCACGGCCTAAATCGTGAGAATGTAAAGCTGGAACTCTCCGCGTTAATCTATACCGCCCGCAAAGAACTGATTGATTGCGTTGGCATCGTGCATGGCATTGGCTCTGGAATATTAAAAAACGCCTTGCCCCATTACCTGGTGCAACACCCCCATGTCAAAGCGTTTCACCAGGCTCCCCTGGAGTACGGTGGGCAAGGCGCGTTACTCGTTTTAATTGATACCCCAGACAGCAATGCAAAGAAGGGCTAAGCCTGCTTTATTATTTATCCTGCTCGGCGCTGTTGTGCATAAACAGCCAGGTGTAATACCCCATCATCACAATCACGACGAAAATTAATAGCAGCGAACCCCACACTACCGGATCTTTAATCATGGACATGAACATCGTTCTGCTCCTTAACATTGGTTGACGAGTTAAGTGTGCAACGGTGTCGGAGAAATTTCTGTGATCTGCATCAAGGGGTTTTTTCTGAAGCTCGCGGGGGCATGACCTGGATCAACAGGCCATAAAACAATCTGAAAAGTTTTTACTTATTGCTATTGCAAATCATTATCATTTGCAATATATTAAAGCTGCCTGTTCGACGTTGGGTGATTAACGGTCTTGGCTTAGCGTCGATTGTAGGCAGGTGTGTGGTGCGCCTGCCTACCTCTTTTTCTCCGCATTCCATCAATCAAGAAAATAATTTCCAGAACCAACTCTTACTTAAATCTTCTTCGCAGGTTTTAAGTTGCGTTGCATAACGTAATGAGCGCGCTTTAACGGTGCTGGCCACTTTTTTCAACCAGGGCTTACTGTTATAACTACGGCGTTTGTAGCCGCCCCAACCTTCATGATAATTCAGGTACTGGGCATAACCGTCCCATTTCGATACCCCGTTTATTTTATACGACTTAGAAATAAACCAGCCCATGAAGTCCATGGCATCTTCGAAGTCGTCACGGTCGGCCCAACTGTTACCCGTTTCCCGCACGTAGTCTGACCAGGTGATGGTTTTAGCTTGAGAATATCCATAAGCGGAACTCACCCTGCCCCATGGAATAAGACCGAAGAAAACATAATCTTTGGGTGGCAGCGCATCATGACGGAAAGAACTTTCCTGATACATGATTGCCATTGGAATATGAATAGGCACGCCCCACTTATCCCGGGCATCAGCGGCAGCGTCGTACCAATCTTCTTTCTCATAGAAGATTTCGCAGATATTACTTGTGTCCTGAGGTGGGGAGGTAGCGCAACCACTCAGCAGGCTTACCGAAAAAAAAGTGGCGCCAGTAAGAAAAAACTTGAAACGAACGTTGAACTTTCTCACTGGACGTTGTCTGAATAAGTGTTCTAGCAAAATGTGTGTGTTTCCCTGGAACATTATTTATGCCTGGCCCTCTTGCCAGGCATTTTTTTGTCTGTCGTTCAGGTTTAGTCCTGCATTGATGCAGTATAAACGACGGTTCTGACTTCAGTTTACTTAACTTTACGTCAACTTGCTCGCGTTGCCATAGGTTCGGCAAAATAATCGTGAATGAAATCAGCAAATGATTTGTCATCTGCCGCCTCTACCGCTTTCTGAGCAGCGATGGATTCAGATGCCATTCTCTCAAAATCTTCGCGGCTATATTGTTTGTAATCGTAACCGTTTATTTCAGCAGCATATTTCTGCGCCAGTTCCAGACCAAACACCACGTTATCTTTATTTTCTGCAAGTAACGCATCGAGAATGCGTCCTGAAGGCGTTAGCGCCGGATCGCACACCTTTTCCCACTCGGTGTTTACCGCAATGGAATAATCAGAACTCTGGTTGGCTTTATCAAGCAATTCGGCAGTTTTTCTGAACTGAGCAAACAGCTTTTCAGTCCACGCACTAAAAGCGATGTCGCTGCCATTGGTGTGTAACTTAAGTTCAGGATTACGGCCTTCCAGCACGACTTTGTCCATGTTCTCGCGACACACTACTAACTCTTCTGGCGTCATGTCTGGTGACTCCATCATCAGACAGCTCACCATAAACACATCAAGGAAATCCATTTGCGACTTGGTAATGCCCACCGGCGAGAAGGGATTCACATCCAGTACGCGCACTTCCACATAACTCACTCCACGACGTACCAATGCATCGGTGGGTTTCTCCATCGATGACGTTGGTTGCTTAGGACGTATGGGTGAATAGAGCTCATTTTCAATCTGCAGAATATTTTTCGATAACTGCTGATAATGACCGCCTTCGCCAGCGGCATACTGGCCAAAACGTTCAGATGGCGTGTACATGGCACTGCGCAGTTTTTCCGTGTAGGTGGCAATTTGGTTGTAGCAAATTTGCAGCGCAGATTGCTCTGAGTTGGTATAGCCCAAGTCACTCATTCGCAGTGAAGTGGCATAAGGCATGTATAAAGTGCCCTTGCCCACTTTCTTGAACGGCAGATTGGTCGGCTTTCCTTTCATGAAGGAATGACACAATGCCGGCGAAGCGCCATACAGGTAAGGCAATAACCAGCAAAGGCGACGATAGTTACGCACCATCGCCAGGTAGTCGGCAGACACCTGATCTTGTGTATAGGTCTGCCCCGTGTAGTCTGCCCACACTTTCCAGAAACTGTCTGGCAATGAAAAGTTAAAGTGCACGCCGGATATCGCCTGCATCATACTGCCGTAACGATTTTTGAGGCCCATACGATACACGCGCTTCATTTGCGCCACATTAGATTCACCATAATACGCCAGAGGAATACGGGCTTCGTCATCGATGAAACACGGCATACTTAATGGCCAGAGCAGTTCACCGCCCATATTCTCAAGGGCAAATTTGTGAATGTCTTTCAGTTGAGTTTCTGTGATTTCGCTACTGGCTACCGGCGGGGTAATGAATTCGAGCAGCGACTCAGAGAAATCAGTGGTAATACAATCGTGCGTCAGAGCGGCACCCAGTGCTTCAGGATGTTGCGTTACGGCCAGTGCACCAGCGGGCTCAATTCTCAAGCCTTCACGCTCTACACCGTGTTTGATATCTCTTAGCGCATCTAGAAACGCAGGCGATTCCATCGCTTCAACGCGACGGGTAAAAGTTTGCTCTGATGAGGTCAATGTGTTCATCCATCAAGGAGTGTTGGCCCACAAATGTGGGGCGCAACACCAGAATTTCAATAAAAACCTTTCACTAATTCAGTGATAACGTCTCGACCGGCAAGCCCAGGGCTTTTAGCGGTTCCTTAAGGCTCGCGGCATCACCGACTACAATAATTTGCATGTCGTCGATATTCAATTGTGATTTCGCCAACTCACTCAGTTCCTTCGTGCTTACATTTTTGATCATCATGGTTTGTTGATCGCGGTAATCATCAGGTAAGTCATAAGCGAGTAACTGACGCAGGAATGCCACCTTACTGGCCGGGGTTTCATACTCCAGCGCATCACTTAGCGTAAACGCATTTTGCATAAACTGTAATTCGGCGTCTGTTATACCGTTTTCACGGTAATTCTTAATCTCTTTCATCATTTCTTTTATGGCATCCACCGTATTTACCGCAGTTACGTTGGCATGGGCCTCGAACCAGCCCAGGGTTTTGCCACCAATGAAGGAAGTAGACGCCCCGTAGGTGTAACCTTTGTCTTCGCGAAGATTCAGATTAACCCGGCTGTTAAATGCACCTCCAAGCGGGAAATTCATCA
>Ga0208204_100393_pt1 | contig 10992 bp, 13 predicted proteins | sample DeeseametaMP2252_FD_184173 | JGI IMG/M metagenome (GOLD analysis project Ga0208204, IMG submission 184173) | Marine microbial communities from the Deep Pacific Ocean - MP2252 (SPAdes) | ecosystem: Environmental > Aquatic > Marine > Oceanic | place: West of El Salvador, Pacific Ocean | collected...
AACTCCAAACTGGCTCGGCCGCTGCGGTGAGTGCAGTGAAAACCAGCCAGTCGACGGTAGACAGTACTGTGAGCAATGTGAATGAGGCCAACGACACGCTACACACCCTGCTCTCCATTGTGTCTGATATTGCCGGTAAGAATCGCCATATCGCAGAAGCTACGGACCAGCAGAATGAAGCGGCGCAGGAAGTGAACCTTCGAATCAATGAGCTTTCTGAATCTGCGAAGCATACCGTCGATAACGTTGAGAAAATGACCAAAACCAGTCAGGCTTTGGCGGATTATGTAGAAAAAGCCCGCCAAGCTATGAGTAAATTCCAGTTCTAAATGGTCTGTTAGGTGAGTGCAACATGGTTGCACTCATCGCACTGTCATCCAATCTTCACACTCGCGAGTATTAAGGACAATGCTATGCTGACACCCTAGCGGTGAAATCAGCTTCTAAAAAAGTCCAGGCCTGGTGTAAAAATGAAAAAACGCTACATCCCCCTCGTCGTTTTACTTCTGGTAGCCGTTGGCTACTGGCTGTTTGCCAATACGATTATTAAATCCATCTTGGAAGACCAGCTTTCTCAGTCATACGGGGCTGAAGTGAATATTGGTAGCTTTAATCATTCATTGTTTCCCACAACCGTGACCATTGAAGATATTCAACTAACCAACCCCACCGCGCCAATGCGAAATCAGGTGGTTGTAGGCAAAGCCTTTGGCGACGTGGCGTTAATGCCGCTTCTTTCAAAAGAAGTTATCGTAAACAAACTTCAGTTGCTGGATGTGGAATTCGATCAGCCAAGAAATAGCGAAGGTAAGGTGCTTCGTCAACCTACTCAAAGCTTGACCTTCGATGAAATAAAACAGAAAGCGAAAGAAGCCATTCCTACTGTGGATGAACTGATTGAGCGCAACCCGCTCATGACCACGGCGGCAGTAGCACAAGCAAAACAAACCTACGAAACGTATTCCGAAGAACTTAAAACGTCTTATCAAGCGCTACCTGACAAATCTCGCATCGAGGAATACAAAACCCAGGTAGAAGCCTTAAAAGAGATGGATTTCAAAAATCCTCAGGCGCTGGTTGAAGCGCAATCAAAGCTCAAAACGTTAAAAGAGCAAATATCAGCCGACCGGGCGCTGATCACAGATTTTACTGATAATGCGAAGAATGCCCGCACTGCCCTTTCCGACTCTCTACAACAATTGAAAGCGGCACCAAAACAAGATTATCAGCTGATGAAAGGCATTATTGCTGGTGACGAAGCCGCCATGCAGCAAGTTACCCAGTTGGTGTTCGGAGACAAGGCGGCGGAATACACGCAATATTTGATGTCGGCTGTGCAAATTGTATTACCGTTAATCCATGGGGAACCACAAACCGACGATACGCCAGCCACCGAGCTCCCCGCTATTTTAGTAAAAGAAGCCGAAGTGGCGGTGAAATATAAAGATGAGACCATTGGCAGTGTTTGGAAAAACATCACTAATACGCACCCGGTATTTGGCGAACCCACTACCTTTACCATTTCTGCTGCGGGTGAACTGCTAAAACAATTCGAGTCTTCCGGACAATTCTGGATAGATGAAAAAGGCGTCGATGCTTCACAACAATGGTCGCTGGCCGGCGTTAACCTGGCGAATGTTCCCATGGTGAATAGCGAGAAACTTTCTGCCGCACTGGAAAAAGCCTTGGTAACCACATCGGGACAATTCTCGATTAATGACAATTTGCTTAACGGTAGCGGTGACATTGATTTGGCCAGCCTGGTTATTGAAGCGGCAGGCACCAACAAACTGACCACCGCCATTGCCAATGCGCTGAACCAGTTAAAAACCCTGGACATGAAACTTAACCTTTCCGGTACCCTCAGCAACCCGGATTTTGCGATATCTTCAGACCTCGATAACAAATTAGCGCAAGCCGCTATTTCAGAGCTAACAGCCAGTCAACAAGATAAACTGGATGAAGTAATGCTGCGACTCAATGGCATGGTTGGAGGCGTACAAAGCGAGACTCAGGGCCAACTGGTTAACGTGGAAAGCATGTTAAGCGCAGCACAAGGCGACAGCAGTCAGTTAGAAAGTTTGCTAAAAACCCAACTGAACAATGTGATCGACCAGCAGAAAAACAAACTGTTTGATAAACTGAAAAGCAAGCTCGGTCAGTAGACCGGGCTGGCCGTAGAAGGCATAATGAACCTTTAATCAGATAACAGGTGTTTCCGTGTGGCGGGATAATTGGGTTACTTTCGTACTTTTGGTGTTGCTGGGCTTGCTCCAGTATCGCTTGTGGTTCGGAAAAAACTCAGTGCCTGACTATTTGGCACTGAAGCAAGAAGTACAGCAACAATCCCAGCAAAACGATAACCTCGCCCAGCGTAACAACCTTCTTAAAGCCGATATTAGCGATTTGAAAATTGGCCTGGAATCCATTGAAGAGCGTGCCAGAAACGAACTGGGCCTGATAAAGCAGGGCGAAACCTTTTACCGGATCCTGCCGGCGGAAAACTAAGAATTCATGACACATTCCTCAGTCGTTGCCGTGGTACCGGCCGCAGGTGTTGGCAGCCGAATGCAGGCTGACCGCCCCAAACAGTATCTTCAGCTCGGTGACAAAACCATTCTCGAGCACACACTTCTTACACTTAATGCATACCCCGCCGTTAGTCGTGTTGTGGTAGCGTTAAGCTGCGACGATCCTTACTTTCCTAACCTCCCCATTGCGGATGCCTCCTGGCTTACCGTGGTTGATGGTGGTAAAGAACGGGCCGACTCAGTGTTAGCCGGTTTGCAGTTGCTGAATCACGATGAGTGGGCATTGGTGCACGATGCTGCGCGTCCTTGCGTGTCCCACGACGATATAGACACCTTGCTTGAAGTGAGAAACCGAAGTGATGTGGTTGGCGGTATTCTGGCTACACCGGTGCGAGACACCATGAAGCGGGAAAGCACAAGTACCCCGGGCGCCATTTCTCATACGGAAAGTAGGGATAGATTATGGCATGCGCTCACACCACAACTTTTTCCCGCGGGTTTGCTAACAGCCGCGTTAAAGCAGGCTGAACAAAAAAAGGTGGTGGTTACCGATGAAGCTTCAGCTATGGAAGCCGCGGGTTATCAGGTAGCGCTTATCGACAGCAACCCGGCGAATATTAAGATAACACGCCCAGCGGATATGCCGCTGGCCGCATTCTACTTACAACAGTCACAACAGAAAGGTTAAGAGGCAACTATGCGAATTGGTCACGGTTACGATGTTCACAAATTTGGTGGCGAAGGTCCCATTGTTATTGGTGGCGTCAGTATCGACTATGAACAGGGTTTACTTGCCCACTCTGACGGTGACGTGCTTATTCATGCGCTTTGCGATGCCATTCTTGGTGCTGCAGCCATGGGCGATATTGGTAAACACTTCCCAGACACCGACGACGAATGGTCTGGCGTGGATAGCCGCTATCTGCTGCGTCATGTCATAAGCCTGGTAAAAGACAAAGGTTACGGACTGAGCAACGCCGATATGACCATAATTGCTCAGGCCCCTAAAATGGCACCGCACATTCAAGACATGCGCGCGCTGCTTGCCACCGATTGTCAGTGCAGCATAGAAGACATCAACGTAAAAGCGACAACTACCGAAAAGTTGGGTTTTACCGGCCGTAAAGAAGGTATTTCCGCGCATGCCGTCGTTCTGCTGAAGGCGCTGCCATGAATCTGTCTACTGCTCACTGGCGCTACAGTAAGGAAGCACCGGCTTGCACTGCTACCTTGAAAGCCAAGCCTGAAGACTTTGTAGTAACCGAAGAGCTGGGTTACGACTTCAGTAACGACGGCGAGCATCAATTTATTTGGGTAGAGAAAACCTTAGCGAACACGGCGTGGGTAGCAGAGCAACTGGCCAAGTTTACGGGTTTGCCGCTGCGCAATGTGTCGTATGCGGGCCGCAAAGACAAATACGCCGTTACCCGTCAGTGGATTGGCTTGCACGCGCCGGGAAAGGCCGATTTTGACTTTTCGAAACTGGCGATTCCAGGCGTAAAAGTGTTGGCTCAACATCGCCACAATAAAAAGCTACGCACCGGCCAACTGAAAGGAAATCACTTTGCGATTACTTTGCGCAATGTGAGCGATGCAGACAAACTTATCGCCGAATTACAACGCGCTGCCGTGCAAGGTGTTCCCAACTACTTTGGCGATCAACGTTTTGGCAATGTTCGCATTGGAGAAACTGGCGAACGTTTGGAAGGTGGAAATCTTCAACTCGCGGCAAAAATGGTGGGCGGTGAAGCCATCCGAAACCGTAACAAGCGCAATATGGCGATTTCCGCATTACGCAGTTGGTTGTTTAACGAAGTGATCAGTACACGTATTAAAAACGGCGCATTAAATACGGTACTCCCCGGCGATGCTCTGATGCTGTCAGGCTCACACTCCTTCTTTATTAACGATGGTGAAGATTCCACCGTTCAACAGCGTTATGAACAGCAGGATTTATCACCAACAGCGCCATTATGGGGCAAGGGCGACTTGCCGTCGAAAACCATTGCCGCCGCACTGGAATTATCAGTGACAGAGCAATTTGAGCCAATCACAACATTTCTTGCCGCCGAAGGGTTAAAACAAGAACGTCGTCCGGTAAAAATCTGGCCGTCGCAACTTGAATGGCAACATAACGGTGATACAGTTGTTGTTTCTTTCAGTCTGCCTGCCGGCTGCTACGCCACTACGGTGCTCAGAGATTGTGTAGATTTAAGCACCGTTCAAAGCGCAGATTAAGTTTTCTACTATTTCCGGAGCATGCATGCGCATTTTATTAAGTAACGACGACAGTGTATTTGCCAAAGGCATTGCGATCTTATTTGAAACGCTGACTAGCCGACACGACGTTACCGTTATTGCCCCAGACCGAAACTGCAGCGGTGCCAGTAACGCGCTGTCCCTGCACAGCCCACTGCGTATTCAACAATTAGATAACGGCTTTTATTCGGTAAACGGCACGCCTTCCGACTGTGTGCACCTGGGTGTAAATTGCTTTTTGGAAGAAGATCCAGAGTTGGTTGTTTCGGGGATTAACCACGGTGCGAATCTCGGTGATGATGTTATTTACTCTGGCACCGTTGCAGCCGCAACCGAAGGTCGCTATATGGGTCTTCCTGCTATTGCGGTTTCCCTCACCAGTCATGAAGGCAAGCATTTCGACACCGCGGCTCGGGTAGTCCTGGATATCATCACCAAGTTAGAAAGCCATCCTTTGCCTGCTAATCAGATTTTGAATGTGAACGTACCGGATGTTCCTTACGATGAATTAAAAGGGATTAAAGTGACTCGCCAAGGCCGCCGACATCGCGCGGAAGCAATGGTAAAAGCGAAGGATGCTTTTGGCCGCGAGATCTACTGGTACGGTCCTGCCGGTGCGGAACAAGACGCCGGCGACGGTACCGATTTTCATGCAATAGCCAATGGGTATTGCTCCGTCACACCACTCAGCGTGGATATGACAGCCCACAGCAGCCTGGGTACCATGGAAGAATGGCTGAATAAAAAAATCTAATAACAATTCTAACAGGAACACATTTGTTGCAATGAGAACATTGAAAAAAGGTGAAATGCTGGCTGAACTTCTGTTCAGTGAAGGCGTGCGTGATCAGAAAGTGCTAACGGCTATCGCGGCCACGCCCAGAGAACTGTTTTTACCCGATGCCCTCAAACACAAGGCATACCAGAACACTGCCCTGCCCATTGGTCAGGGCCAGACCATATCCCAGCCTTATATCGTAGCAAAAATGACCGAACTGCTACTCAAGGCGCAAAATAATCCGCGTAAGATCCTTGAGATCGGCACGGGCTCTGGTTATCAAACAACAATTTTAGCTCAGCTTTTTGGTCACGTTTACACTGTGGAACGTATTAAGTCGTTGCAGTTCCAGGCAAAGCGCCGAATGAACCAGCTAGATTTACACAATGTATCTATGAAGCATGGTGATGGCTGGAAAGGCTGGCCAAGCAAAGGGCCTTACGATGCCATTCTGGTTACTGCAGCCGCGAGCAGCCTACCCCAGGACTTGTGTGAGCAACTTGAAGAAGGTGGCCGCTTAATTATTCCTGTAGGCAGTGAGCAGCAAAATCTACTCTGTGTTGACAGAATCGACGGTGAACTGAAAACAGAAACCATCGAGGCTGTTCGATTTGTACCACTGGTTGCAGGAGAGCTTCAGTGAAAATTTTTCAGCCATGCTATGATTTGGCGCTACGTTGGTCGCGACATCAGTTCGCCAGCAGATACCTCGCGTTGCTCAGCTTCGCAGAATCCATGTTCTTTCCCATTCCGCCTGATGTCATGCTTGCCCCTATGTCGATGTCTCGACCTCAGCGAGCCTGGACGTTTGCACTTATCACTACAGTAGCTTCTGTACTGGGTGGTATTGCAGGCTATGCGCTGGGATATTTTACTTTTGAGGCCTGGATCGAGCCCCTCATCATTTCCGCTGGTTATGAAGGTAAGCTTCAGACTGCGATGGATTGGTTTGAAACCTATGGCGTTTGGGTAGTTTTCCTCGCCGGATTCTCCCCAATCCCCTATAAAGTGTTTACCATCAGTGCGGGTGTATTAAATATGGCATTCATTCCCTTCCTTATTGCTTCGGCAGTGGGACGAGGAGCCCGCTTCTTTTTAGTCGCTGGTCTAATGAAATTGGGTGGTGCTGCAATGGAAGAAAAGCTACGGGAATACGTCGAAATTCTTGGTTGGGCCACCATTGGACTCGCCATTCTTGCTTATCTCATCCTTCACTGACACCGTTAATGCGAACCATTTACGTTCTTCTTGGTTGTTTTTCCGTCATTTTTTTGACGGCCTGCTCTAACTCAACAGGCCCCGCGCCAGTGACTTTGCTCAATAGTCAGGTAGAAAAAAAACAATCGGGGTCAGAGATTCAAAGCTATGTAGTAAAAAAGGGTGACACGCTATTTGCGGTCGCCTGGTACACCGGAAATGACTACCGAGACATTGCAAAATACAATTCACTATCAGCACCTTACGATATCTACCCTGGTCAAAAACTGCGCTTAGCCCCCCCCTCTACGACATCGCTGACACACAACACCCGCCCCAGAAAAGTGCAAGAAAAAACTGGTACGACCAGCAAGATATACAACGAAAGGGGTGTTGACCCTAAACCGGCACAGGCGTACAGTGAACGTGAAATTAATGTTAACGGACAAGAAGTTACCGCCGTCAAACCTTTGACTAAAAGTGTCAATAACCCGTCCAGAAGAGACTTTCCGGATAAGGTGTCAAAATGGGTTTGGCCAAGCAATGGCAACATCACGTTAACATTCAGTAACACTGAGTCCGGTAATAAAGGTTTAGACTTAAGCGCCCAAAGAGGTTCACCAGTTTTAGCCGCCGCCGATGGCAAAGTGGTATACGCCGGTAACGCATTACGTGGTTATGGTAATTTAATCATCATAAAACATACAAATGCATTATTGAGTGCTTATGCACACAACGCTAAGCTTTTAGTCGATGAACAGCAATGGGTAGCCGCAGGGCAACAAATTGCAACCATGGGCGATAGCGGAACAGATTCAGTGAAGCTGCATTTCGAGGTCAGATATCGCGGGAAATCGTTAGATCCCCTGCGCTATTTGCCGAAACGATAATAATAACAATAAATAATAATAAAATTTGAGGAGAACATCGCAGGGTAACCAACAATGCAGGAGATGCTGTCGTGGGTCAGACAAAAGCCGCTGTAATCGAATCAAAGTCTCGTGATGAGTTAGACGAGATGGACATGCCAGTGAATATGAAAGCTGGTAACACTAACACTGCCGACATAGACGACGATACTGATGACTCAGTATTCGTTCAGGACGACTTACCAAAGAACCTGGATGCAACCCAGCTTTATTTGGGAGAGATCGGCTTCTCACCTCTGTTAACTGCCGAAGAAGAAGTCTATTTTGCCAGACGCGCTCTGAAAGGCTGTGAAGCTTCCAGAAAGCGCATGATTGTATCCAACCTTCGCCTTGTCGTTAAAATAGCGCGCCGCTATAACAATCGCGGTCTTGCACTGCTCGACTTGATTGAAGAGGGTAACTTGGGTCTTATCCGCGCTGTTGAGAAATTCGATCCGGAGCGAGGCTTCCGTTTCTCAACTTACGCAACCTGGTGGATTAGACAAACCATCGAACGTGCCATCATGAACCAGACGAGAACCATTCGCCTGCCTATTCATGTTGTCAAAGAACTCAATGTTTATCTGCGTTGTGCCCGTGAGTTGTCGCAAAAGCTCGACCACGAACCCACTGCAGAAGAAATCGCTACCGAGCTCGATAAGCCTGTCGACGAAGTATCACGCATGCTGCGTTTGAACGAGCGTATCACCTCTGTAGACACCCCCATTGGCGGTGAGAACGATAAAGCCCTGTTAGACATACTTGCAGACCAGAATGAATTTGGTCCGGAAGAAGACCTGCAGGACAACGATATGAAAGCAAATATCGTGAAGTGGCTGGAAGAACTCAACGCAAAACAGCGTGAGGTACTGGCTCGTCGTTTTGGTCTGTTAGGGTATGAGCCATCCACTCTAGAAGATGTGGGTGCAGAAATCGGTCTCACACGGGAACGTGTACGTCAAATCCAGGTTGAAGCATTGCGCAGACTGCGGGATATGCTTAGCCATCAAGGATTGTCGTTAGAAAGTCTGTTTGATCAGATGGGCGAATAGCCCTCAGATAAGCGGAATTGGCTTAGGTAATACTGTGATATAGGCACATGGTGCTTACATCACAGTATTTGCCTGGCGATATGCTTTAGCGTTTGCGCTGAAGCGTCACAAAACGATAATTATGCGGATTCGCCTCATCAGCAATATGCTGTTGGCTTTCCGCTTCATCCCATTCCGCATGTGCCAGATAATCAGGGAAACGGGTATCGCCCGCTACTTGCAAATCAATGTGGGTAAGATAAAGGGTTTCTGCCATGGGTAGAAACGTTTCATATATCTTACCACCACCAATAATCATAATCTCCTGTTCATCGCCCACGAGTGTTTGAGCGACTTCCAGTGCCTGCTCTGGCGAGCTAACTACGATAACCGACTCTGGAAAATCCGTAGTAGTTGACGATGACACCACGATATTCGGACGGCCAGGTAACGGCCGGCCAATAGATTCGTAGGTTCGGCGCCCCATTACCACCGGCTTGCCTAGCGTAACGGCTTTAAAATGCTTCAGATCAGCCGGTAAGTGCCATGGCATATCATTATCGGCACCAATCACACGATCGTGGGCCATGGCTGCAATCATTGCTAACTTCATCACAACTCCCTGAAATACGATTAACGGCGGTATTCGACTTCTACGTCGTAGTCGTCTTCATCCCAATCATCATCGTCATCCAGATCGTCTGACAGATCATCACCAGTCGCTTTCTGATAAGCATCCCACTGAAAATCAATTTCCTTAGCTTCATTTTCATCAACTACCTCAGCCGGTAACGTTTCAATGAAGTTCATGATCTCGTGACAAAGTGCATTGGTATTCATTTTCTGAAATGCAGAAATTTGATATACCGGACCATCCCATTCGAGTTTTTCGGTGATCTCTTTACACAGCGCTTCGACTTCCTCTTCAAGCAGTAAATCGACTTTGTTAAACACTAACCAACGTGGCTTTGCTGCCAGTTTAGGGCTGTATTTTTCAAGTTCTTCAACGATCTTACGGGCGTTTTCAGCGGGATCGCTTTGATCCGCAGGCAGAAGATCAACCAGGTGCAGTAAGATCCGGCAACGTTCAAGATGCTTTAAGAAACGAATTCCCAAGCCAGCACCGTCGGCAGCACCTTCGATAAGACCCGGAATGTCAGCAATAACAAAGCTGCGTTGAGAGTCTTGTCTCACCACACCCAGATTCGGTACCAGAGTAGTGAAAGGATAATCGGCAACTTTCGGCTTAGCGGCCGATACAGAGCGAATAAAAGTAGATTTACCGGCATTCGGCATACCCAGCAAGCCCACGTCAGCCAGCAGCATCAGCTCCAGGCGCAGGTTGCGGATTTCACCCGGCGTACCATTTGTTTTCTGACGTGGCGCGCGGTTTACACTGCTCTTGAAGCGCGCGTTACCTAAACCGTGAAAGCCGCCCTGCGCTACTTTAAGACGCTGGCCATGCTTAGTCAGGTCGCCCAGCACTTCCGCAGTTTCCACGTCTGTAGCACGGGTACCTACTGGCACCATAACCGTGAGATCTTCACCTGCACGGCCAGTACAGTTGCCGCCTTGACCATTCTGGCCACGCTCTGCACGGTGGAAACGCTCGAAGCGATAATCAATGAGAGTGTTCAGGTTTTCGTCGGCCTGCAAATAAACAGAACCGCCATCGCCACCGTCACCGCCGTCAGGACCACCTTTCGGGATATATTTTTCACGTCTAAAGCCAACTGTGCCGTTACCGCCATCGCCGGCTTCAACACGAATTTCAGCTTCATCAACAAATTTCATTAGTTACTCCGAGTCGTTGTCGACTACCGTATTTGAAAACTAAGTTTACACCATTGTGACAATCACTACATCGCCAATCTGATGAAGGACAAAGGGCCCTGTAAAAAATCTTGTTACTACAAACAAAAAACCCCGCTTACGCGGGGTTTTTTAAGCCTGTTCGGCGTAACGTCAATCGGGATTACTCGCCGATGATGCTCACGAATTTACGGTTGTTCTTGCCCTTAACGTCGAACTGAACTTTACCGTCTTTCAGAGCAAACAACGTGTGATCTTTACCGATACCTACGTTGTCGCCAGCGTGGAAACGAGTACCACGTTGTCTTACGATGATGTTACCAGCAAGAACTGATTCACCGCCAAAGCGCTTAACACCAAGGCGTTTACTTTCTGAATCACGACCGTTTTTGGTACTACCACCAGCTTTTTTGTGTGCCATGTGTTCGTGCTCCTATTATGCGTTGATACCAGTGATTTTCACTTCTGTGAACCAC
>Ga0208204_100394_pt1 | contig 10991 bp, 14 predicted proteins | sample DeeseametaMP2252_FD_184173 | JGI IMG/M metagenome (GOLD analysis project Ga0208204, IMG submission 184173) | Marine microbial communities from the Deep Pacific Ocean - MP2252 (SPAdes) | ecosystem: Environmental > Aquatic > Marine > Oceanic | place: West of El Salvador, Pacific Ocean | collected...
ATGTCCGTATTTTTGAATGCTGGGTCTGTTACAAAGCCGGCCCAATCGCCGGTTACCTGGTAGGTCTGTAGCCGCTGCAATCCTTGCTTAAAAATGCTGTCTTTTACCTGCTGCTCATTAGCTTTGGTCTGCGCGTTCCTGGCATTGTTAATGCCCTCTTTCGTCTGGACTTCGAGTTCATGATCAGCGTTGAAGTTATCCAGCTGCAACTGGTTCAGGGTGTTGGTTAGTCCCAAACCCTTAACACGTAGCTTTGATTCTTCTGCTGACCGTCCGTCGGCGCTTTTCTGCAATGCCAGCTGTTCCTGCCTGTAAGCATTGTTCAGCCCCACTTGTTGCTGTTGCGACTGAAACTGACGTTCACGCATGGCGTTGTTATCTCGCCTTTGAAATGCGTTTTCAGCAGCATTAAAGCCACCTAAAAAGCCATGTGCCATACTGCTCATTGAAATTCTCCCGATAATTGTAAGCCTGACATAGCTTTATGCTTTGCCGCATTACCGGTGTTAAGTAAGCTGTTTTCCATGAAACCCCCTGGTTGTTATTATCGATAAGTAACACAACCATTGTATATAAATACAGGTGAAGTTTGAATTTTAAACACTCGTTAAGCAGCATCTGACCTTAGTGTAATCTTAGTGCGAAATCCTCACCAAAGTATCAGCGCACCTTAGGGTGATCTTAGGGTGTTTTACCTTACCGTAATCTTACCGTGATTTGCTGGCAGGCATGAGATAACACTCTGTGCTTCCCTCAGCTGGCTTACAGCGGTTTCCAGTGATACGACAATATCAATTACCGGCACTTTGAAAAACTCTTTCTCAGGGTCTGTGAGGGCTACCAGATTGCAAAGTATTACCTCTGCCCGGTCTATTATCGTGTTGGCCTTTAAACGTTCATCCATGCTCTTTACCTTCCGTTATTGAATGGCATTAGCATAGCTGTGTGCGCCGGTGATTCAGACTGTATTTAGGGATGGTTGCATCTTGCCGTGATCGTGCCGTGTTTTGTTTACCCGATTCAGGGTAACGCTTACCCGTATTGGGGTAACCTTGTGGTGATCATGAGTGGTTATTCAACAACTTTAATAGAAACGGAGTGGCTTAAAATTATCTTTTCTACGGCCGGATCTTCTTCGCTGTTGTAGTCTTCGTTTAAACAGGAAAAAGATTTAAACCAACTAGAGAGAATCCAAGGGTCGTTATGCTCTTTGCAGCCTACGGCTACTTGCTCAGCGATAATTAGTGAGTCTTCTTCGGTAGGTGAGAAGTGATAGCCATTAAGAGTTAGAAATACTTGGCTAGCAATAAAGCCTGTTCGTTTATTGCCGTTCTCAAAAGCATGCCCTTTGTTAACAGCTATAAAAAGAACTGCGGCAAGGAAAAAAATATCCTCGCATTGCTCGTAATAACGATGTTGAGATGGTCTGGCTTGTACGCCACTTAGCTTTTCATGGTTAACAACATGGCGCTCATTGGGAGTTACCCCCAGAGCAGCCTTGTTGCATTCAATTAGATCATCACAGTCTAAGTACCGAATCCCTTCAACAATATCCATGATGAACTAATATTATATTTTAGAAAGCTCTACTAAAATTTGGCGACTTTCATTTACGCTTTGCTGAATTGCTTTACTAACAAGCGGCTTGTGCTCGCCCGTAGTCGGACGAGATAAAGCGATGTCATCAGCTTTACGCTTAAACAGTTGAAAGCCTGTTTGCATAGGTTGTGCTGCGCTCATATTCCTCTCCATAAGCTAAAAATTAAACAAAGTGGGTGCGGCATTATCCACACAATCGATTTTCTTGCAATGTCCGTTATCGCAATACTTATACTTAAAGTAAGACCACAATGTTCATTAATCAACATTATGCGACGAGCGACAGCTGCTACCGGTAAAAATCCATATTTATCCGTTTTTATCCACAAAAAGCTGTGAATTGGGAAAGTTATCCACGCATAAACGGTAACGCTAAAAAGGCTGATTTACGCATAAACGGTAACGCTTTTACGCATAAACGGTAACGCTTTTACGCATAAACGGTAACGGCATAGTCATTCAAGGCCTGTAAATTCAAGGCTTGCAGAACACTACCTGTAGTTACCTGTATTACCCTGTAATAAGATCCCTGTAGTTAGCTTCGCCTTTCTGTGGAAAACCTTTCAGGTTTACACACAGCCACGGCTTGCCAGTAGTAAGCAATTTCTCTCTAATTACTTTTTCGCTATGTGAGGTTTGCTAGGTATGAGAAGTAACCCGCCGTCTGATTCACTTACTTTTGCTTCCGGGTAAACAAGCTGAACCTTTTTCATCGCTTCCAGAAACTTGTATTTGAATACCCGCTTTTCAGCATAGGCGCTGCCAAATTGCATCTGTAATGCTTCCCAGGGAATTGTCGTGCTACGGCTTAAATAACTCATGCGGTAGGTAAGCCAATTGTATATGTCGAGTGCCAGCGGTGAACGCTTGAGGGCTTTCAATGCCCGCATATCAATTGGCACTGGCCGGTTGGTTATTTCTTCAAAAAAATCTTCATCGAGCAGAATGGATGATTGCCACAACGTTTGCTGACCGGGGTTCTTCGGCTCCCACCATAGCGAACTACGTTTCACCAGGTGGAAGTTAATGTTCTGGTAACCTTCCTCCGTGTCTGTGTAGCAGCTGACGCTTGCAGAAAATAAGCGCTTCGTTTGGTCTTTCAGTCGAGTAACACTTCCCCAGCGCCCGCCGGTAGGCACTAAATCGAGTTGGCGCATAAAGCCGCTCATTGAGTCGCCCAGTATTAACTCTCGCTCTTTGGTGCGTACAGCTTCGGTTGTTATCCATGAAAGCAGTAGCCGGGGAATGGTGCCATAAGGCAAGCCGATTTTTGGTGATGGTGCAGACATGGTTAAGCAGAAATTACCGTTCACCCGTTCAAACGTTGCGCTCTTAGGATCGCTGTGCGGCATGGTGGCCTGTACCAACATACGAGCCATGAAACCAACCTTTCCGGCTTCAAATGCTTCCTGTTCTTCAATAGCTAAAGCATCGCTGATCAAGTTTGATAAATTTCGGCTCGCGGTGTCCATTTCTCTATTTCTCACAATAAATTCAGTCATACAGTAACAGCAAACACATAAACAGAGGAACAAACACAAGAACAAGAACAAACAGAACAAATGCTTCTATTAGTGTGTTTTTGAAGTTTCATAACTGCGCTACAGGCCTTATGCTGCAAGGGTTTTAAGTGTTTCGACTTTTTGGATTTCAGCGAAGCCAATTTTCTCAATTGAAAGGCTCATTTTTAACCCTGTTTGCCGGTGAATTTCAGCTACCAATTTATCGGTGTCGAGGTTGCCGGCACTGGACGTAAATCCGTCATGTTGTAGCAACGTTATTCTGTCCGGAAACATATCAGCAGCGATGTTTATCATCTTCGCTTCATAGCCTTGTAGTATGTGCGCCAGTTCCTGAACTTCCCTGGTGTCGGGTTTTCCGCCTTTGGCCTTAATCTTTCTCACGTTGCACTTACCCATGGCATTTATCAGATCACCGTTAGATTTGTTCCTGTGCGCCCCTACAACGAGTTTTCCCGCCCTTTTGATGTCCTTGCCTAGTCCAGCAAAGAAAGAGTCACTACATAGGGCTGTGGCTTCCTCTGCACCCAACAGATCATGAAAGTCATTGCCGGGCTTTACGTTCATTGATGCGCCATAGATAAGCGCGATCAGACTTCGCTTAACGGTATCAACAGGAAGCTTTAGTAAATCAGCCAACCTGCCCCGGTGATATTTCTTTTCCTGTAGGTACTCGTCAATGTATGGGGTTCTCACGTTTAGCTTAGCGGCCAGCTGCTGCAATATGGCGTAGTGACAATTATCAAAGTCGTAATCGTATTGGCCGGATAGTGCTGCGTGTCTCACTTCCCTGGGAACGTTCTGCAAATGAAGATCCTGACCATATAACCGGCCTGATATTGATTCTTGGTATGTCTGGAAAATCATTCCGTAGTCTGGCGATTCCTCACCATCAGCAACGCAGAGCAATTTGCTTACACTGTGAAACCGTTCTTCTAACCAGGTGCAGGGATTAAACTCCCCTTTCAGGGATTCTACTCTCAGCCTTTCCGCTATGGCCTTAAACTCAGGACTATGGGTTGAGGATGCGTAGCCGGTGTTCAGGTTGTTGATATGGCTTAGTAACGCGATGTGTAGGCGCTTCAATGCTGGCATATTCAGGAACACAACCGGACTGATATTTACCGCGCTCTTTTTCGTTATCCCGTAACAGTCTTTTGCCAGAACACCGCTCCGGGGCTTCCTCATTGCCTGGGGCTTTCCACTCGCTGCAATACCGGTAACCAATACAAGCTTGGTCGGTCTTTTGGTGGCGTTATGGAATGTGTTTATCATTTCGTAGGCCAGCGGCGTGAGTTGATAACATCGAGTTGTGCCACGTTCGCCAGAGTCAGGGCTTCTGAATTGGTAACTGTCGCTGAATGTGATTAAGCCGGAAGTGCTCAAAATGTTGAGGTAGTCGCGGCCTAGCCTTTGAGTTAAGTCCCGGCATGAAGCAAAGAAGCCTGATCCAGAGTGATGCAAATACTTCCCGCTACCGTCACAGTTACCCCATACCAGGGAAGTAACCACGGCAGTTTTTGTTAAGCCATATTGCGCCAGTTGTGGAACGGTAGCCATAGCATGGTTAACCAGCGGCCACGGCGTGAAGCTGAATAGCGAAAGACCATGTTTATTCATGGTTCAAACCCTCAATTTGTGAGGGCAGCACCCGCTTAAATGCTGTATAATCAGCAGTGTCTGATAAGTGAATGCGCCCCGTTAGTTGTTATTATGCTGCGGGGTGTTTTTATTTATGCCGCTTGTTGGTTCTCAGCTACGGCTTTCTGCGCTTCTTCCCACTTATCGGGGTCTGCAACTTCCAACCACCAAGTGCCAATCGTGGTTTTCTTTCCGAATCGGTTCATGGCCTTTACGTTCTCACAGGTAACCGCTAGGCCGATACGCTCAAGCTGTTTTGTGTGCCGCTTTTTGAATCCAATGAACGTATCCGACACATTGCCAACTGCGCATTGTGAAGAAATCAAATCCGTTCTCGCGCCCTGGTTAGCGAATAGGAATCTCACGCACCGGTAGCAACTGAAACTTATCCCGCTGAATTGAAGTGCCGAATCTTGTGTGTTGGTTAAGGTTGGAAGCTGTTTAGCTTTTCTCTGATCGCGTAAATCTTTGTCGATTTTGGCGAGTTCTTCGAGGTAGGTTTTGTTCACGCTATTGGTGTTCACGTCGTTACTTTCTGTCATGTCGGGTATCCCCTTGTTATGTATGACATAAAGCCGCACCCTGAGTGCTGAACGTGGAAGATACTCAACAAAGTACTTTGTTGAAGTATTCATTTTGAGTACACTTACGTTTGCGCAACAGGGTTGTTGTGCGGCGTTGTGATGAACGCATCAAGGGCAGTCGTACGGTCGCCAAACTTAGCGACTGCTCCTCTCCGCTCTAAAGTCTTTTCTAGACTCAAGATTCATTATACCCTAGCTTCCATCAAATGCATGTACAAAAATACAGCGATTTTTAAACTGATCTTTCTACAATATTTTTAATGGTTTGCGCATGAAATTGCTTCCCTGTGGCGGTAGTAATTCCAATGTCATTAAGCCGTCTTGCCATATCCGAAAACGATAAACCCTGCTGCTTCATTGGCTCGAGTGTTCGCCATATTTTGGCGGCGAACTGATCGGCCTGTTCCCGCTTGGCTTTGTTCCGGGCTGCGGTCTTGTCTCTCAGGCCACCCAATTTAACGCCACGCTTTTTCGCTTCCTGCAATGCGGCCTTGGTTCGCTTGCTGATAAATTCCCGCTCCTGTTCGGCTAGGGCTGCGTAAATGTGCAGTTGAAACTTATCGGCATGGGGCATCTGTGCAACTTTGATTTCCAGCCCCTTGTCGTCCATCAGGTTTGCGATAAATGAAACCTTCCGGCTTAGCCTGTCTAACTTCGCCACCAGTAGAATAGCTTTTCCCTTTTTCGCTGTGGCAATAGCCTGGGCTAGTTCTGGCCGGTTGCTATCCGATCCGCTTTGCACTTCGGTGTACTCGGCTATCACTTCAAAAGGCTGGCTACTGTAATCATTCAGGTAAATGGCTATGTCTCGTTTCTGCGCGTCCATGCCTAAGCCGCTCTCGCCTTGCCCCTTGGTACTTACTCGAATGTAGGTTACGTATTTGATTGGTTGCATATCATTGGCCTTAAAAATTAACTACGTCCGTTGTGTATTTTAAATCTGATATTAGATTGACATTGAATATCATTCAAGTATTTAATGATGCAATCATTCAAAACTTCAAAGAGGGAACTATGAAAGTGTTAGGCGTAGTTGCTCAGAAAGGCGGGGCGGGTAAGACGACTTTGACCGTACACCTAGCCACCTATGCGGAGCTGCAAGGGTTGTCTGTATTGGTAGTTGATACGGATGCGCAAAAGTCGGCATCGAAGTGGGCGCACCGGCGAGAAAGTGAAACGCCAGCTGTGTTTTATTCCGAAGTGTCCGGGGTTCCTGACGTTCTGAAAAAGGCGAAAGGCAAAGGGTTTGATTTAGTCTTGGTTGATACCGCACCAAGTCATAGCGTTGATACTGCGAAGGTGGCAAAGCTGGCTGATTTCTCAATCATCCCAAGTCGGCCAGCAGTGTTTGATATTGATGCGATCAGCAACACGACCAGGCTACTTGCACAAATTGACGCAAATGCGGCCATTGTTCTGAATGCGTGTCCGGTTGGTCGTGGTGGTGAAAACTCTCTGACCACCGAAGTTAGAAAAGCCCTGGCTGATTCTGAGTATCCGGTGTGTCCAGTCAGTGTCACGCAGCGAGCGGCATTTACTCATGCGCTAATTGATGGTCGGGCAGTAAACGAATTTGAACCTACAGGCAAAGCAGCGAAAGAAATACAAAACCTGTGGAACTGGATTAACGAGCAACTAGGGGCGAAACATGGCTAGGGCAAAGTTTGGAAGTGCTAAACAGGTTAATGATACCGAACTGGATCAGAATGATTTGTTTGCCGACGACAGCGAGCAAAAGCAGGAACTGAAAACACTCACGTTACGGCTAGACACTGAATCATGGAAAGCCCTGAAAATGCTTTCTTTGGAACTGGAACGGCCAGTAACAAAAGTGATGCGTGAAGCGTTAAACGAGTTCTTTGTGAAGCACGGCAAAGCACCGGGTATTAGTGAGTAATCATTCAGTCAGTTTTAAATGATAGACTGATTGAATGATTGAAACCTTTTTGTAGTAGATGGAGTTTTACAAATGGCAGAAGTTATCAACCTTTGGGGTCGGGGTCGCCACAATACGAAACCAACAACAGCAGCAGAAATAATCGAGCAGGAACAGCAAGGCTACATGCGCGTTAAGAACAAGCAGCAGACAGAGGGAAGGGATTTCCAAATAATGCCCGGCCTACCCACGCTGACAGTTCAGCACGGCCTGACAAAGCTACTTGAGAATATGCCGTCTGACTTGCTGAACGATCCTGAGATTTACGAAGGGCTGCGACTTTACGCCCGGCTAGGCGCGCAGTTTGAATACGCATTGAAAGGCTAACACCAGGCACAATGAAACAAGCCCCATAATTGGGGCTTTTTATTACTTCTTCATCGTCCGGCCTGACGCGATGTGAGCCAGCATCTGCTGTGCTACTCCCAACATTGCACCGTCTTTATCACTGGCCTTGTATTCCCAGTTGTCCGGCTCAGTAATGCCGCCATAGGTCACCGTCTGCGTTAACTTCCTTTTGCCGTTTATGGTTCTGTATCCGGTTATCTCTTTGCCGTTCGCCACGGTGTTAATACGCTCATTCATTGGGGTTGCCCTTACACAGTAAAAAGAAATACCAGGCTATCCGGTACCGACAAGCAGGATTAGGGCAAAAGTTCTCAAGTTGCGGGTGTAAGTAATTAGTTAGGGCAGCGGTGTTGATAGAGAAAGCCACAGGCTTTGGCTATACCCCTGCCCTGGTGCTTCATAAAACTTCAGTTTGGTACGTTGCTAGAACTACAGAAAACTCCAGTTTCACCCCTAGCAAAAGCCCGGCAAGAACCTGTCAAAACCTGACATTGAAAACCCTAATAAAACCTAAGATCAGAAATTGGAAAACCCTGACATTTCCCTGAGATGGGAACCTGAGAAAACCAGAAACGAATTACTGAGAAAACCTGAGATTGAGATTCCCACTTGTTGGTAAATGTTGGTAGGTAGGTGTTAGTAAATGTTAGTGCCTGGTTGTTGAAAAATGTTGAACCCAAGCTGTTATGAATAGTTATGGCCTGAATGGTCTTAACAGCGGCTAGCTGTGGGGCGTACCGGTTACGCATACCGGACAACTAAACAACAACCACGGCCAAAATAACTCATAAATAGCCAGGCTCTGCGCTGCGAAGTACCCGTAACGCTTACCCCCTCTGGAAGTACCTTTTTTGTTTGGGCGTATGACAAGGACTGTGCAACGGCATTTCCGTTAACGGGCTGTCTATCCGTTACGTTAACAGGCATTGCGCCGGGGCGGTTCGTGCCGGCGTTGTCGTTGACTCTGATTAGAGAACGCTCGCACATTGCGAACTCTGTGCGCTTCGATACCCGTAAACGGATCGCCAGAAAGAACCTAGTTTTCACTGGCACTGATTTGATTGACTTGGGCAGGCTGGTTTACTAACCTTAATAGTGAAATCGCCAAGTGGTGAATCTGGGTTCTCAAGGCGGAATTGTACCGCGCCCTCAGATTCTAAAGCTTGGCGTTTTTGTTTCCGCAATATCACCAAAGGGGGTGTGCCAATGGGTGTGCCAGCGCCACGCTGTAACCAACATCGTTAAACCGCTTAGGTGTGCCGGGAGGTAGGCCAACATACTGCGCAGGGTGTCGGCTAGGGTGTCGCTAGGGGTGTCGGGTCATAGTTCCCATACCTTGAATTAAGCAGGCTCCGGGCTGTCGGTTTGGGTGTCGCTTGGGGTGTCGAACTATCCCATCTTGGGACTGTTTAGTCCCGCTTTGGGATTTTCTTATCAGGGGTATGGTTTGGGGTGTGGTTTTACCTTCCCTGAAAGCTGCTGAAATAGCGGTGTCCGGTGTGGTTCATTGGTCGTTAGTCGTTATGCTTCCAGTCACCTAGCGCTGAACCTATTAGGGCAGCAAAGCATGATGGAGCCACAAAGCCAATTGATATAATGGCAAACGTAACAAAGTCAGATTCGCTACAGGACTGATAGCCAATGCAACGCATCATTCTTGTAGAGGTGATCACCAAGGCTAACCAACAGACAATCCCCACCAAAATGCCAACGCCGTTTACGTCTTTCATGTAACCATCCTTGTTCAGAAAGTAGTCACAATAACGTTACAGAAGAATATACCGCCTGTCACGCAACAGCCTTGTAATGGTGTGTCGCGGGGTATGTCGGCGTAATGCCATAAGGCCAGAGCGCTAAAGCCTTTCAGTGTGTCGGGTGGTGTGTCGGCCTTACAGGTTCACAGATCCGTGAACTAGGTACACTAATTTGTGAACTTTGCCGGTGTGTTCTTGTGAACGTTTTCCGGTTCGTTTTTCACGCCACTTTCACGCGTGCCTGACGCGTCAATGCAAGAGTGGTCAACCACAGGCGGGTAACTCTCCCCGTTTATAATCCCAATGGTGCGGCCACCGGTAAGAAGCATACAGGTATATTCGTACTGTTCATCATCTGGTTTGCTCATGGTTTCCCCGTTTTCGATGTCAACAATTGCGGAAGTCAGATCCGACTAAACCGAAGTCGGATTTGACTCATTAGGTTTTAATCCTGAAACAATAAGTTTCGAATTTAAAGCAGTTCTTCGAAAAGCAGCGGAATGTTTAGTTCTTTAGCTTCGGGTAAATCAGCAAATGGATCTTCGTTTTCAATAGCCATTTTTCACCCACTGATTAACTTGATTCTCCGGAACGCCCAGTTCTAGCAATCGACCTCTAACCGCATCAGGATCCCTACCAGCTTTAATCGCGTCACCGGCTTGTTTCAGTAGCTTTTCGTTGCCATTTCTTAGACCAAGCGGGTCACTCTTGCCTGTTGGGTTAGTTTGCGGCTGTTGTTGCACTTGCCCCGTAGGCGCCGCTGTATTGGTACGCTGTGAAAACTCGTAAGCTTGATTGGCAATAATCTCAGCCTGCTCTTGAATCTGCTCTGGCGTAAGCCTTTCTGAAGCGTAAAGCATCGGGTTACTATTTTGCTTATGTAGCGTGTCGTAAGCGGTTTGGTAGGCCTTTAGCCTAGCCTGAGATGGTGACATTTCGCGGGATTCGTAAATGAATTTCTTAAGCCCTTCTTCACCAAACACTTGCCTAATAGTGTCCCACTCTTTCTGCCTGGCCGTGGCTTCGCTTCCATTAGTTGTAGGAATTGTGGTTGTCATATACCGGCCAACGCCTTTCCCCATTTGGTCGTAAACACCAGATGATCTAAGAATGGTAGCCAGGTTACCCATGGCGCCGACTTTGCCGATCAGTTCATCGGGGCTGAATACTTTGTCAGGGTCGTCCGGGTTAATACCGCGCATTTCACTAATGTATGAGGTGTATTGGCCTTTGTCCGTGGTTACTCGTACCGGAATTTTAATGCTGGAATTACCCTGCGCGTCGGTCACTTCTTCGTAGTCGATGGCTTCGATGTCTTTAATAACACCACCATCGCGCCCCGTCATGTTGCCCACGTTGCGGTTCAGCTTTGGCTTGTACAGGGTATTGAAATTAGAAACGACACTCTTACGGTCACCGCTCTGAAATGCCTGATTCAGTGCAATGGCCGTATCTGCTCCAAACCCGTTTTGAATGAGTTCAATGTCCGTATTTTTGAATGCTGGGTCTGTTACAAAGCCGGCCCAATCGCCGGTTACCTGGTAGGTCTGTAGCCGCTGCAATCCTTGCTTAAAAATGCTGTCTTTTACCTGCTGCTCATTAGCTTTGG
>Ga0208204_100396_pt1 | contig 10966 bp, 7 predicted proteins | sample DeeseametaMP2252_FD_184173 | JGI IMG/M metagenome (GOLD analysis project Ga0208204, IMG submission 184173) | Marine microbial communities from the Deep Pacific Ocean - MP2252 (SPAdes) | ecosystem: Environmental > Aquatic > Marine > Oceanic | place: West of El Salvador, Pacific Ocean | collected...
TCGCGTCGAGGTTGAGCATATCGGTATTACCTGTTCGACCGTTAGCGAACAACAGGCAATCCGATTTCATGCGCTTGCCTGATTCAAGTTCCATCACGACACAGTCGTCATGGCCCACTACCGACTTGTAGGTCTCAGTGTGTCGAATCACAACGCCGTTGTTCCAAAGGTGGTAGCTCAGTGCGTCAGAGATCTCAGCGTCGAGAAACGATAGCAATCGATCGCGCATGTTGACCAGGTCGACTTTTACGCCCATACCGCGGAAGATACTGGCGTACTCAGAACCGATTACACCGGCACCATAAATGATGATGTTCTGTGGCTCATGTTTGAGTGACAAAATGGTATCGGAGTTATAAATGCGCGGATGATCGAAATCGATGTCTTTCGGTGTGTAAGGGCGAGAACCCGTTGCGATAACAATTTGATGTGCAGTAATCGTGTCTTTCGACCCGTCTGGGCGAATGATTTGCAAAGTGTGGGCGTCAACAAAACTGGCTTCACCGTGGATCAAGCTAACCCGGTTCCTGTCATAAAACGACGTACGTAATCGAGACTGCTTTTTCACCACACCACTTGCGTGTTTCATGATGTCTTGAAAGGTGACATGGCGAGCAACCTGATTTTCAGAAAATAATGAGGTTGTATTATATTCAATTAAACGGCTAACCGAGTGACGCAATGCTTTGGATGGAATGGTTCCCCAGTGCGTACAACCACCGCCAACGGCTTCATATCGCTCGATTACCGCGACTTTTTTGCCTGCTTTGGCCAGTTGCATCGCCACACCTTCGCCGCCAGGGCCCGTGCCTATTACGATTGCATCAAACTGATAACTGGGGTCTGCCGCTTTGGCTGCTTTTTTAGTCATAATTTATTGTGCTCACTGTGTCTGGATCCCGATGAATTCCGGAAGGTACGTTGCTGGTACGGTTGGAGTCTTACAAAGTCTAGCAACATTTTGATACGAAAGACAAAGTTTCAGCGTATCAATCCTGGTTATCGGGCACCTCGTGTTGTGGTGCGGAAGTAACTGGAAACGTCATCACAAATTCGGTGCCTTCATTCTGCTTTGTTGTGAACACAATACGACCATCAAGCACGCTCACCCACTGATGTACGAGGTGCATGCCTAGGCCGGTGTTACCATCATTTCTTGCGGTGGTTACGAAGGGGTCAAACAGATGGTCTTGTACCTCTTCAGCAATACCGCTGCCGTTGTCCTTTACTCTAATTTCAATGCTGTCTTCTTTATTAATGGCACTTACCACGACTTCCCCTCTCGGCATATCGGAAAAGGCGTGATGAATTGCATTGGTAATCAGGTTCTGCAGAATTTGAGAGAACAAACCTGGGAAACTATTTAGCTGAATGTCCCCGGGAATGTTATGGGTGATGGATACTCGACGGCTACTCGCTTGCGATTCCAGCGTTCGAATCAGATCAGTAATCACCTGCATGAGGTTAAATCTAACGGGCGATTCACTGCCCCGGTCTACGGCTAAACGTTTGAACCGTTTTATCAGGTCTGTAATGCGCTCCAGGTTATGCCGCGATATCGTGAGTGATTCTTTTGTCGCTGACAGGTAATTATCTAACTCCGAGCGGGTAAGCCCTGACGAAATTTGCTGCTCTAGCCGCTCAAGTTTATTTTCCAATGTGCTGATACACATTGTTGTGCCGCCCACAGGCGTACTTAACTCATGGGCGACGCCCGCAACCAGCATGCCCAGAGATGCCATCTTCTCAGATTCTACCAGCTCGTCTCTTAATTGGGTTTGACGCTCAAGGGCAGTCTTTAATTCTGTTTTTTCTGCCAAAAGCTGCTTGTTTAATACGTTTACGTGCTCCTGATGACGAATATCTCGCAGAATAAATAATGCGACTAACGCAAATGTACCCAAAAATGTGAGTATGGCTGGCAGCAACGCATCTTTCATCAGCAGGGTATAGTATTGTCCCGGCGTACGGGCAAGAATATACAGCTCTTCACTGCTGAACGTGTGTTTCATGCGAATGGGTAATAACGCGGCGCTAAAGATGGCATCATTTGCACCTCGTTGCAGTGACAGTACATGGTACTCAGCCAATCTTTCATAGAGTTCCGGTTGCGCTACTTTGAGGCTTGCTGGCTCGCTGTTTTTACTTGATGACCATTCAAGGCTACTGTCAGGGTTAATGAGCCACTGCGTTTCACCGGCAGCGATGAGTAGCTGGCTTTGTGGCTCTTCAAAATTACGCAAACGTTGGAACAGCTCGGTCATGTCGAAGTTAAAGACCAGAAAACCTTCTCCCAACGGATGTCTCGGGAAAGTATGTAGGCTAACCCGAATAGTAGGCTGGTAAGGTAAGGTAAGTCGGCCATTTTCGATGTTCAAGTCGATAGAGGACAAACTGATACCGCCGGGCGACGTTTCTTTTGCCTGAATAAAATAATAACGGGATGATTTATCTTGCAGTTCGTTCTCCGGCACTATCTGGCCGCCATTCTCAGTAAAGTTAACTCGTATGGTTTCTTTCCCGGTTAAATCTATCCATCGTATTTGCGAAACATTGCTTAAAACACTGCCTATGCGCAGAAAAATTTCTGCCCTCGAATCGTCATCATTGTCATTATCGATAGCTTCCATAAGGTGTTCATTGGCAAGCCGAATGATGTTTGTGATGTCACCCATTTCCTGACTAATCGCGGTGTTAACCGACGAAATCATTGCCGTGTGATCGGCTGACAACTGCTCCATAGATTCACTATGAAACCATTGATAAACAATGTAGCCAGTTGACAGAGACAGAAATAAATTTGCAACGTAAAAAAGACTGGCTCTCCGCCAAAGAGAACGATTCATTTAACCTGCCTTTTTCAGCCAATCAATTAATGCTGGCAGCGGCAGTGGTTTGCTGAAGAGAAAGCCCTGTCCTGTTTCATAGCCTTTATTAATTAGTGCGTCTCGTTGAGTCTCGGTCTCAATCCCTTCTGCAATGATCTTGAAATGACACTGGCGCGACAAACGATAAACCATATCCAGGATATGCGTATTCGAATTACTTTCGCCCAACATCAGGGTATCAACGAAGCTCTTGTCAACTTTCAACGTCGATGCAGAAAGCGTGCTTAAGTGAGCAAGTGATGAGTAGCCTGTTCCGAAATCATCAATGCTTATGGTGATTCCCATATTAATCAAAGTTTCCAGTATAGGGTTTATGCCCTCATAATCAGCCATCGCCTGCGTTTCGGTAATTTCTATTTCTATCTGCTCAGGCTTTACCTGGTGTCTTTTCAGAAGTTGTTCCAGGTGAGGAATAAAAGAGGGAGACATCACATCCGCATGGGTAACATTAAATGCTACCGCAAAGTGGTTGCCCAACTCGGCAAGTTCTCTTGCTGCACTTACTGCTAATTCCATCACCAAGCTGTCGAGTTTGGTGATAAGACCAGAGGCTTCTGCAAGGGGGATGAATGCACCTGGAGGCAACACTTCGCCTTCTCGGAATTGCCAGCGTAGAAGTGCTTCAACCCCCACTGGGCGGCCGTCGTGTAAGTTTACTTTAGGTTGAAACTCGAGGAAGAATGCGGAGCCATCATCCAGTGCGTCTGAAAGAGACTTGAGCAATGTATGACGAGCGTTTATATCGTCAATATGTGCTTTCGTAATGGCATAAACGGCGCCCAATTTAAGCCGTGGGCTGTTGTGCACAAGCTGGGCGGTTTTAATCGATTTTTTCAGATCCAGCGCATCGAGATCCTGAACGCCAACATGGCTGATGTTATTTGATATACGCTGCACAACTCCATCTATGACAACCGTCTGAGAGGCCAATCTGTCCAGATTACTTTCCTGGGTCAGGCGATCTGTTCGATAGAGGATCGCAAAACGTCCATCCTCCAGATAACATATCGTCATGGCTTTTTGGCAAGTGGCTTTAATATTTTCCAACACCGTAGACACAATCAATGAACTGAAATTGGTTCCGAGCGTGATTTCAGTGGTAGAAAAATCAAGGATACTTAAGAAAACCAGAGTGGTTGACGATCTGTCATAAGTAGACATGCTGCTAATTTCGCGCTCCAACCAGTGTTTATTGGGTACACCAAGCGCTTCATCATAATAGGCCAGCATAGAAAGTTTGTTCATGAGCGCCAGGTTAACGAATCCATTGCTGATGTTTTCACTGAAAACCATAAGCAGCGTGATATGGCTGGGCTCAAGAGGTTTAGGCGACTTTACAACGATAAGATACTGGTTGTTGTCTACGTCTGCCGTATCGAAATAAAGAATCGACCAGTTTTCGAAAAATTGATGCTCATGATGGGCTAACGCTTCATTAATAGCCTCGATGAGCCCTGTTTGTTCACTGTATTGTTGCTCTTCCAGCAAGTTTGCCAATAATGCTGAATTTGATAGCGAGAATTCCCCAGACGTTGCAACCACCTCACATTGCTCAAGGGATGCCATCGACGGCCTATTGGCGCACACCATGCCTCCCGTGTCGGGAATGCCTATTACTCGCGACACTTCTTTCAATACCGTGTAGGTGAAGTCGCTGACATCCTGCTTCGATGTGAGCGCGCGGGATGCGTCGACAATCATCTGCAAACCACGTTTTGCAATAAAAAGCTCAGTCAGATTCGACCAGGTTTTGATATTGCTTGAAACGATTCCGCGAAGTTTCTCTTCGGTTAAATCAACTTTATTCCAGTACTCATCAATATCATATTCTTTCAGCGTGTCCTGACGTGGCGCCATACCGGGTTGACCGGTCAATAGAATAATTCTTACCCGGGAGTTTCCCAATATAGTGCGAATGGTGTTAACCAGAAAAAGGCCCGCATTGTCCTGCTCCATCACGACATCGAGCAGTATTACCGCGATACCATCGTTCTCGGCAAGCACAGAGGAAGCCTGCGTTGCTGAGTTGGCAGTGAGAAATCGAATGGGGCGACCTCGCACGGTTAATCCGTTGAGACCTAACTTCAAAGATTGCTGATAACCAGGGTCATCTTCAACGCTGAGTACAAGCCATTCCGCTGATTGGCTAGACGTGTTTGATGTGTCTTCTGCTTCAGGTGTGAAGGTAAAGAGTTGTTCTTCGGTCATGCATAATCCGTACAAATATCTTAATTGCCTGGACTCTTAATTCCGCTATTAAATGCAGAAAACCGCAAGAGTGACTCATTACCTAATTGTTGCTTATATTATTGATTTTGCAACAGTCAGAAGATAAAAACGCCGCAAGAAGCGGCGTTTTAAGTTAAAGCTAAGCAAGTTGTGGCGCAAGTGTCTGTAACTGGAGCCACTTTTCTTTCTGAAGCGCTAAGGCATGCTTCAGTTCTTTATAATGAAAGTCGATCTCAAGGCGCTCAACGCTGCGTTTTAAACACCGTTTACGAACATTCATAAGGCGTTTTTTCGCCGCGTAGTAGGCAGACATTTTTTGCACTAGTAAGTCGTATTCCGCCTGCACTTTTTGTAGCAATTCATCTGCATCAGGTAACGCGGAAAGTCGCTGGCTGGCTTCCTGCAATTGCATTGCTGCCCGAGCCTTTTCAATTCGCTCTTCAGGCACACGGCGCAAGTTAGTAGTTAGCCCTACAAAAGATAAGCCGCGAATAAGCCATTTTGTTGGATCAAACTGCCACCAATAAATGCCGTTTCTGTAGTCGTATTCAAAGATATGGTGATAGTTGTGGTAGCCCTCACCAAATGTGAAGAAGGCCAAAACGCCGTTATCACGGGCGGTGTTTTTATCGGTGTATGGCTGATTACCCCAAAAATGGGCCAGAGAATTTATAAAGAAAGTGACATGGTGCACCATGAACAAACGGAATACACCGGCGAACAAAATCATGCTCAGCACGTCACCGTTTATCCAGCCTAATAGTCCGGTTATGCCAAAGTTTGCAACCAAGACAATCGGCAAATAGTATTTGTGCTGCCACATCACCACTGGATCTTTTTGTAAATCCCGGCAATTGCTGTAGTCGTCATAGCGATGCTTTTGGTATTCCCGAAGCATCCAACCCATGTGAGCAAACCACAATCCTTTTCTGGCAGAGTAGGGGTCTTTATCGTTGTCATCGACATGACGGTGGTGCACACGGTGATCAGACGACCAGTGCAGAATACTGTTCTGTAGTGCCATCGCACCACCAATGGCCAGGATAATTCTTACCGAAATATGGGCATCGTAGGTTTTATGTGACCACAGGCGGTGGTATCCCGCAGTAATCGACATCCCTGTGAAATAAAAAAGCACAATAGCAGTAACGATTTCAACAGTGTCAAATCCCATGGTGACTGCCCACAAAGGCACCGCAAGTACAGCGATCGCGCCGGTGACTACGAAAACAAGAATATTGGTGAGGATAATAGGTGGTTTCTTCATCTTAACAACTCGGCTTACAACTGTACGCTAATTTAGCTTTTTCCAATACCACAGGCAAGGGAAAACCAATATTTTAAGCATTAAGTATAGTGCACAATGCATGAGTTGCTGCTTTTGTAAGGCAAGGATCGGCGGTCTATTTGTTTTTACTTGGAATATTTTTAATCAGCATTTCTCGCTGCCAGGCTGATTCGGTTACACTAGCCATGGAAAGTTGCACGCGCATAAAGGAGTTGACGTTGAATCGTCAGGAGCAAAAGCTAAAAACCCGCCAGAGCATTATTGATGCGGCATTCGGATTGCTGGATGAACAGCGCAGCCTGTCGGCCATCAGTCTGCGGGAGGTTTCCCGGGCTGCTGGTATCGCGCCCACCTCGTTCTATCGCCATTTCAAAGACATGGATGAGTTAGGACTTACTCTCGTCGATGAAGCTGGTTTAGCACTGCGGCAACTTATGCGTCAGGCCCGTCGCAGAATCGCGTCTGGAGGCGGGGTTATCGATACTTCCGTCGATACCTTTATGGAATTTATTACCGGCAATACCAACGTGTTTCGTTTGCTTTTGCGTGAACATACCGGTACTTCAACGGCATACCGCATGGCCGTATTACGTGAGATCCAGCATTTTATCGAGGAACTTTCTGACTACATTGTAGAAAGTCAGAACGTAGAGCATCACCTTGCGAGTTTGCAGGCAGAAGCCATGGTACGGTTGGTTTTCAGCGCTGGTGCAGAAGCCCTCGAAGTGGATGTCGCTTTGCGTCAGGAAATTGGAAACAGGGTAAAAGCGCAATTAAGATTTGTGCAACTTGGAGCGAAGGTGTTTCGCCCCAGAGGTGAAAGAAGTAAAGCCTAGACCGGCTTTTTAACCAGTTTTACGCCAGCTTCAATGTGGTGGGTAAAAGGGAATTGGTCAAACAGGGCGGTCGCAACCAGTTCGTGGGTTTGCGTCAGCATTTTCAAATTCTCCGCCAGTGTTTCAGGGTTGCATGAAATGTAAATAATTTCAGGGTAGTCCTGAATCATCTTCAATGAATCTTCATCTAAGCCTGCGCGTGGTGGGTCTACGAGTACCGTCGTGAAGTTATAAGCTTGTAAGTCGATACCGTTAAGCCGTGAAAATGTTCTCCCCGTCTTCAAGGCTTCGGTAAATTCTTCTGCCGACAAGCGCACAATATCCACATTCTCGATTTCGTTCGCATCAATATTAAATTGCGCTGCATTAACCGATGGCTTAGCGATTTCGGTGCCAATCACTCGTCTGAACTTACTGGCCATGGGCAAGGAGAAATTACCAGCACCGCAGTACATTTCCAGTAAATCTCCGTCACTGCTTCCACATTGCGACATTGCCCATTCGATCATCTTGCAATTAACTTCAGCGTTAGGTTGAGTGAAGCTATTCTCTATGTGTTTGAACTGATAAGTACGCGCATTTACCGGTAACTCTTCGATAATAAAATCATTACCTAGAATCTTCTTCTGTTTTCTGGCTCGGCCAATAATATTTACAGTGCCAAAGCGCTTAGATAATAACGAGCGGAGGTTTTCAGCGGCAGCTTCCCATTCTTCGTCTAATTGACGGTGGTATAAAAGGCTGATCACCAGTTCTCCAGATAACCCAGTGAGGTAATCAATTTGGAACAACTTCTTTCTAAGAGTCTTCGACGGACGCAGCTGACTGATCAGTATGTCCATTGCCTCATTAATGGTTTGCGATGCTGGAGCAAAACTATCAACCCGATACTTCTCCTTTGTTTCACTGTTAAACATAATGTGAAAAAGGTCGTCGCCTTCGTGCCATACCCGGAATTCAGCACGCATGCGGTAGCCTGTTTCTTTTGAAGGGATTACAACCAACTCATGGTTGCCGAACTCATTCAGAAGATGACCTAATCTGGCTTTCTTTTCTTCAAGCTGTGTCAGGTATTCGTGGCTGTGCATAATCGTACTCATTGGTTAATACTTCATTTGTTTCCGGGCTGCGCATTGTAGTGTCTCTGCAATATAGTGCAATCACTGTTCTGAGATCGTATTAAAATTAAACAAATTCGAAAAGCTGCCGATAAAGAATTGAGGTTAGTGAGGACATTATTATGAACGTGAGTGAAATTAAGGCATTTGTTAGTGACAAAACGCCACCTGTAAAAGAGCAGAAACCAACCGTTTCTGAATCAACAGGCGTTGAAGATCCGAATAAAGCTATTCAAAAGCAGTTACAGCAAGAAGGACTCCGTCAAGCTGCAGAATTTAAGCAGCGCAATACGGCGATGGTGAGTGTGAGCAGCTCGCAAACCACCATTGGTCTCAAAGTCTATAGTTCGTCAATGGAGCAGGAAGTTTCTGTTGATGGTCAACGTGGAAAATTTGCCAGAAAAAGCGATGACAAGGGCGAGCAAAAGCAAGCATCGTTATTTGATTTTGAAGAAGTGGCAAAAAACGTTATGAAATTTGTGGGTGGCGTTATTCAAGGCGCAGCCAGGGGCGGTGCTGATGATGACAAGCTTAACAGTCTGTTTTCACAGGCTCGGGAAGGCGTTGCTCGAGGAATAGCGATGGCTGAGCGTGATCTTGGTGAAATGCTAAATGACGAGATCGCGACTGGCATCGGACGCAGCCGGGATCTAATTTCTAATCGAATTGATGAGTTAGAGTCTAACTTACTGGGGCAAACTCAAGACCCAGCACAGTTATCAGCGCTCGAGTCATCAATGGAGATGAGAAGTTCGAATTCTGAATCAGCGAGTTTAATGATACGCACCCGGGACGGTGATGAAGTAACGCTAAGCTTTGAAAGTTTGCGGCAGTTTCAGTACCAGAACCAGCAAAGTTACAGTGCGACAGTCATGCCTGGAATAGGGGATAGCGATGAGCAATCTATTTCGTTGGCTGCCGAAAAAACGGAATCCTATGCGTATTTTGACCGGCAGGGGATCAGTTTCTCACTTAAAGGTGAACTTGATGACGGTGAGTTAACGGCGATTGCAGATTTGGTAGGATCGGTAAATGATCTGGCTGATACCTTTTTTAGCGGTGACATTGATAAGGCTTTTGAGAAAGCGCTAGAGCTTGGCTTCGATGATCAGGAACTGACCGGCTATGCGTTACAACTTAGTAGAGTTCAGCAAACAGAAGTCGTTAAGACTTATGGTGCGATACAGCATTACAGGGAAAATGACACCGGGGCTGCACATGGAGACGAAGCCCGTCCGGTTGCTCAGTATTTGGATAAAATGCTTAACGTGTTTGAATCAGCAACACAGCAACTGGCATCAGGTGAGGACTTTAATGAATTGATTAGCGGTCTCATTAATGAAATGAAGGAAGTGCAGGTTCCTGATTTGCTGTCTGCGATTAACCGTTTTCATACGTTTAACCAGCGCGTGTTAGAAGCGATGCCGAATGAACGTGAACGAATCCAACCTGATGATCGTCAAACCATTCAGCCAGCAGAACCACTGAAATCAGGTGGTCGGGAAACAATTCAACCGGTAGAGCCGGATACCAAGAGTAAGTAATAAAAAGAAAGGCACTCATTGAGTGCCTTTCTTGTTTAATACAGATTAAGCTAAAAATCGGAGACAGTTATTCAGTCTCACCCTTTTCTCTGGCAGCACGTACTTTTAACGTACGATCCAAAAACACCTTATCATTGAGTTCGATAATTGCCTGGTCGACATCCTGGGTAATGACTTCAATAAAACCATAGCCTTTACGTTTACCCGTTCGACGATCTTTCATTAAGCGAACACTCTGGACCTCAATAAAACCTTTGAAATAATCCTTAACTGCATCTTCGTTCGCTTTATATGGCAAGTTACCAACATATAAAGTGGCCGTTTCTTCGGATGTCTTAGTTTCAACATCAGAGCTAGCCGGAGCTGAAGTCGAAGACTTACTAAGAAACGATGCAAGCCAAGGTGTAACGATACCGCTGATTAATAGAGAAGCTGCAACTGTCACGGGTAAACTCGCTTCCAGAGAACCGGAAGAGAAAACAATATACCCAGCAATTGCAAATACCGCGCTAATAATTGCGCATTGAATAAAGCCTACTTTCATAAACCTACCTTTAATTATTTTAGTGAAACTCGTGGAGGCTGCTTACAGTTTACTCATTTGTAACAATTTGGACAATGGTCTGTTGAAATAGTAGACGAAAGACCAATGAAAATCAGACTTTTGTTGGAAAACTAGGCGTTTGAATGCGAGTTTCGAGAAAAACCGATAAAAAGTTAAAAAAGGGGTTGACGAAAAACCTCTGGAGCGTAGAATGCGCACCACTTCGACGGGGAACGTCAAACGGACCACGAAGAAGTCGTTATAGGAAGTTATCTTAACCTCAAATGACGGTTTTCAACGAAAACAACTTGCGAAATAAACTTTCAAAAAGTGGTTGACTCTGAAAACGAAGCGCGTAGAATGCGCGTCCCGCTTCGGGGTAAAGCTTCGAAGCAGCTAAGCAAAGCTTTTATATAAGCACTTAGCATTGTTCTTTAAAAATGTATAACAAGACAATCTGTGTGGGCACTCGTTAAGAGTGTCAACCGACGATTCATAAAAGTTTTTCGATATATTTAA
>Ga0208204_100397_pt1 | contig 10957 bp, 11 predicted proteins | sample DeeseametaMP2252_FD_184173 | JGI IMG/M metagenome (GOLD analysis project Ga0208204, IMG submission 184173) | Marine microbial communities from the Deep Pacific Ocean - MP2252 (SPAdes) | ecosystem: Environmental > Aquatic > Marine > Oceanic | place: West of El Salvador, Pacific Ocean | collected...
CCACAGCAGCGGCCGTAAACACCCTACTCGACGAAGGCCTGAAGGAAACCGTAAGCAAAGCGATGCGCGCAGCGGTTTCACGGGCTGAAGAAATGGCTAAACAACTTTAAGTTTCACAGGAAAAACAGTTAATGAGCAACGCATCGGCCTTTCTTATTTCCACCCTTTTCGACTTGTATTTGATGGTGGTGATATTACGATTGTGGTTACAGCTGGTAAGAGCGGATTTTTATAATCCTGCCAGCCAGTTTATTGTTAAAGCGACCCACCCAATTGTGGGGCCAATGCGCCGGGTCATTCCGTCCATCGGCAATTTTGATACGGCAACATTTGTATTAGCGCTGCTCGTGGCTGCGCTGAAATTTGTGGTGTTAATCGCCATGTTCGGTGGTAATTACGATCCACTTTCTATTGTTATTCTGTCTGTGGTCACGGTAATCAATGAAACGTTCAGACTGATGTTCTGGGTACTGATCATTCGCGCTATTCTTAGCTGGGTATCTCAAGGTCAGAACCCCATTGAATACGTGATGTATCAGCTCACGGAGCCGTTCCTGGCCCCCATCAGAAAAATCATTCCGCCCATTGGTGGCTTGGATTTATCGGTGCTGATTGCCATCCTGTTGCTGCAGTTTATTCAGATATTCCTCAGCAGTACCTTTGGAATTCATTAGTGATATGATTGAAAGGCAGCAGTACGCTGCCTTTTTTTTTATTGCCAGGTCGTTTTTTAGCGCTAAGCTTTTTTAAAGGGTTATCAATAAGGACATCATGATGAATCAACGCCATATTGCTTATCTTCTTCCACTTATTACTGCGTTCTTCCTGTTGTTTAGTGGCAAGGCAGCAGCCGAACAGAAAAAGCAGTTAGGCGATTGGGATGTCCATTACATCGTGGTAAACACCACCTTTTTCACCCCAGAGGTCGCACGTAGCTACGGCATTGTGCGCAGCAAGTATAACGCGCTGGTGAACATTTCTGTGCTCGACAAAGCCACGCAAGAAGCGCAGGTTGTCTCTGTTAGCGGTACCGCAACCAATTTGCTTGGCACGAAAAAATCGCTCACGTTTGAGCGGGTGCAGGAAGAGAATGCGATTTATTATTTAGCCCCGCTGTCGTTTAACGACAGGGAAACCTTTCGGTTTAATATTGAAGTGCAACGGGGCAACGACACACAAACGCTGAAATTTCAGCAGGAAATGTTTGTGGAGTAGCAAATAACCGTACAATGCCGCACGGTTCACGTTCGGCCTTTTACGTTTGGCAACGCAGGGAGCAATCATGAACAAACGTGTTATCTTTAGTGTTTTTCTGTTTATTTTCAGCTTTTCCTCATGGGGTTTCGACGGCAACAAGCTCGACCAATTGCTTGAAACGCTCGCCGCTAACGACAGGCTGATGGTAAGTGTGGCGGTAACCGAACACGGCCAACCAATTTATCAAAAGGCAGTGGGGTTTGCCGATATTGAAGCGGATAAAAAGGCAGATATCCACACCCGCTACCGCATTGGCTCAATTACCAAGACCTTCACCGCCACGCTGATTTTTCAGCTTATAGAAGAAGGAAAACTGTCTCTCGACACGCCACTTGCAAACTTCTACCCACAAATTAAAAACGCTGAGGACATCACTATTGCCATGATGCTGAGCCATCGTAGCGGCATTCATAATTACACAGATTTACCAAACTTCTTCGCCACCGCTCATGTGCCGAAGAGCAAGCAGGAGATGCTGAAACTTCTCGCGTCCCTAGACAGTGATTTTACGCCCGGCAGCAAAGCCAGCTACTCCAACTCAGCTTATATGCTGCTTGGTTTTATTATTGAAGACATCAGTGGAAAGGCCTACGTGGCGCGACTTCAGTCGCACATTCTGGACAGACTATCGCTGACTGAAACGACGTATGGGGATGTTAAGAATGACGCCCACAGAGCCCGCTCCCACATGTTCCAGCAGAGCACCTGGCAAGGTATCCCTGAAGCTGACCACTCTGTGGTTCTTGGCGCCGGCGCCATTATTTCTACTCCCACAGATGTAGCGAAGTTTCTGTCTGGTTTGTTCGCAGGTAAACTTGTTTCCAGCGCATCGTTTTCAAAAATGAAAACGATTAAAGATGGATATGGTTCTGGCCTGGCCCGGTATCCGTTTAATGATAAAACCCTGTATGGTCACGATGGCGTTATTGACGGGTTCATATCCTATACCGCGATTCAGGAAGACGACGATGTTGCTGTTGCCGTTTTCACAAACGGCATTAATTACCCACTAAATGACGTTAACATCGCTGTGTTCAGCTGTTACTATGGAAACGATTTCGATATACCTGATTTTTCTCAGCAAGCGATTACCTTAACCACGTCTTCATTAAAACGTTTTGAAGGCGTATTTGCCTCTGATGCTTTACCGTTGAAAATCACTTTTTTCGTTAAAGATGATCAACTATATGCGCAGGCGACAGGCCAGGGCCCTCTTCCCCTTACGCCTTTTTCTCCTTACGAATTTCGTTTTGAGCCAGCACGTATCACAATCGTTTTCGATAGCAACGGGTCTGGCATTGATGTGGACCGCTTCACGCTCCAACAGGGTGGCGGTAAGTTTCCGTTTGTTCGTGAATAATCATATAGGCCGGAATGGAAAAAGGCCTGCATAATCGCAGGCCTAGGTAAGTTGTTTGTCAGATCCAATTATTCAATCTGACCGCGCAGCTCGCCGTTAGGATTGGCTGGCGTATGCACGTTCACATAGTGGCCACCTGAAAGCAGCACATTGTAAATATCCATATCGATCATGGTATTTGCTGGTGTCATCCACATACCCATATCATCCATGGACTGTTCCAGCCCCACCAGCACATCGCCATTTTCTCCCGCAGCACCGGTATGAATGTGTGCCATAGTGGCATCGTCCACACCTTCGGTATGGGCAACCAGGCTCAGGTCATAGGTCATGCTATTCACCAGCGCATAGCCATTGCCCGTTGCCGTGGTCGTTACCGCAGGAACCTGTTGGTCACCGGTTAATGGGAAGGTTACCAGGGTGTATTCCGGTGTCAGGATTTGGCCGCGGATTTCACCGCCCATGTTTGCTGGCGTATGCACGTTCACGTAGTGTCCGCCTGAAGCCAGTACCGCCAGGATATCCGCATCAATCATGGTTTCAGCAGGCGTCATCCACATGCCCATATCATCGGCAGACTGCTCTAGCGCGACAAGTACGTCGCCATTCATGCCAATGGTACCTGTGTGAATATGTGCACCGGTTGCGTCATCCACGCCTTCTGTATCGACAACCAGCTCCAGCGCGTAGGTTGATGTATTCACAAGTGCATAGCCGTGACCCATTGCCATGGTGTCGACCACAGGCACTTCTTGCTCGCCATCTAACATAAATGTCGCGAGAACATAATCATCAGTCAGGATCTGCCCGCGAAGCTCACCACCCGCATTATCGTTGGTGTGAACATTTACATAATGACCGCCGGAAGCCAGCACGTTGAAAGTCTCTTCGTCGATCATCGCATTTTCTGGCGTCATCCAGGTGCCGGCATCACTACCCGATTGCTCAAGCGCGACCAGCACGTCACCATTCATACCCACTCGACCGGTGTGAATGTGTGCCATGGTGGCATCGTCTACACCTTCGGTAACGACTTTGAGTTCTAAGCCGTAATCATCGGTGTTAACCAACGCATAACCACTGCCGAAGGCGTCGGTCATTACAGCGGGTACTTCCTGCACGCCAGATAAGGCAAATGTCGCTAAAGCATAATTGTCTGTCAGGATTTGCCCGCGAATTTCACCACTTGGGAAGTCAGGAGAATGTACGTTGACATAATGCCCGCCGGATACCAGCACCGCGAGGATGTCTTCGTCAATCATGGTGCCTTCGGGCGTCATCCACATTGTCATGTCATCCATTGACTGTTCAAGGGCAACTAAGACGTCCCCATTGGTACCAATGCGTCCCGTATGAATGTGCGCAGCGCTGGCATCATCTAAATCTTCGGTATAAACGACCAGATCAAGGTCGTAGGTGGTGGTTGAAACCAGGGCATAACCGTAACCGTCGGCCATGGTAGATACCGCTGGTACCTCCTGTTTTCCACTCATTTCGAAGGTAACGATGGCCATATCATCTGATATGATTTGACCGCGGACTTCTCCGTTTTCAAAGGTTTCTGTGTGAACATTGATGTACCAGTCGCCGTCTGCCAAATCTTCGATTAGTTCGCTGGTAACGTCGGTTTCTGCAAGGGTGTAAGCGTCGTCGCCGTCCATTTCAAAACCAAAAGCCACATCGCCGTTCATCCCGATGTCGCCATCATGAATGTGTACAGCCGTCACCCCATCCACACCGCTGATATCTACAGAAGCACGAATTTGCATGAGGTTTTCATCGACCTCCACGGTCGCTGTCGCCATTTGCATCGAGCCTGTCATTGGTACCGACTGCATGCCGTTTAAATCGATATTGTATGTGGTGGTAGCCGTGAAAGTTGGCTCTACAGGTGTTTCGATAGGATCGTCATCATTGTCGCTGCCGCATGCTGATAGCATCACTGCGCTGCCCATGATCGCTAGCTTGTATAATTTCATGAATCTCTCCGTCTGGTAAAACAAAATTAACAATCTTTTAACGCAATTTGGACCATAAAGTTTATTTACTCACTTAAATGACCTTAAAATTTTCATTAACAATTATTAATACCTAGACAAGTTCATGATTCCAGTCGCTTTATCCGATTTGTTCAAAATAATAAAGGTAATTACCCATTGATTAATTCTTCAATCGTGTTTTTACGAGCACTAAACAGCTTTATTCAACCTGTTTCAGGTGCTTTATCGTAATAGTGATAAGTCAAACATATGAGAGGTAGTCATGCCTGAAGGGCCGGAAATTCGCCAAAGCCGGGATGCGTTGGCAAAAGTGCTAAAGGGGAAGAAGCTGAGCAAAATTATTATTGGCCTGGAATCACTGAAAGCCAGTCAGCCAATGATTGCCGGGCAAACAGTATTGGATGTGGACTGTAAAGGTAAAGCCATGCTCATCCATCTTGGCAATGGCAAAACAATTTATTCTCACAATCAGCTTTATGGAAAGTGGGTGATCATCGACGGCGAAGAGCTACCAGAGTCGAACCGTTCTCTGCGCTTAGGGTTATTTACTGACAAACAAAGCGCCCTGCTTTACAGCGCTTCTGATATCGAGTTATGGGATAGTGTTAGTCTGAGTGAACATCCGTTCCTCAGCAAAATCGGCCCGGATATCCTTGCTGCAGACACCACAGCAACGCTCATCTTACAACGTCTTCAATCTAAGAAATTTAACCGCAAATCCCTTGCAGCACTTTATCTCGACCAACATTTTATAGCTGGGCTCGGTAATTATCTGCGCAGCGAAATTCTGTTCTATGCGAGTTGCGATGCGACCGCCCGCCCCATGGATTACGACGACAGCAGGCTGAAAAAGCTGGCTGAGCAAACCGTTGATGTGGCTGTGCGCTCTTATAAAACCTTTGGCTATACCGTGCCCGAAATGTCAGCCTGCAGCGGAATAATCACGCAGGCTGATAGTTTATAGCGATTTTCTTACTCTGTCGGCAAATAGCTGGTCTCATTTTTCCAGGCAGCTTCATATGATGGTCTGCCCAGCACCCGTTCAGCGTAAGCTTTTACGTTATCGTAAGTGAGGTCGAGCTTGTTGCCCTTAGCCCAAGAGAGAATATGACCCGCGACGATATCAACACCGGTAAACATATGACCGGTCAAGTAGTCCTGATCGCCTAACAACTCAGCAAAGGTTTTCAGTGCCACTGAGAATTCAAATTTTGCCACGTCCTGCATTTTTTCGATGCGGTACTGTTCCGGTAAAGCAAAGTCATGTTTTGCCATATTCCAAAGAGGTTGCTCGAGCTCTGCCACCAGAAACATCATCGCCTGTTCATAGAGCATGCGCTGGGTACTGCCCAGTGTGGGCATAAACTCCTGGTAGCCGTGCTTGTCCATCAACCAGGTAACGGTAGCGGCTGACTCACTCATTGGCCCGTTTTCGGTTAGCAAAGTTGGAATTTTCCCGGCAGGGTTTAACGCCAGAAAATCCACACTTTTGTGCTCGCCTTTTCTGAGATTAATCAATTTGTATTCGTAGGGTAAACCCAACTCTTCCAGTGCCCAAGCCACACGCACTGAGCGAGTGCGTGGAAATCCATAAAGTGTATACATTGCCATTTCTCCTGATGGGTCTGTTGAACTGCCCCTTGCTGAGGCTGCATTGACTGTACTTAGCATAAGCCATTACAGGTTATCACCGCAATTCACCACTCTGGGTAGCAGGTTTTATTTTCGAGAAAATAGCCCCCGGGAAAAAAAATTTAAAAAATTTGTCAGGATTATTGAAGCGTCATCGTCTATGGGGATATCGAAAACATAAAGCTTGTTAGAGGGTGGTTTGTATCTGACAAGGAATGTAACTCTAATGAGGGATTACCCATGACAACTTCCGTAATGCAACAGCAATCCACAACGACTTCCAGCAATACAGACAAGGCCGCGTTTACCTATGCTACCGGTTGGCAATGGTTAAAAGAGGGCTTTGCGCTGCTACGTAAATCACCAGTAAAAATTATCCTCTTCGCAATGTTACCCATGCTGCTTAGCGGGTTCATCCAGTTGCTACCGGCTCCATACAGTATCATCACGTCGAAATGGTTTGGAGCAGCGGCCGTAGCCTTACTTTGGCCACTTCTACATCATATCAATCTCAAGGGGCAGTTTTCTTTTAAATCGGCGTTCTCTGCCGGCAATTGGTCATCTGTAGCGTTATTTGGCTTAACGGGTATTGCTATGGCAGCCATGCAATTTGGCGTAGCCATGTTAGTGATTGGGCCTGATGCTGTAGATCTCTTACTGCACATGAAACAAACCGAGGTTGCACGTTGGCAGCTCGGACTCGTATTTGCTTCCGCAATGCCTCTGATGCTACTGTTATCTTTTGCACCTGCAAGGATACTATTGGAAAATCAGCGTGTTATGAAAGCTATTTCAGAAAGCATTCACTTTTTCACCAAGGCATGGAAACCACTACTGACCATAGGTATTGGCTATGCGCTTATCTTGTTTGCCGCGCCGTACATTATCCTTTCTGTCATTATTTTCGGCCCGCTGATGAGTTGCGCACTGTACGCTGGATACACGCACCTCTTAGCACTTAGTAAGTAATAAACCTTGAAAGCGCCTGATATCACACGCCTGCTGAGAGACTTCGCACCACTAATTGCGCGGGTCGCGGCAACTTACGAGAAAGACACGGCATTACAAGAAGATCTTATTCAAGATATTTCTCTGTCGATATGGCGGGCGCTGGATAGCACCGAAGGTAGCAAAAATCAGTTTCGGGAAGAATCCACTCTGAAAACCTACATCGCAAGAATTGCTCACAACCGGGCCGTCGACCATGTCATCAAGGAACAGCGCAGCAATGCAACGAGTGAGGAATATGATGAATCGTCTGACACTTTTTCTACGCCAGCCTATAGCCATGAACAGGTTTTGGATCTCATGAGCGGACTTCACAAACTGAAAATCAATTATCGTCAGGTCATTGCACTACAACTTGAAGGCTTCTCATACCCAGAAATTGCCACGACACTAGGGCTCAGCGAAGATGCCGTAGCGCAGCGCGCCAGCAGAGCTAAACAGCAACTAGCAAAGCTGATGAACAGGAGCTGATAAATGGACCCGCAAATTGAACAATGGCAGCAGGCATTTAAAGCGAACACGCCAAAGGTTGATACCGAGGCGTTGATTCAAAGAACCCGCCGTGCCAGACAAAAAATGAAGTGGAAAGCGTTTGCCGATGTTGCCGGCGCTGTGGCAGTGACACTATTCGTTCTGTATACCCTGATATTTGACGTACAAAGTACCGGCCAATTAATTTTAATTGCCTGTATACTGCCGGTTCCGCTTGCTTTTACAGTATGGTCGTTCCGCCTGCGCCACAAGCAATGGACGATGCAAACGGCAGATGTCAACAGCATGCTGAACTTTGAAAAAAACGCGCTGCATAAGCAAGTTCATTACTGGAAAGTCAGCTTTATTGCCTGTGCCGTGATGTGGCTGGGATTATTGCTTCTGGCAATCATCAATATCACGCTTTATGCCACCTGGACATTGTGGCTTACCCAACTGCTCGCGAATGCTGTAGTGGTGCTAGGTGCTGGATGGCGTTATCGCTATCTGAAAAAGGCACTGCCGGACAAATTGAAACGTATTGATGAGGTTAGCTAATCGACTGATGACAGATATGATATCAAAAACGAATTTACAGCTAACCTGAAGCGTAGCGATGAAGCCTATTCGGCTTCATCGCGAAGAAAAACTAAATCCGTATCGCTGCTTTGTTCTTCGGAAAAGTAGTATCCTGCCACATTAAACGCTTTCAGACCTGCGACATCCTCAACCTGATTTTCAAGGATGTAGCGCGCCATGAGACCACGGGCTTTCTTGGCGAAGAAACTGATGATCTTATACTGACCGTTCTTTAAATCTTTGAAATGCGGCGTAACAATCATGCCGTCTAAGGATTTTGCCTTCACCGACTTAAAATACTCATTGGATGCTAAATTTACCAGCACATTGTCACCTTGCGCTTCAAGGGCTTTATTCAATGCAGTGGTAATGTCTGAACCCCAGTATTCATAGAGGTTTTTACCTTTGGGATTTTCCAGCTTTGTACCCATTTCCAACCGGTATGGCTGCATTAAATCCAGCGGTTTCAGCAAGCCGTAAAGCCCAGACAAAATACGCAAATGATCTTGCGCATATTCCACGTCTTTATCTTTTAAAGAGTAAGCATCTAGCCCGGTGTATACATCGCCGTTGAACGCATAAAGCGCTTGTCGCGCATTGTCCTTAGTGAACGGCGTACTGAAAGAATCGAAGCGGTTTGCATTCAGCGTCGCCAGTTTGTCACTGATCTTCATAAGTGAAGACAAATCAGCGGGTGTTAATTTCTTACAGGTTTCGGCTAGTTTTTCTGCCGAAGACAACATCTCTGGCTGCGTATAGGTTGTAACCGGAACCGGCGATTCGAAGTCGAGATTTTTCGCCGGTGATACCACTACTAACATTCTAATTCCTCTTTAATTCAATTCGTCCGCACCGCTGTATTGCCACCGGTTAGGCATACCATAAAGGTTACCACAAAATACGGCCCCATCGGTGAACAGGTTTACTGCATTAACGTGATTACCATTCTTCGTTTTAGCCGTACATTTTCACCCATTACGGTGTTATTTATAGCGCCAGTCTGTTATAAATTTACTAAATTCGATCTGGTTTAATCTCCCGGACATACAAACTCTACATTAGGGTTGATTTAGTTATTCACAACCCCAGAATTCTACCAGCGGGTTTGCACAACGCAGCCGGCTGTTCGTTTTATTTAAAACACCTATTCAGAGAGCAATGATGAGCAATCAATTAGACGCGCTGCGCGAAATTACCACGGTTGTTGCCGATACTGGCGACATTGAAGCGATCAAAAAATACGAGCCGGTAGACGCTACCACCAACCCTTCACTGCTGCTTAAAGCGGCGGGTATTCCAGAGTACGCTGGTTATATCGACGATGCGGTAGCCTGGGCGAAACTGCAATCTCAAGATCCTGCGCAACAATTAACTGATGCGTCTGACAAACTGGCCGTCACCATTGGTAAAGAAATTTCAGGTGTTATTCCAGGTCGCATTTCTACAGAAGTTGATGCGCGTTTGTCTTTCGACACCGACGCCACCATTGCCAAGGCTGAGCGCCTGGTTGAGCTGTACAATGATGAAGGCATCGACAAATCTAAAATACTGATCAAAATCGCGTCGACCTGGGAAGGCATCAAGGCCGCTGAGATTCTTGAGCAAAAAGGCATTCAGTGTAACCTGACACTGCTGTTCAGCTTTGCCCAAGCCCGTGCTTGTGCCGAGGCAGGTGTGTATCTGATTTCCCCGTTTGTAGGCCGTATTCTCGACTGGTACAAAGCCAATACAGACAAGAAAGAATACACTGCAGACGAAGATCCAGGTGTAGTTTCCGTAACCCGCATCTACAACTACTATAAAGAGCATGGTTACAGCACCGTGGTGATGGGTGCGAGTTTCCGTAACATCGGTGAAATTCAGGCTCTGGCCGGCTGTGACCGTTTAACTATCAGCCCGAATCTGCTGGAAGAACTGAAAAACAACACTGACGAACTGCCAGTGAAACTGAAAGATAATGGCGCAACCGCTACACCAGGCGCGAAACTTGACGAAGTAGGTTTCCGTTGGGACATGAACGAAGACGCCATGGCAACCCAGAAACTGGCTGAAGGTATCCGTAATTTTGCGGCAGACCAGGAAAAACTGGAGACAATGCTGAAAGAAAAGCTTGGTCAGTAATTGCCCGGGAGGCCTGTTAATCAAGTAACAGGCCTTTTTACTATTCGGAATTGGAAATACGATGACAGATTTTACCCAACAGCCAGCCTGGGAGAAGCTTTCCGGACTGGCTAAAAGCATCAGCGACACGCACATGCGTGACTGGTTTAAAAGCGACCCATCACGGGCAGATAAAATGCAGGTTGAAGCCTGTGGCCTGTTCGTTGACTACTCAAAGAACCGCGTATCGGATGAAGTGCTAAGCGAACTGTTCACTCTGGCAAAAGCCCAGGGTGTAGAAGCACACCGTGAGGCAATGTTCAGCGGTGAAGCAATTAACAGCACCGAAGGCCGTGCCGTGTTGCACACCGCTTTACGTAACTTTAGTGGCAAACCAGTTGTGGTTGATGGCGAAGATGTGATGCCTGAAGTTCTGGCAACGTTGGATAAAATTGAAGCCTTCACAGCCTCTATTCATTCGGGCGAGCATAAGGGTTATACCGGGAAGGCCATTAAGCAAATCGTTGCCATTGGCATAGGCGGCTCGTTC
>Ga0208204_100398_pt1 | contig 10944 bp, 7 predicted proteins | sample DeeseametaMP2252_FD_184173 | JGI IMG/M metagenome (GOLD analysis project Ga0208204, IMG submission 184173) | Marine microbial communities from the Deep Pacific Ocean - MP2252 (SPAdes) | ecosystem: Environmental > Aquatic > Marine > Oceanic | place: West of El Salvador, Pacific Ocean | collected...
CGCTCGGAATCGGTATGCAACGCCACCGTCCGGATACCGTAGTCGTACTCGGCGTTGAGTTCCTTCACAGCCCTGATCAGGCGAACCGCCGCCTCACCCCTGTTGACTACTGCAATCCGCTTGAACAACGTGTCTCTCTTCGTCTCGTATGTGTCGGTCTCGCCGGGACAGGTGCGTCCCGCCCGTCGGGGTTCTTATCAGATATTCGGCCCGCTGGTGGCCGAATTCGGACGATGATCTTCGCGGCGTGGCGTGACCAGTGCTCGATCTCGGGTCTGTCATCGGTACCGCCGCCCCGGTGTGCCGAATGGGCATGTCCGAGTGCGGCTTATTCTAGCCGCTCACAGTGGGATTGCTACGCCAACGGATTCTTCTGCATGTGTGACTCATATCGCCCTATTCAATAGTCAACTGCGGCAGGCGATTTCGAGTACCGGTGGAGAATGTGCCACGAAATTTCTCCGAAGGCTTGACGGCTTACTGGCGAGTAGCGTTGAGGGAGCGTGTATTTCGCGGGCATCCGCAGCATGTGGTTACCGGCCGGTACGTTACCGACGGGTACGAAGTCTGGGGCTTCCGGCGGCACCGTCCGGGTCGACGGTGCGGCACGGTGTGACACGGTGTGAGTGTGCGCCCTGGAGGCGTCCGGGTCGCGTCTTGTTCACCGAGAGGACACTGCCGCGTCGCCGCGGGCGATCTGTGAGCTGAGCGTGAACGGTCATCGTGTTGTTGTTACATCGCACGAGAAAAACCATCCAGGAGTTTGGACAAAGCACTTCGGATGAACTCGACGACTATTCTGGGCTGTGTTGGCAAACATCCGCCCTGTTCGAGGGTGGCCGTTCGAGATTTCAGAGGTTCAACAGTGTCGACTTCACCGGTGCCGAGTCGTGACCGCGCGGAGGGCCCCGCCGCGCAGGACGTCCGTGGGCGTGTGCTCCGCCTCCTGGAGTTCCTGCGTGAGATCGTCACGACACGGACTGCACCCGTCCTGCGATACGACGACCACCCGCGGGTTCAGTGGTTGGACGCCGATCCTGGCACCTCCTACCTCGACGGGAGCGCGGGCGCAGTGGTGCTCAGGTCGGCTAGGTCGGTCGTCGAGCCTCCGCCGGACCTCCCGGGAATTCTGGTCGGTCTCGTCGACGACGCATCGCTCTCGGACAGCAGCCGACGCACGCTCGAGCTCCTCGACCCGACGATCCCGTCCGAGGCCCTCGCACCCACTGTCGACGGAAGCGCGCTCGATGTCGAAGGAGTGTCGGATTCGGCGGGGGAACTGGACTCGGAGACCGACTCCGATTTCGATGTCCGGCGCGCCTACGAGGTCCATCATGCCTTCTCCGGGTACATGCGCCGGTGGCGTACCTGGGCCGAAGCCGACCGTCGCCGCAGGCCGCAGACGGTGCTGTTCCAGTCGCTGCAGGTAATGATGCAGGAGCTGACGTCCCGGCCGGAGTCGGTGGAACTCGTCGTGGCATCGGGCCTGTTGGGGCTTCCTGCCACCGAGGAACGCGAGGAGGTGCGCACCCACCTGCTCACCCAATCCGCGACGATCGAGCGTGACGTGCGAACCGGCGACCTCCTCGTCGTGTTGTCGCCGAACTCGCTCCCTCGGCTCGAAGACACCCGGGTATTGACCGGCATGGAGGGTTTCGATTCCTCCGGTTCGGGAGTGTTGCAGGCTTCGCTCGGAGAACGGATCTCCTCACCGCTGTCCTCGGCGGTGCCGTCTCTGCTGACCGAGTGGGCTCACCGGGCCCTGGGCGCGCAATTCGATACGTCCGACCTGCTTGCTCCCGACCCGGTGTCCGCAACATCCGCGCGACCGTCCCTGACCTTCGCGCCAGCGCTCGTCCTGCGCAAACGTGATTCTTACGCGCTTCTCGCCTACTACGACCGCATGATCGAAGACCTCGGCGCACCTGATTCCGAGATTCCCCTCGGGCTGACCCAGCTGGTCGAGCCCATCGAGCCGGAGAAGCGTCTGGCATGGCTGGCCGAGACCGGCGCGGCCGACCTGAAGCAGCTCGTCGCGGATCCGATGTTCCCGCTCCCGGCAAACGCCGAGCAATCGCAGATCGTGCATCGTCTCGGCCGGGACAGCGGCGTCGTTGTGGAAGGTCCACCCGGGACTGGGAAGACTCACACCATCGCGAACCTGATGGCGGCCCTGCTTGCGCGGGGCCAGCGCGTTCTGGTCACTAGTGAGAAGTCACAAGCATTGCGGGTGCTGCGCGACAAGCTGCCACCGGAATTACAGGAACTGTGCGTGTCCGTCACCGACCTCTCCCGTGGTGGTTCGGAGGAGCTCAGCCGCAGTGTCGCGCGGATCGCCGATCGCAAGGCTGCGTACAACGACGTCGACGAGGCGGAAAAGATCGAATCGTTGACGGTGCGACGGGCGGAGGCGATCGCCAGACGTGCTGCGCTCCTGGAGTCCGTCGTCGAGCTTCGAGCCTCGGAAACCGTTGTGCATCCCTATATTTCGGACGGCTACGAGGGCACCGCTGCGGCGGTCGTTCGCAAGGTCGCCACCGGGGCGGAAGCTCATCAGTGGTTGCCGGGTCCGGTGTTCACCGAGCGCCCACCGCTGAGCGGTACCGAGGTCGACCGGCTACGTCGCTACCTAGCGACATCCCTCGATGGGCAGCCGGCCCGGATGCGTCAATCGTTGCCCCCACTGAAGTCGTTGCTCCCCAACTCGGCCGAAGTGCATCAGCTCTGCGTGCGCGCAAGTGCGACAGTTGAGATGGCGTCGGAGCAGTCCTCGCAACTGGTCGAATTCCTCGGCGGTGTCGACCCCACCGCAGCATCCGACATCCGACGGCTGTGCGAGGAACTCGACGCGCGAGTTCGCGAAGTGCAGGATCTCGAACCCGTCTATCGGCAATTGATCGATTCGGTCCTGTCGGGCGAAGCTGCGCATCTGTGGTCCCGTGTGAGTGGGATCGTCTCGACGGTCGAGGTCGCGGCTCGGGCAGACCGCTTCGTCGGAGCTCACGACGTAGAGTGCTCGCTGACGACGAATGCCGCCCTGCAGGCCATGGAGGCCCTGGCGGTGGCGCTGGAAGCAGGGGTGGAATGGCGCGGCAGGCTACGTCGAAGCCCGCAGCAGAAAGCAGTGGAGGATCTGGGGATTGTGTCGCGGGTCGACGGCATGCCCACCTCGTCTGCCCTGGCCGCTCGTCTCGTGACCGAACATCTGCGGGCGCTGGACGTGGTGCATACTGCGGCGGTCTTGCTCTCGGACCTCGGTATCACCGTCTCCGCGCAGGGATCACGGTCCAGGCAGGTCAACGACCTGCAGCTCGTGACAGCCAAACTGACTCGAGTGGGGGCTGTGCTGCACGCGCGAGATGCGTTGGTCGAGCGGCTCTATGCTGTGTCACCTTCCGCGCCGTGGATCAAGAGCCTCACCGACGCAACCAATTTCGCCGGCGCGGCCGGTGCGATCGCTACCCGAATCGATGCTGACGTTGCACGGACCGAACTGGACCGAATTCTGTATTCCGTTGCAGCAGAATTAGATACTGGAGTGTCTCCAGAGGGTGCCGGGTTGATCGCCGCCTTGAGTGCGGCTGATGCCGAGGCAGTGACACTGGCTTGCGAAAGCTATCTCGCGGCGTGTCAGGAGCAGGAAGACCAACGGGAGAGGGAGCGGTTGACGACGGCGTTGACCGAGGCCGCTCCCACGCTCTACCAGCTGGTGGTCGACACCGCAGCCGATCCGGACTGGGACGAGCTCAGCTGGCAGATGTCCAAGGCATGGGCGTGGCGCCGAGCGCGGGAATGGGTAACCGATCAGCACCGGGAAGGTATCGAGCATCGGCTCGACGCACAGCTGAACGAGGCCGAAGCAGATCTGGCCGATCTCACGGTGCAGCTCGGTGCGGCGATGGCGTGGCGCGACTGCCTCGACCGCATGACCGCAGTGGAAGTTCGAGCATTGCAGACCTACCGTGAGCACATTTCGGCGATCGGTGGAGGCGCGGGCAAGTACGCCGAGACTTTCCGTAGCGCAGCTCGGTCTGCGATGCGTGATGCGCAGAGCGCCGTCCCGGCGTGGGTGATGCCGCTTCAACAGGTGCTCTCGTCGATCCCGCCTGCGCCAGACACATTCGATGTCGTCATCGTCGACGAGGCCAGCCAGGCGGACATCAGCAGCCTCTGTCTTCTCTACCTGGCGCCGCGCGTCATCGTCGTCGGCGACGATCGCCAGTGTGCGCCTGCCGATGTGCCTCAGTCGGGGACGTTGGAAGATGTGTTCGAGAGGTTGGATGTCTACCTACCGGACATGCCCGAACACGTCCGTGCCACGCTGACACCGCGGTCGAGTTTGTTCTCCATGCTTCGGACCAGATTCGGCCAGGTGGTTCGGCTGCGCGAGCACTTCCGCTCGATGCCGGAGATCATCAACTGGTCCAGTCAACAGTTCTACGGCGACTCACCGCTGGTTCCGCTGCGCCAGTTCGGGGCCGATCGCCTGCCTCCGCTGCGTCACACGTTCGTGCCCGATGCGACGGTGGTAGGTAAGGGTTCCACACTCGTCAATCAGGCCGAGGCCGCTGCCATTGTGAACCGGATCGTGATGTGTCTCGACGATCCCCAGTATGACGGTAGAACCTTCGGTGTGGTGGTGCTGCAGGGCACTTCGCAGGTCGATGTGATTCGGAACAAGCTGATCGAGCGCATCGGAATCGACCAGTGGGAGGACCGGCGGCTGCGAGTGGGAACACCTCCCGACTTCCAGGGCGACGAACGCAGCGTGGTGTTCCTTTCGATGGTCGTCGCGCCCACTCAACCGTTCATCGCACTCACCGCCAACCAGTACAAGCGACGCTTCAATGTCGCTGCGTCTCGGGCGCAGGATCAACTCTGGCTGTTTCACTCGGTTACCGTCGACCGGCTCAAACGCGCCGACCTGCGGAATTCCCTTCTGAGCTATATGACGTCGATATCGCCGGCTCCTGCGGCGCCGATGCCGACGGATGTGGTCGCCGACAGCAGGCATCCCGGCTTCGCGACGATCTTCGAGCAGCATGTCTTTCTCGAGCTGCGGCGTCGGGGCTATCACGTGAGCCCGGGTGTGGAGATCAACAACCGCCGTATCGACCTCGTCGTGACCGGGCAGGCGTCGAGGCTGGCGGTGGAGTGCGATGGCGACACTGTGCTCGGCAGCGAGGAACGTATGGTGGTCGATCTGCTGCGTGAGCAGGAGTTGAAGCGGTGTGGATGGGTTTTCTGGCGCGTCCGTGAGTCGGAGTTCTATCTCGATCCGGAGTTGGCGCTGTCGACGTTGTGGTCCACCCTGGCCTCGTCGGGAATCGAGCCCGATTCGGTAGATGCGGATACCTCTGGTGGCGACGACCTGAACGGATCGGGGACGCACGCCGAAGGTGACTGGGCGCCGGTCGATCTCGACCCCAATCCCGACGACGTGGTTGCCGGGATCGCATCACCGGACGCGGAGTCATCCGAGCTCGAATCCGAGCCGTGGGGCATGCCCAACGGCACCGACGATGCCGCGGTTGTGGAGAAAGCGCTGCCGGTCAACGGGTTTCGCGGCGGATTTCACAGCGGCGGGTTCGGGCATCGTCGGTGACGTTTCGGCCTCGCGGGCAGTGGGCACACCGTCGAACAGTGCCACCGAGTGCGGGTGGCGTACTACGACGATCCCACTGCAAAGGAGCTGTCCATGTCGAGAATCGCTGTGTTCGGAGGTCACGGACAGGTAGCACTGCGGCTGGCACCATTACTGGTGGCCCGCGGTCACGAGGTCGGGTCGATCATCCGAAACTCTGCGCAAATCGATGAGGTTGCCGATGCCGGAGCGACCCCTCTCGTCGCAGACATCGAGTACCTCGACGTGGAGAAGATCGCCACGCTGCTCGACGGCTTCGACACGGTCGTCTGGGCTGCGGGTGCCGGTGGCGGCGACGCCGACAGAACCTACGCAGTCGATCGAGATGCCGCCATTCGGTCCATGGACGCGGCCGGCCGAGCGGGTATCGGTCGCTATCTGATGCTCTCGTACTTCGGTGCCGGACCGGATCACGGCGTCGAGCGCGGCAACGCGTTCTATCCATACGCGGAGGCCAAGTCCGACGCAGATGAGTACCTGCGATCGACGTCGCTGTCGTGGACGATCCTCGGGCCCAGTGCATTGACGACGGACCCCGGAACCGGATCGATCACCACCAGGGAAGACGGCGCGACCCGAGAATCGGTCACCCGCAACGACGTAGCCGCGGTGATTGCGGCCGCCATCGACAGCGAATCCACGGTTGGTCGATTCATCGAGTTCGACAACGGAAGCACTCCGATCGAGGAAGCGATCCGCTTCTCGTAAACCGAAGTGAGTGCTGGCATCATCGACGCACGTGACGATAGAACTTGTGGCCACCGATCTCGACGGCACATTGCTCGGCTCGGATCGGACCATCTCGGCTCGCACAGCCCAGGCGATGTCCGACGCCCGGTCGGCGGGCATCGAGGTCGTGTGGGCCTCGGCCCGCGCGCGTCATTCCATCCACGATCTGGCTCGATCCTGCGGTTTCACCGGAATGGCGATCGGCGCTAACGGTGCGGTGATGTTGGACCTGGCCGACGGAACTCCGAGTATCGCGGCAACCACAGCGATCGCAGCGGACGCCGTCCGATCGGCGATGCATCGAGTGCGCGAGCTGGTGCCCGGCGTCGTGTTCGCGACGGTCGGCCCCACCCGATTCGTGGCCGAGCACGGTTACGCAGCGCTGTGCGTCTTTGCCGACCACCATCGCCACCCGCACGAAATGGAAGTTTCGCCAACAGTTCTCACGGCGGAACCGACGGTGAAGATCGTGGCAAGACATCCCGAGCTGTCCAGCATCGAGGTGTTCCACACAGTTATGAGGGCACAGGTCGGTGACGTCGAACTCACGCACTCCGGCGCGCAATACATCGAGATGTCCGCTGCGGGGGTGTCCAAGGCGAGCGCGCTGTCGACGCTGTGCCACAGGCTGGGTATCGAGCGGAGTTCTGTCGCCGCCGTCGGCGACGCCTTCAATGATCTGCCCATGCTCGAGTGGGCCGGCACCGCACTGACGACCGCGAACGCGATACCCGAGGTCAAGGCTGTCGCAGATCGGATTCTCGACACCAACGACGAAGACGGAGTGGCCGTGTATCTCGAGGAACTGGTGCGCAGCCGCCGGTAGGGAACGGCCATCCTACGATCGAGCGGGACACTGTCCATGTGATCCGCGTCGACGAGGGGTAGGTACATGTCCGAGGCAGGAACGAGCGCGTTCGGCGAAATGACGGTCGCCCAGTATCTGGCGGCCAACAGCGTAGAGATGGCACCCGTCGATCGCGACGGTGCCGAACAGCTGGGTATCGCCGCGTCGACACCGGCAGGCTGGCAGGCAGCCCCCACCGACCAGTTCCCCGGCACCACCGAAGTTCTGGTCGAGCCCGGCATGATCGAGAACGGATTCGCTCCCAACGCGGTGCTGCTGGTGGGGAGGTTGTCCGCCCGCGTCGATCCGGAGGCGGTGCTGAACTGCAGCTTCACCGACGCCCGCCTGCTGCCTGGATGGTCCGAACTCGAGGTGAGCTTCGACGATCTGGGTCCGTGGCCCTCGCGGTTCGTTCGCGGAACGTTCGTCGCGGATCAGCTGAACCTCGCTGTCACCACGCGCTACGCCGTCGTGGGCGCCGACGAGCAGTATCTGGTGCAACTGACGGTCACCGTAGCCACTGATCAGATGGACAAGCTCGCTTTCGATGTCGCGGCGATCAACGACGGTCTCTTCGTCGGTGGGCGCTGAACAGTTTCTCGCTACTGTCGAGGGCATGCCGAATCGCACCGGGCGGGCCCGGCACCTGACGCTGGTGCTGGACTCATCGACGGACCGTGAAGCGGAAGCGCAGGATCGCGAGATGTTGCCCGTTCGACCGGCGGCGCTTGCCCAGCTCATTCTTCGCGTGAACCTCGAGGATGTTCGGTCGAGCGTATGGCGCCAGGTCAAGGTGCGATCCGATCTTCTGCTCCCGGAGCTGCACGCGAACGTGCAGTCGATGATGGGTTGGTCCGAGACCGCAAGATACGAGTTCGTGATGGACGCGGCCGGGCGTAGCTGGGCGTACCGGCCGCGTGCGTCGCACCAGCACTCGGATGGCGATACGGTGCAGCCCGCAGATCATGTCCGAATCGATTCGCTCTTCGTCGCTGCCGGCGATGTGGTGCGGTACAACCACAGCGGAACGTGGTCGGCGACGATCGAATTGATCTCGGTGGACCCTGATATCGACGACCTCAGGCCTGTCTGTGTCGCCGGGGCCGGTGATGGTTCCGAGCCCGGAGATGTCACCGAGTTGCTCGGCGTTGCGAACAGCCGCCTACGAGCATTGCCCTTGCCCCGCTCGACCGAGGTCGAGAGCGCTGCAGCATCGCCAGCGATTGCTCGGTTGTTCAGGCATACCCGCACCGCTCCGACGCCGCGGCTGCTCGAATTGCTGCCAAGATGCGAACTGACGATCGAGAGTTCCGTCGACCTCCTCGTCGCGCAGAGGGCGATGTCGAAGCTCACCGGGTTCCTGCAGCGCGTCGGGCGCGGACTCCGATTGACCGATGCGGGTCACCTTCCGTCGCTGGTCGTCGACTCCGTGCGCGAGGAACTGCTGCGAGAAGGGGCAAGGAACCTAATGGGACTTGATCGGCGAGTCTTCGGCTGGAGCTGGTGCAACCGGAGAACGCTGGTCACCGAGCCGCTGGTGGGTGAGCACTATTTCAACCTGGAGTGATTGTGTGACTCCTAACCCTAGATCGTGCCCCCACCAGTTGGCGAGGGGTCCCAGAATGCTGATGGGGTGTCGTGCCAGTCGAGCACTGATCCATTAGGTCGCGGTCCGGATCCCTCGAGGCTCACCGCCAGTGATCGTATCGAACGCGAGGAGAACCGAATGATTTTCGTGGGAGACGACTGGGCGGAGGACCACCACGACATCCACGTGATGAGCGCCGACGGGACACGCCTGGCGTCACGCCGGCTACCCGAAGGACTTGCGGGCATCAGTGGGTTTCACGAGATGGTGGCCTCACATGCCCAGGCACCGGCCGACGTTGTCGTCGGCATCGAAACCGACCGCGGGCTGTGGGTATCGGCCCTGCTCGCAGCCGGATACACCGTTTACGCAGTCAACCCGTTGGCCGCGGCCCGGTACCGAGACCGCCACCACCTTTCGGGTGCCAAATCCGACACCGGTGACGCCAAACTCTTGGCCGACCTGGTGCGGACCGACCGACACAATCATCGCACTATCGCCGGCGACTCCGCCGACGCCGACGCGATCAAGGTACTGGCCCGCGGGCACCAGAATCTGATCTGGTCCCGCAACCGGCAGACCAACGCTCTGCGCTCGGCGTTGCGCGAGTACTACCCCGCTGCGTTGGATGCGTTCGACAGCCTCCACCACAGCGACGCGATCGCCGTACTCACCTGTGCCGCCTCACCCGCCGAGGCAGCGCACCTGAGCGCCGCGGCGATCCGGGGAGTGTTGAAAAAGTCTGGGAGACAACGCAATATCGAATCCCGCGCCCAGGAAATCCGGAAGGCGTTGCGTACCGAACATCTCACAGCACCGCCGGCGGTCACCACTGCGTACGCTGCCACCACCCGATCGGCGGTGGCGTTGATCGCGGAGTTGAACCGTCAGATCGGCGACCTCGAAGCCGAATTGACCCGCCATTTTGAAGCACACCCGGACGCCGGCATCTACCTCTCCCTGCCAGGACTCGGTGTCATTCTCGGCGCCCGGGTGCTCGGTGAATTCGGTGACGACAGCAACCGATACACCACCGCCAAGTCTCGCAAGAACTACGCCGGTACGTCACCCCTGACGATCGCATCCGGCAAAAAACGCGCCGTACTTGCCCGCCACATCCGTAACCGGCGACTCTACGACGCGATCGACCAATGGGCATTCTGTGCGCTCACCCAAAGCCCGGGTGCCCGTGCGTTCTACGACCAACACCGAGCTGCCGGCGACCTCCACCACCAGGCACTCCGCGCCCTCGGAAACCGCCTCGTCGGCATACTGCACGGCTGCTTACGCCACCACACCGAATACGACGAACACACCGCCTGGGCACACCGAACCGCGCAACAGCCCACCGCCGCTTGACAAATTACGGACCTGGGATGTCTAGGGTTGGTCCATGTAGAGCGGGGCATCCTGGAGCCGACGAGGATCGGGGCCCAGCTCGCCGACGACCCGGTCGCGCTGTGGCACCACTGTGCTGCGCGTCTTCCTCTGGGCCGTCTTGAGATCGAGAAGGACGCCGGAACGTTGTTTCTAGTAGCTCTTGCAGCATCGGCGTCCGCGCGACAGCGCGAGGCCATGGTCGCCGAGACGATGGATGGTCTGCAGCATGGACTTCAGGGTTGGGGGACCGACCAGTTGGATGCGCTTCGTATTCAGCAGATTGCTCACCCCACGGTCGCGTTTCTCGATCTCATCGGAGCGCACGGCCCGCGGTACTACGTCAGTGGTGGCGACGGTGGTTCGCCCAGCTGGTCGCGTCGATTCGCTCGGGACGCACTGCGCACGTGAGCTTTGGGCCTGTGACCAGGCGATTTGGAGATGGTCGACTCTTGGCGTAACTTTTGTCGAGTCGGAGCGAGGCCAACGCCGATCCAGAGAGTGTGGATCGGTTGCGGTGCAAGTCTCCGATATGTCTTTCCCCCAAGCGTCGGGCCTTGTGTCCGAGACCAAGTTGGGTTAGGCTGGAACGGTTGCCCCAGACTCCCGGAGATAGTGTTTTTCGGGTTGTGTGGTGTGTGCGTGTTCTTTGAGAACTCAACAGTGTGTCGATGAATGTCAGTGCCGAATGTTTTTGGTGCTCATGCCTTTTGGGGTGTGGGTGTGACATCTTCTTGCTTCATGCCTTTGTGGTGTGGG
>Ga0208204_100400_pt1 | contig 10909 bp, 9 predicted proteins | sample DeeseametaMP2252_FD_184173 | JGI IMG/M metagenome (GOLD analysis project Ga0208204, IMG submission 184173) | Marine microbial communities from the Deep Pacific Ocean - MP2252 (SPAdes) | ecosystem: Environmental > Aquatic > Marine > Oceanic | place: West of El Salvador, Pacific Ocean | collected...
TCAGGGTAACTACAAACTGGAAAACCCTGATTACCGTCTGTTCGGATTTGCTTCGTACGAAGACGACCGCTTCAGCAGTTACAACTATCAGTCAACAGTGGCTGCGGGTTGGAACCAAAAGCTTTGGGAAACCGATACAACCTCTCTTGAATACTCAGTGGGTCCGGGTTATTCGTGGGCTGAAACACAGGAAGACGTTGAACAGAACAGCTTCATCGTTCGTGCTTCTGGTGCCTTTGAATGGTTGATTTCTGATACCGCTAAATTTACCCAAACGGTCAGTACCGAGGTGGGTAGCGAGAATACTAAATCTCGTGCGGAATCAGCGCTTTCAGCTACCATTAGCGGTAACCTTTCTATGAAGTTGTCGGTTAAACTTGACCACAACTCTACAGTTAACGAAGGTGTTGAAAAGCTGGATACTGCCACGGCAGTAACACTGGTTTACAGCTTCTTCTAAGTTGACGTACCAATAGCAAAAAGCCCGGTAACCTTGCTTAGGTTAACCGGGCTTTTTCATGCCTGAAATCTTGGTTTAGCGTCTGTCAAAATCCACGGGCTTTTTCGGATCCTGATAATAGCCTTCCCGCAGCAGTCGCTTAAATTTGTCCAAAGAACCGTCACGTTTAAGCTCTTGCAGCCCTTTATTGAAAAGCTCCAGCACCAAGCGATTATCCCGGCCTTTGGGTACCAACAGGTGCGTGGTTACCGTGGAAAGAATGGGTTCGATAGCGCTGATTTCGTCACGTTCTGCATCGTTGAAGTCCCGCTCCAGCAAATACCAGCCTGTTAGCTCATCGATAGGAAATACATCAATGTCGCCGTCGATGAGAGCATTAAAATTGTCTACATCGGTTTTTGCTTCAACCACATTTTTGCCTTCTTTGATGTAGGCAGCCAATTCGTTATTGTAGAGGTAGTCTTCGGTGATCCCCATTTTGAAGTCTTTCATGTCAGACAAGGCAGACCACATCCGCGGGCCAGACGCCTTATTCGCGTAAAACACTAAGTTTTCAGAGGTAATCGGTTCACTGTGCCAGAATTCATCTTCCCGTTCGCGAACATAATTACCATAAGACACCGCATCAAACTTACCGCTTAATGCACCTTCTAACGCTTCATCCCAGCTTAAGGGTACGAATTCTACTTCAACGCCAGTTTCCAGAAAGGCTTCGCTGATAATGTGATTCATATAGCCCTCATGTTCCATCTCAGAAGATGTATAGGGCGCGTATTCGGTGGTGGCGATGCGAATTGTCATCCACGTGTGAGCTTGTGAGAGGGCAGGCATGAAAGCCAATGTCAGTAAGCTTGCCTTAATGAGTAGTGATTTAAGCATGTTAGAAATAGATCCCCATACTGATATTTAATCGGTGAGTGCTTTGCGGGTCGTCTGCAAAGTCGAGCCCAATGCCCGAGCCGCCAGAAAACCACATGTTCTTTCCCTGAATGCTATCAATATAAACAAATAGCTTCGACCAGCCAAAGCTGCAACCGTTAACCCACTGCGTGCTGTCACGGCCATTTTCCACGTCGGGCTCAATGAGGGTGTATTCACTGTAGCATTTAATGTCAGACACCGAGCGGAAGCTTACGGGGAGCGTGTAGACCAGGTTTGCCATATACGATTTACCCGCACTGGCCATTAGGAAAGGTGCCTCGAAGGAAGACATGGCTAACCGGTCGGTTAACTGTCCCTCTGGGGCAGCGAGGTCGTAATCGTAGTCGAGATATTGCAGTTCAATTTTTATTGGGTCTTGGCTATGACGAAGGTGAACGGCATACGCGGTCATATCACCTTCGTCCTGGGTATCGAAATTAAAAATATCGCCTTGTTGGAATGACACTCCCACATCGGTTGTGGTGCGAGGAATGATGTGTGCGGCGTAATTCACGCGAAGATTATACTGTCCATCTTCCTGATTGCGATACTCTGCATCGTCTGCCACATCGAAGGAATAGCGTCCAAATTTGGCTGCGTCGTTATATTCATCATTGAGAAAGTAGGCCGCGTGAACGGTCCAGTTTCTGCGTTCGTACTTCGCCACTACACCAGCATCATAATCATCCTCGAAGCCCAGGTAGTAGTTGCCCGAGAACCAAAAGCTGTTTGACGCAAAGGGCTGTAAACCGAAGGGCACCTTCGTGATACCAGCGGTGACATCGAGGTATTCATCGTAGTGGTAGGTTAAATCAGCATAACGCACAGTATTGAAATCGGTGTTTTCATACCAGCGATAATCCGCTTTATATGAGAAGTCGTCGAATTCGCCGTCGATGGTGAGTTTTAACGATTCGAATTCAAAACCATCACGTATGGCAGGGGCTTGCCAATCGCGATGACCATAGTTAACCCGAATGTGTCCACCTAAGTTGAACGGCATGTCATCGGCAGCCATCACCGGCCAGGCAGACAAGGTGATCGCACTGAGAGAAAAATACAGAGACGTGTGTTTTAGCATTCGCAGTCCTTGCTAAAGGTGTATATCTGCAAAGCAAATCGTGCAGCATTTACTTGGCAATAGGTTTTATTACTATTGATGAAAGTACTGTGTGGAATTCGCGAAAGATCACACCCGCGGGGAGGAGAGCGGTCAGAATGACGTTGAATAGATCAAAAAAATCCGGTCAAAAGACCGGATTTCAGGGGGAATGGGCTAACTGAAAGATCAGTGCAGCAAACGGGTTTTAATGGTACCCGCGATGTGTTGCAGTTCCTGTAAACCTTCTTCCGCTTTGTTAGCTTCAACATCTACTACCACATAACCAATGTCAGCAACAGTTTGCAGGTATTGTGCTGCGATATTGATACCTTTTGCAGCGAACGTCTGGTTAATTTGATTCAGCACGCCCGGACGGTTCTCGTGGATGTGCAGCAGACGTGAACGGCCTGGGTGATCTGGCAGAGAAACTTCAGGGAAGTTAACCGCAGACAGGGTTGAGCCGTTATCAGAGTATTTCGCCAGTTTACCCGCCACTTCAATACCGATGTTTTCCTGCGCTTCTTGCGTGCTACCACCAACGTGCGGAGTCAGGATAACGTTATCAAATTTACGCAGTGGCGATTCAAATTCTTCGTTGTTAGACTTCGGCTCAACCGGGAACACGTCAACTGCCGCACCACCAAGGTGATCTGCTTCCAGGGTGTCTACCAGGGCGTCGATGTCGACAACGGTTCCACGGGATGCGTTAATGAAGATGGCACCTTTCTTCATTTTCGCGAACTGATCTTTACCAATCATGTCTTTGGTAGAGTCGGTTTCTGGCACATGCAGAGAAATTACGTCAGACGTTTCCAGCAGTGTATCAAGAGACTTGATCTGTACCGAGTTACCCAGCACCAGCTTGTCTTCGATATCGTAAAACTGTACGCGCATACCTAAATGTTCAGCCAGAATGCTCAGCTGCGTACCAATGTGGCCGTAACCAATAATACCCAGCGTTTTACCGCGCGCTTCGTAAGAACCTTCGGCATTTTTCTGCCATTCACCACGGTGCGCTTTTGCATTACGAGCAGGTACGCCACGCAGCAACAGAATTAATTGACCCAGTACAAGCTCAGCAACAGAACGGGTGTTGGAGAACGGTGCGTTAAATACCGGAATACCACGAATTTGTGTGGCTTCCAGATCAACCTGGTTAGTACCGATACAGAAACAGCCAACAGCAACCAGCTTTTGTGCTGCTTCAACCACGGCTTCGGTGATTTGAGTGCGAGAACGAATGCCGATGAAATGTACGTCTTTGACTTTCTCGATGAGATCTTCTTCGGACAGGGAGGTCTTAAGATACTCCACGTTGGTGTAACCATTGTTAGCCAGGGTTTCCACCGCGCTCTGGTGAACGCCTTCCAGTAGCAGAATACGGATTTTGTCCTTAGGTAGGGATACTTTACTCATTGCCTCACATCTCGGTTAGTTGGTTGCAAAAAGACATCTGGACGTCTATACGGGCAAAATAACAGATATCGTTGGTGGTTAAAAGTGCTATTTAGTCGGAAAACGCCAATTTTTAGCGTCTTCCGGTGAACGACTGTGATTTACTAATCCAGCGTGAGTACGCCATTTTCAGTGGCGACCAGCACAACATCGGCGCCGCGATTCGCAAAAATGCCGTTGGTGACCACGCCGACAATCCCGTTAATAGTCGTCTCCAGTTCACGTGGGTTAACAATAGACAAATTATGCACGTCTAAAATAACGTTCCCGTTATCGGTAATTACGCCTTCACGATACACCGGGTCGCCGCCCAGTTTTACCAGCTCGCGGGCCACGTAAGAACGAGCCATTGGAATCACTTCCACAGGCAGCGGGAAGTTGCCCAGTACAGGAACCTGTTTGCTGTCATCCACAATACAGACAAAGGTTTTCGCTACCGCTGCGACAATTTTTTCACGGGTCAGCGCCGCACCGCCACCTTTAATCATATGTTTGTGTTCGGTGATTTCATCAGCGCCATCTACATACACATCCAGCGCATCCACTTCGTTCAGCGAAAACACTTCAATACCGTGGGCCTTTAGGCGTTCGGTAGATGCGTCTGAACTTGAAACAGCACCAACGATGGTATGTTTAATCTCTGCTAGTGCATCGATAAAAAAGTTAACTGTTGAGCCTGTGCCAACGCCAACAATGGTGTCAGCCTTAATGTATTTTACGGCCGCCTCGGCCACCGCCTTTTTCTTTGCGTTCTGATCCATAGGGTTTCTCCAAAGTTTTGCTGAAGTTTAACCGAAAAATGCGCAACCTGTTTATTTTTGTTCTGAATCTGCACATCACTGAAAGCCCTGGCGAGCAAGGCCCAAAGGGGTGTGAAAGATTATCGCGCTGGTCTGAACACTTGTGACGGCGTTATCACCATATCGAGGGGAAAATCCCAGGGTTCGATTGGTAGGTGATCAACGTGTTGGCAATCGTGGGCCGTACCAATAAGGAGGGGGCGGTTCTTTCTATGTCGGTAAGGCGCCAGCACGCGGTCGTAAAAGCCTCCGCCCATGCCTAAACGATTCCCGTCAGCGTCGAAACCCACTAACGGCATTAAAATAAGCTGGTGATGGGAAAAAGGCACCACGTCCGGGCAGCGCAAAACCGGTTCCTGAATATTGAAGCGGTTTCGGGTGAGTACGGTGTTTTGGTGGTAGCGCAGAAATAACAAATGCTGGCGGTTAAAAGGGTGGATAACAGGCAGACTGAGGATTTTGTCTGCCTGATTTGCTGAATTTATCACCGCCTGTAAACCGACCTCACCGTCGTTCTCCAGGTATGCCGCCACTGTATTCGCCCGCTGCCATTCTGGTAGCTTGGTGAGCTGTTCTGCGAGCATGTGGGCTGCGTCTTGCTGTGCTTCCGGTGTCAGGCTATTGCGCTGGGTGCGTAAACGCTTGCGCAAATCGCCTCGGGATAATCCTTCACTGGGTAAACTTGCCATCTGCTATCAGGTAAAAGCTTAAGATTGGCGATAGTGTATCACCATTCAGCGGCCGGGCGGTGACGTGATCGGCAGGTATCCGGTTGGTTTCATCCACAAATAGTTCGTCACTCACAGCAACGAGGGGAGTGCAGGGATGCTGCTTGCGTACCTTTTCCAGTGTTGCGTGACTACAGGTAGACGCCGACATGATTACTAAATCGTAGGGTTGTGCATCTATCAGCGCCATAGCTTGTTGCTCGTTGTCGGTAAGGTCGGCTTGCAAACGGACGTCTGCCAGGGTCGTCACCATTTCCTGTTGATGTGTCTTGTTTTGCTCTACAAAAAGAATGCGTGGCGATTTCATGAGTAGCGGCATTATTTTCTGTATTGGATCTGAAGATGCAGCATCCGACTCTTCATTGTTGCCTGGTGCCGGTTTCGTGTGAACAGGCTCTACGGTGACGGAGAAAGTCACCAAGGTGCCGGCGCCCGGTGCGGACTTTACTTTAAGCTTACCGCGCATTGATTCAACAAGCTTAGGTAGCGCCCCATTCTGTCGGTTCGACACAAAAGCGAGCAACTGCTCATCAGACATACCGTGACCGTTGTCTCTAACGGTAATGATCAATTCATTGTGGTAGTAATGCACACTCATCTCAATGGGCATGTTCTTTTGCGAATATTGCAATGCATTACCCGTGACTTTCATGATGACTTTGCCCAGTTGGGTTTCATCCAACAACAAGCTTTCAGGCACATTGCCATCGAGCTTACCGCGAAACGTCATGTTCTTCTGTTTTGCCAATCCTTCCAGGCTATGAAAGATATGATGGAAAAAAGGCCGGGTGGGGGTGTAATCCGTTTCGGCGTGTTCAACGCCCCCAGCGACAGCTTCGGTAGCAAGAATACTGTTCACCGCCCGCATCAGGCCGAGGCCACTTTGTTCAATTAGGCCCAGTGAATGGCGGAATAAAGGTGGTAATGCCGATGCACGAGATTCTTCCTGCAACAAATTGCTGAATGTGCAAATCGATTTCAGCGGGGTTTTAAAGCGGTGGCTAATATCGCTCAGGTATCGGGCTTTAAGGGTATTCACCTGTTTCAGAACATGGTTTTGTTTACGTAATTCTAGGTGTGCAATAACGCTACGCCCTAATGTCGCCAGTGCATTGCGTTGCAAGTCGGTGAGAGTGCGAGGCTCTTGGTCAATGGCGCAAAGTGTGCCCAGCGGGTAGCCTGTTGCCGTAACAAGCGGTGTGCCTGCGTAAAAGCGAATGTTAGGTTCGCCGGTAACCAGCGGGTTATCATGGAAGCGCTTGTCGAGCAGGGTATCGTTCACTTCCATCAGTTCATCTTTCAAAATCGCGTGGCCGCAGAATGAGATATTACGATGGGTCTCGTCGACATCTAAACCGACTTTAGATTTAAACCACTGACGGTCTGGGTCCACCAGGCTGATCAGCGCGATTGGCGTTTCGCAAATTTCCGAAGCCAGGCTGGTAATATCGTCAAGGAGGTCTTCGCTTTGGGTGTCGAGAACACCGTAACTGAGTAATTCGGCCAGGCGAGCCTCTTCATTTTCCGGTAATGGGGGCTGGATCATAAATCCTCGTGATTGTCCTTAAGTCACAAAAAAAAGCGCCCGGAGGCGCTTTTCAAAATGGAAATATCGCCCCTCAGCTTATAAAGCGTAGGTGCTGATGAACAATTGTTCCAGTTTTTCGTGGTCAACATCCACGGCCACGTCTACCATGTTCGCTTCATTCCAAAGCGGGCTTGGCGTAGAGCCAGCCGGTGCGATAACGGTTTGCCCGCGATCCAGTTCGCCGGTACCTACACGGGCGTGACCGCTGGTAATAGCAAAGTACTCAGGGTGAACCAGGTGAGCGAGCGGGAACGAGTCGTGGAAGAAACACACGCGCTCGTCGCGGTTGGCTGAATAGAAGTCCACATAAAACTGCGATACTTTTTTCACAAAGCCGCCCAGTTTGTCGTTGCGGGCTTCCAGCTCATCCAAAAATGCAGGCGTGAATGGCGTTTTCAGCGTGACATCCAGACCAAACATGGTGACTTTCCAGTCGGCAGCAAAAACAATTGCTGCGGCATGGGCATCGTTCCAAATGTTCGCTTCGGCTACCGGGGTTACGTTGCCCGGCACAAACGCCGCGCCACCCATAATGCTTACACCTTTAATGAGCTTGGGTAATTCAGGCTCAAGACGCAGTGCTAATGCCAGGTTACCCAGCGGGCCAATCGCAACAATGGTGATTTCACCAGGATACTGGCGCGCCATGTCGATAATAAATTGTGCAGAGCTGCGTGGGTATAGTTCGCGCTTCGACGCTTCCGGGAACGTATTACCAAAGCCGTCGTCGCCGTGCACGAAGTGGGCATAGCCAGATTCGGGCCCAACCCATGGCATACCTACGCCTTGCGTTACTGGAATATCTTTACCAGCCAGTTCACACAGGGTAAGCGCGTTGCGGGCAGACATGGTTACCGGTACGTTTCCGAATACGGTGGTCAGGCCCAGCACTTCAATTTCAGGGTGTTGGAAGGCGAAAAATATCGCCATTGCATCATCGATACCCGGATCGGTATCGAGAATAATTTTGTGAGTCATAATTATCCTTGTGAACTATCGGGCATGCTTAGCCAGAAAACGATCGACTTCTTTTTGTTGTGGAATAGATTGCGCTGCGCCTTCACGGGTAACCGCTATGGCTGATGCCGCACAGCCACGAACCAGTGCCTGTTTAGCATCGGTGTGATTACTGTAGGCCGACAAAAAATAGCCGATAAAACAGTCGCCTGCGGCAGTGGTATCAACCGCATCTACGGTGAAAGCATCCACTTTAATGATGTCGCCGCTCTTACGCAGCATCATCACGCCGTCTTTACCCATGGTCAGAATAACTTCACCGTGTTTCCAGTTTTCTTTAAACCAGCTGATGATGTCTTCAAACTCATCTTTGCCGGTAATCGCTGCGGCTTCAGTTTCATTAACTATAAGCAAATCAACGCATTCTAATGGCAGCGACTTAACCGACTCGCTCATAGGGGCGGGGTTAAACGCCACTTTCAGACCTTTCTCTTTTGCCTGTGAAAGAATGTCTGCAATGCTGCTGGTTTCGTTCTGAGTCAGTACCCAGTCAGCAGACGTGGTATCGCTTAACGCTTTACGTACGGTGGCATCGGTAATGGTTTGGTTGGCGCCACCAAACAACACAATGGCGTTTTCGCCGCTAGGCGTGACTTGGATAATTGCGTGACCAGACGGCGTTTCACCGCAAGCCATATACTGACAATCCACACCGTGGCGAATAAGCGTTTGTTTAAAAGCGGCATCAGACTGGTGAATAGCACCTACGTGCTTCACATCTGCGCCTGCGCAGGCCAGCGCAATTGACTGATTGGCACCTTTGCCACCCAGTAACTGACTGTATTTTGTGGAGGCCAGGGTTTCACCCGGGCGTACGAAATGCTCTACATGGTAGACGTGATCGATATTGATTGAACCAAAATTAATAACTGCCATTTCTACTTTCCGTCGAAAGAGGGCGCCTTCCAGAATGCCGCTGTTCATCGTTCGCCCGTGAACCGAAAGATTCAGGGCGGAAGACTCGTCGTTGCCGTAGGCTTCTCGGTACGCGCCGAGCCTGCACAATAGCAACAATGTCATCTTCCTAGGTTTAAAGCATCGGCCAGGGACATGAATGAACTGGCGAACATTCCAGAAGACATAGATTATAAAAACAGCGCAACAGAGTATATCAAACGACAGGCTTCGTGAAGCGGATCACCTGCATAAGTTTACATTACTTTGTAAAAAACACTGAATTATTGGTTCAAAGCCTGTTGTGGTAAGGGGTTCGCATCCTGACCATTTGGTTAAGCTTGATGCTTAATTAAACAGGTTTGTATCATCAACAGGAGCGATCCTAAAGCATTCCGGTTGCGGTTGAAAGAGGCATTGATTCAAGTGCGCAATCGCTGAGCACGAAAATGGGTTAAACTGGGTTTTAATACGCCTTTTTGTTAGCATGGCGGCAATTAACCAATGGAATTTTTTCGTGGAAAAGCAACTTGATTATGACCGCGTGACTAATACGCTGTCGCAATATGATGTAATCGCCGACGGCGCTGAGCTGCAGGGCATTCTTTGCGGTATGTTAAGCGGCGGCATGCCGGTATCGGAACGCAAATGGCTGGATGTGTTAAGAGACACGCTGAACCAGGGCGCGGCGTTCCCGCCGGAGCTGGAAAATATGCTCACCGATGTATTTAACAGCTTGTGTCAGCAGTTGGTCGAAGCTGAATTTACCCTTAGTCTGATGCTGCCCGACGATAAAGCGCCTATTAATGATCGCGGCCTGGGCCTGATCAACTGGGTACAGGGCTTTATGCTGGGCTTTGGTTTGTATCAGCAAGACATGATGCAATGCTCCGAAGACGTAAAAGAAGCGCTGCAGGATTTCTCTGACATCGCACGCATGGAAGAACCCATGACAGAAGATGAAGAATCTGAGCGAGCACTTTTCGAAGTGGTGGAATACGTGAAGATTTCCGCACTGCTGTGTTTCAATGAGCTGGGTCAGTCACTCATTGAAGATCAGAAAGATAAACCATCGGTACATTAAATATGATTAGTCCGCAGGAATTTATAGCTCGACAGCATCGTCTGCTTGCATTGTGCGAGCCGGAAAGCGTTTGTGTTATTCCTGCGGCGAGTTTAGTGACCCGCAGTCGCGACACCGAGTACACATTTCGGCAGGACAGCGATTTTTGGTACCTCACCGGGTTTGCCGAACCTGACTCTTGGCTGCTGTTATCGAATCATAGCCAATTCTCCGACCCGTACCGGGCTATGGTTTTCCGCCCTAAAGATAAACAGGCTGAAATCTGGCAGGGCAGAAGGCTGGGTGTTAATGCCGGGTTATCTGAATTTTCTCTCGACGAAGCGTTTGTCTCAGACGAGTTACCCCATGTGTTGGAAGAATGGTTGGGCGGACACGACCACGTGTATTTCCCGTTCGGCAATATGGCGGCAAGTACAGAAATACAGCGCGCTTGCACAACACTCGCAGCCGCGCCCAAAGAAAATCTCGCCCCGGGGGCCCTACACGACATCCTGCCACTCATTCATGAGATGCGTCTGTTTAAATCTTCCTGTGAAGTCGCACTAATGAAGGCTGCAGGCAAAATATCGGCCCGCGCACATTGCCGCGCCATGAAATTTGCCCATCCTGGCTGCTTTGAGTATCAGCTTGAAGCCGAACTGCATCACGAATTTGCCATGTCTGGCGCGCGAAGTCCGGCTTACGGCACCATCGTTGGCAGTGGCGACAACGCCTGTATCTTGCATTACACCGAAAACGCCGATGAAGTAAAAGACGGCGACTTGATCTTGATCGATGCCGGCGCGGAATACTTCGGCTACGCTGGCGACATCACGCGTACCTTCCCGGTATCGGGCACATTTACGCAGCCCCAGCGGGAA
>Ga0208204_100402_pt1 | contig 10897 bp, 7 predicted proteins | sample DeeseametaMP2252_FD_184173 | JGI IMG/M metagenome (GOLD analysis project Ga0208204, IMG submission 184173) | Marine microbial communities from the Deep Pacific Ocean - MP2252 (SPAdes) | ecosystem: Environmental > Aquatic > Marine > Oceanic | place: West of El Salvador, Pacific Ocean | collected...
CAGCACCAATTAGGTTGTTGTCAGATGGACAAATATCAAGATGGTCCAATTCTGTTTTGTAAATGCAACTCTCAATATTTTCTTCGCCAATCATGGCGTGATAAACATTAGCTTTAGTAAATGATTCTTTATCTACTCCTAAACCGACACTAGCATTACCCTGAGGATCTAAGTCAACTATTAGTGTTCTTCTTTCTGCGGCAGCTAAACAAGCAGCGAGATTAACTGTAGTTGTAGTCTTACCAACGCCGCCTTTTTGGTTTGCAATTGCAATTATTCTAGCCATTTATACCTCTCTCCATATATTTTCCAATATTTTTAAGTAATATCAGAAACTTTGACAAGTTGTTTGATTCTTTTTGTTCCACATGGAACTTTTTTAGGCTCAAAGCCTATTAGATACCTTTTCTCTGTACTAGGAATCTTTACTTCGACTTCTTCTATAATGTTCCAATCTTTTTTTGCTTCATAAATTTGGGATTTTTCTATTTCATAAAAATTTGGACCTTTATAGAAATACACAGATATCTTCTTCGCACTATTAAATTTGATTAAAAAATCATGAACCTTTCCTACTGCTTTCAGACTACATACCGCACTTGTGTCAATTAAAACATTCTCTATTCTAGAGTGTAAAAACTTTATATTGTTGAGGCCTAACTTAGCAGCAATCTCTGATACAACACGAACCTTCTTGTTTCTTGTTTCGACACCGTAAAACTGTATATGTGGAAGATATTTAGCTAGTGGAAGTAAAGGAAACCCGCCACCAAAACCCACGTCTATAAAAACACCCTTAGATTCTATATCATTCAAAAACTTACTACTCTGCTTCAAAGGTTCAATTGAATCGAGAATTTGTTTATTGTAAAACTCATCAAACTCTTTAATTCTTGTAAGATTAATGCCACCATACTCACCAACAAGTAAGTCGAAGTACTCTTTTGCAAACCTTTCCATTGATTTCATTATATAGATTTTCCTGCGACTGCAGCTAGGGTTGCTGGTCGAATACCTTCAATAAGTTTAAGTTGTCCAAAAGAAACTGGTCTAATGCGCTCAATTCGCCTTTTACATTCGAAGGAAATATTGTCGGACTCAATTAATTCAAGCCAATTAATCTTCATATTATCCAACCTCCTAAGTTTTTCATTGTGCTCATTTGACTTAGAAATATACCCTTCATATTTGTTACTTACTGATATACACCAAATTAGTGCTTCTGATGCTTCCAAATCTAAGAATTCTAAGAATCTTTTGAAAATTTCAACTGGGTTGAGTTTGGACTGCTTTAAAACTTCGGATAAGGACATTCTACGCGGTAAATTCAAACCAAGGCCCTTTATAAAATCATGATTATTATCAATAAAGTAATCCTTTAGTAGTGGGAATACTGTCTCAAAAGCAAAAACAAAACTTTCATTATATTTGTCCACATTCTCACTGAGCCCTAAAGAAGCTCTTTTAGCATGCAATCTTAGCACTGAATTATCTTCTCTTATGTATAATCGATTTTCAGAACGTGCGGTAAAAAGTCTATATGGCTCATCTCTAAGATTTGAAATAAGGTCTTCAACCATAACACCTATATAGGATTCATTTCTAGAAAGGATAAATATGTCTCTACCCTGAATCGCTAAAGCAGCATTGACACCAGCAATAAAGCCCTGACCGGCTGCCTCTTCATAACCGGAGGTGCCATTCACTTGCCCAGCAAAATATAGACCAGGGATCGTCTCATACTCTAGTCCATACGTTAATTCGGTTGTATCTACTACATCATACTCTACTGCATATCCATAGAGTTCAATTTGGGCATTCTCCAGACCTTCAATTGATTTAATCATTCGATCCTGAGCTGGTTTTGGCAAGGATGAACTAATACCACTAGGGTACATTGTGATCTCATTGAGCCCTTCAGGTTCCACAAAAACGTGATGATTACTCTTGTCAGGATATCTGTTTACTTTATCCTCAATACTTGGGCAATAACGAGCACCTACTGCATTGATTTGGCCGTTATACATTGGACTATCATGCATATTCTCTTTAATTGCGTTAATTGTATCTTTATTTGTCCGTGCAAGAAAACAAGAAACCTGCTGAAGGTTCCTATCGTATGGAGTATTTGAAAAGTGAAAGTTTCTGACGAAATCGTCACTTGGTTGTTCATCTAACTTAGAAAAATCTATAGTATTCTTATTAAGTCTCGGTGGAGTGCCAGTTTTAAAACGCTTAGGTGCTGTTTTAACCTTTTCAAATATACTGGTTAACTCACCAGATACATCACTACCGTATCGTCCTCCTGCAGATTGCTCGCGACCAACATGGAGTTTTCCATTGAGAAATGTACCTACTGTGACAATCAGTTTCTTACAGTTCCACGTGGAACAATTCGTTTTTACCGTAAAGCCACCAATTGTTTCTAAAACAGAGACCACCTTCTCCCTAATTACAGAAATATTGTTGATTTCTGCAATCAGTGCCTCTGCTGAATCGGAATAATAAGTTTTATCTATTTGAACTCTTGTAGATTGAACAGCATAACCTTTACTTTCATTCAATGTCCGGTATTGAATTCCAGCCATATCTGCAAGTTTAGGCATAAGTCCACCTAAAGCATCCAGCTCCCTTACAACTTGTCCTTTACCAACACCACCAACACTTGGATTACATGGTGCTGAGGCTAAACCTAGCCCGGGCAAAGTTATAATACCAATACGCAAATTATTAAATTGACTAGCGATATGTGCAGCTTCTACACCTGCGTGCCCACCACCAATAACGATAATATCAAAGAATTTTTCCATAAAAATGTTCCACGTAGAACAAGTAGTTACTTTCCGATACAAAAATTATCAAAAATATTGTGCAAAACGTCGTCGGGTGACACTATACCAATCAATTCTGAAATACAATGGCCAATGTTATTAAGTTCAGACGAAATTATGGAAATATCAGATTCTTCTTCAAGAAGTTGACCATACTGATCAACCTCCTTAGCAATTTCAAATATCTTTTGTTTATGCCTTTTTAGTAATATCGGCTCTTCAGAAACAGCATTCGAATATTTCCTGCTAGCTTGCTGAGAAAGTATAGAAACAACGTTATCGAGACCTATCTTTAAGGAGCAAAACTGAACATCCCCTATGAGATTATAACTACTTATATCAAATTCTTTAGAGATATCCAGCCCATTAAAATTCGAGTTCTTTCCCTCCATAGGACTAGTTTTTTTTGCCCCCATAGGACCAGTTTTTTCTGCCCCCATAGGACCAGCTTTTTCTGCCCCCATAGGACCAGTTTTTTCTGCCCCCATAGGACCAGTTTTTTCTGCCCCCATAGGACCAATTTTTTCTGCCCCCATAGGACCAGCTTTTTCTGCCCCCATAGGACCAGTAACTTTTTGTCCGTGTCCAAAACCTTTGTCATAAGGGCTATTGGCTGACTCGACAAGGTTAGAATTACTCAAAAGTACAAGAAATGATTCAGTTTCTAATAAATTTTTGATTGCAAGCTCATACCCAGTTAGATCGGAATGGGTGATAAATATATGATCAAATTGGATTCCATTCAAAATCTCAAAGTACTTAGCATTAAACTCAAATGGATTGACTAACAATACCTTAAGAAAACTATTCGCTACGAGATCTAAAGCCCTTTTAACTCCTTCCATTTCGATAGCATCCTCTGAGTTACGAATGCCTGCAGTATCTATTAAGCGAAAATTTACGCCTTCAAGATGGACTGTCTCAGAAATAAAATCACGAGTAGTACCAGCAATATTGGTAACAATGGATCTTTCCTCCCCTAATAAAGCGTTGAAAAAAGTGCTTTTTCCAGAGTTTGGCTGGCCAACAAGGACAATCTCTGGATTTAAAAGTTTAGCAGAATCACCTTTTATCCTGTCACAAAGCTTATTTATACTTTTCATTAAATTAGAAAAACTTTCAAATAATTGTCTATTCCCCTCTTGTTCACCGATGTCCTCAAGGAAATCAATGCTAAGCTCCACACTTGAGCGATGATTAAGATACTTTTCATGCAGATCTAAATAACTCTTCTGAAGACTCCCACTCATTAAGGAAAAACCCTGCTGCAAAGAAAAGTTGGAGTTGGCATTTAGTAAAAGATCAAGGCCTTCTACTTGGGATAAATTCAATTTTTTATTTTTAAGAGCCCTGTAGGAAAACTCACCTGGATAAGCAAGACGAAACCCAGCATTATTAATAAATAAATCTAAAATCCTATCAACATTTAAGACATTTCCATGAACTGAAAGTTCAAGTACATTCTCACCATTATAACTATTGGGTCCTTTAAAGAATACTGCAACAACTTGGTCGATCAATTGTTCTTCATAAATAAGATCACAGAAATGAGCTTTTCTTGGTTTAATCTTAGCAACTGGTATTGATAAAAATTTAGAGAATATATTTAGATTATTAAAGCCAGAAAAGCGGATAACCGCTATTGCGCAGTTGGAAGTGTTACCACTACTACAAGCTACAATAGGGTTATCGTCATAAAGAAATTCCATCACTAAGCACGTTTATAAACATATAGCTGTTGAGCCATACCCATTATCGTTGAAACTACGATGTATAGCGTAAGACCAGCTGGAAAATCTTTCATGAAAATAGCAAAAATTAATGGCATAAAAAGCATGACTTTCTTTTGCATTGGATCGCTGACGGTGGATGGCATTAACTTCTGGTTAAGAACCATTGCAAGACCCATTAAAATAGGAAGAACGTAATACGGGTCTTTCTCGGAAAGATCATAAATCCAAAAATAAAAAGGTGCATCTACCAACTCTACAGAGCTATACAAAACTCTATAGAATGCGAAAAATACAGGCATCTGTAGCAGCATTGGAAGGCAGCCCCCCAATGGGTTAGCTCCAGCTCTTTTAAACAAGGCCATTGTCTCTTGCTGCATTTTTTGCGGATTATCCTTATACTTTTCCCTTAACTTCGTAAGATCAGGTTGTATCTCCTGCATTTTCTTCATAGATTTAAAAGACTTGTATTGGAGTGGAAAAGTAAGCATCCTAATTATGATTGTAAGAAGAATGATGGAAATTCCATAATTTGGGAATATTGAGTAGAAAAATTGTAGACCACGAAGTATTGGTACTGCAATCACAGCCCAAATTCCGAAATCAATTGATTGCTGCAAATTATGGCCAAGAGCACCTAGGTGATCATACTCTTTTCTTACAAAAATTTGTTTATAATCAAGGCTTAAAGTTTTCTCTGGGCCTCTTAAAACAAAGGATCCAGCTTCATTGGTTTTATAAACTAAAAGCTTTTTGTCTTTAAAAACATTAGCAAATAAGTGGTAATCGTTTTCTACATTTGCATATTTAAGAGTGGCCTCACCTTTCTCGTCACTTTCAAGGCCAAGTGTATTAAATTCGTCAGAGTAATAACCGAACTGTTTGGTTACAGCGCCACCCATAGCCATTAAGCTGCCGGTACTGTCATCATCTATGCTCTCTTTAAATATAAATTTATAACCAAAAGGCTTAGAGGAGCTTATTGAATATTCAACAAAACCTTTATCATTTACAAAAACAATTCCTGATAGACCGACACCACTTGTAAACTCCGCCCTATCCTTAGCAACATTGGTAAATCGGAAATCCACACTTTTATATTCGCTGTCTAAAAGAAATAAGACACTGTTATTTTTGGCAGTAAAGATCTCATCAAACTTAGAGCCTGTTTCTTTATAAACTCCGCTTACCACTGTTAACTGACTGTTAATTACATAGCTATTAAGCTCATTTTCAAGAATGATTTCTTCTACTGCTACGGCCTTTACTACTTTCTCTTCAGAACCATTGCGAACATTAGAACTTATATTTTTCGAATCCTTGTTTTCATTGATTGTGCTATCAGTCTGCTTTACATCATAGGTTTGAGGTGGAGCAAAAAAATATTGCCATCCAAAAAGAATTAACCCTGATAATACGACCGCCAACAAAGCCCGCTTCTGATCTTGTGCCATTTATGATTTTCCTTGATTAAGATTTTGCATTTTCTATCAAAGAATTTGGAAGATGTCATGATTTCGAGATATTTTTAAACCCAGCATTTAAATCAGCCTCAATCTTTAAGAGAGAGTCTTCAACTGATTTGAAACGTCTCTTATTGAGAACAATTACAATATCTCTATTGAGATCTCTAAACTCGCTATGTCGAAAGAACTCTCTAATCTTTCTCTTTAAAAGGTTCCGTTTAACAGCGTTACAATTCTTTGAAGAGATAGATATACCAATTCTAGTTTTACCGTCGGATTTTTGAGATGTTTTATGAAAAAACAAGAAAAGACCGCTTCGTACAAATAACGCTTCTTCTTTTAGATAAGAAAAATCTTTTGCACTAAGCAGTCTATTATTTTTTGGAAAATTAAATTTCAATGAATTATTTAGTTCCAGTCGTTACACTTAAACGCTTTCTACCTTTCTTTCTTCTGGCTTTGATTACGTTTTTTCCACCTGGAGAGCTCATTCTTTTAAGAAATCCATGCTTTTTAAGTCTTTTTAGTTTCTTTGGTTGCCAAGTTCTTTTACTCATATGCAATTCCTATTTTTAAGTTCTAAAGGTTGTTATATTTATAGGATAAAGCGCTATGGGTCAATATAAATGATTGAAATACTCATAAAAATTTTAAGTATATTGAAAATAACTTTTCCACATGCTAGTTTTCTTTTCCACACACACGAGAGCCAGAGGGAAGACCAGTTATGTCAGAGAATTTTCCAATAAATCACTTTTTCACTCAGAAAAACAATAACAATTTCAAAAACTTAGAGAAAAGTAATAACGTTTTTGATCACGAAACTGAGAGCAATGACTTCCTAGAAAGATCATTCAGCACCTCAGTTCAGACCGACAAAAAAATGACTAAGAGTCAATTTAATGACACCTCTAATGAAGCCGAGATGGAATTAGAGGAGTTAAAAAGTATAACGGATGAAATACTGTCCATCCTAAAACAAAATATACAACCACATAAATTTAAAACATATTTTGAAAACACTTTTACTGTATCATCCCTAGATGGGGACCACGTTGGATTTTCAGTTACCACCCCATTCATTAAGAAGATGATTGAAAACTTCTATTATTTGGCCCTGAAACAAGCAGTTCAAGAATTACTGGGCTCAGAATATGAGATTTCAATCAATGTAATGAATAGTAAAAGGAGCCTCTCCTCAAACAATGCAAATATTTTAAATACTGTGAACGAATCAAAAAAAATAAGCTTCACAGATGAAGTTTTTGGCAGCTCAAAGCCTGACACAAAACCAACAAATTCTGTGCGAGCAACATCCTTTAAGATAGGAAGTATGCCTCAAACAAAGAATGAAATCTTAGATGAAGTTAATAGTGAGGTTCGTAAGACTCTTAATAATAGTTTTGGTCACAAGATAGACGGCAAAAAAACATTCAGTAACTTCATAGTCGGTCCGTCCAATAATATGGCACACGCATTCTCAGTAGCAGTAGCAAAGGAACCTGGCCGAGTTTATCCACAACTTTACATCTACGGTAATTCTGGACTGGGCAAGACTCACCTCTTACACGCTATTTGTAATCATATTAAAGATAGCAATCCCAGATATCGAATTTGCTTAACCACTGCCACAGACTTTATGTCAGAGATGATTATGGCCATACAAAATAATAAATCTGGCCAAGATAGATTTGCAGAATTTAGAAGAAAATACACCGACCTGGTTGATGTCCTCATTATCGACGATATTCATGAGCTCCAAGGTAAAGCTAGAACGCAAGCTGAGTTTTTTCATGTCTTCAATGAATTACAAGCAAAGAAAAAACAACTTATTTTTACATCTGATAAACCACCAAAAGAAATAGACAAGCTTGAGGATAGAATTCGAACGAGGCTTAACTCAGCACTCTTAGTCGATATCCAGCAACCTGATCTTGAAACACGAATTGCTATTTTAAAAAAGAAAGCTTTTGAAAAAGATATATTCTTAGATGATGAAGTAATTAATCTCATTGCAAGTTCTGTAAAAAGCAATGTTAGAGAACTTGAAGGAAAGCTAGTTAAACTTGGAGCATACTCTGACCTCATGAACGTGGATATCGACCTAGAAATAGCCAAGCAACAGCTAAACCTTCACAACTTTAATGAAGAGAAGGTTTTAGACATAGTAGGCATAACCGAAGCTGTAGCAGCCTATTTCTCGCTTCCTTTAGGCGATATAAGAGGAAAAACCCGTAAGAAAGAAGTTGCCCTTGCGAGACACATAGCAATGCATATGAGCCATAAAATATTAAAACTGACTCTTGAAGAAATTGGAGATTATTTCGATAACAGAGACCATTCGACAGTTATCCATGGAGTGAAAAAAATAGAGGATCTCTCTAAAAGAGACTCTAAAATAACTCAGCAAATTTATGAGATTGAATCAAACTTGTAAAAATTCTTTTACAATTTTTAAACATAAAGCGGCTTACAACAAGCCGCTTTTTTTTTATCATGGCTAGGCAAAATGGATACTCACACCGTGTTTTCAACAAATCCACACGATGTGGAAAAGTATTTGTGTAAAAAAAAGTTTTGCTTTTCCACAATCTTGAAAACTTGTGGAAAAAGTACCTCAAAATGTCCAAACGACTTGGCGCTATTAAACTCATTTTAATTATATGTTGATAACTATGTGGAAAGGCCGTTAATAACCATTTATAAAAAAGAAAACTGTAAGAATATACGCGCTAAATACATCCTAGTTACGATCTTTTCAAGATAGGGCTGGAAAACCTAACGTTCTAAATAATTAAAATTATTGGACTTTATAAACTTATTAACAATCCACATCTCTTATAATAATCAATTATATATATATATAAAGATATATAAGAAAAGCTTCGCTAATCCTGCCTTGCAAATCTATTGTCTTTCGGCTTATAACCTGTATTGAAAAGGTAGAGTGAGTTTATGAAAATAAATATTAATTCAAGTGTTTTGAGAGATGGTTTAAATAAAGTTTTAACCGTAATTGATAAAAAAAATGCAAGACCAATTCTAACTAATTGTTTGATTAATGCTGAAAATGGCAGGCTAGAACTGGTAGCTACAGATCTAGAGGTAACAGCAAAAGTAATTTTGGACTCAAAGATTTCAGAGGATGGTAGCTTTTGCATCAACACTAAGAACTTTTACGAAATTCTAAAAGAATTACCTAATGCTGATGTAGAAATGGACATTAATCAGGAAAATAATATTTTAGAATTAAATTGTGAGAAAATTAATTATTCACTTTTAATAACTAATTCTGATGAATATCCACAAGTCAACTTTGAAAATAGTGGAAAACCCTTTCAATTAAAATCGAGAGATTTTTCAAATATTATTAGCAAGACATCTCATGCAATTTCTAATGATGAAACTCGTATAAACTTAAACGGAATTTATGCACAACAAATCGATGGAAAATTAAGAACTGTTGCTATTGATGGACATAGGCTCGCGTTGTTAGACGTGCATGATTTTCACTCTGAAAATCAAAGCTTGCTTGATGGTGTGATTATCCCTAGAAAGGGAATTTCTGAAATTAAAAAAATAGCTGATGCATTTGCTGAAAGTACGCTTACAGTATCTTTAGATGAATCTTTTCTATACTTGTCAGCTAACGATGAATACTTTTTATCTGTACGATTAATTGCTAGGGAATATCCTAAGTACCAAACAGTTATTCCATCAAAGACTTCTTATTCTATGATTGTGGATAAAAATGCCCTTTTGAACGCAGTTAAAAGAATTAAGATCCTCTCAAATGAAAAAACTAATGGAATTAAAGTAGGTGTCTCCAACGGACTCCTAACAGTTTCAGCTAACCACCCTTCTCTTGGACATGCAAAGGAAACTGTCCCTGTTGAATACGAGGGTGAAGAAATGGAAATAGGGTTCAATGCAAAGTATATGATTGAATCTTTAATGGTTTTGGATGTTGATGAAGTTATATATGAATTTAACAATGAACTAAGTCCGGTGGTTGTTAGATCTGACGCTGAACCAGACTTTCTTGGAATTATAATGCCTCTAAAGCTCTAGATGGAGTTTTATAAATTAGAGAAGTTACAAGTTGATAATTTTCGAAACTTGAACTCAAACGTAATTGATTTTTCGCCGACTATAAATTGTATATTTGGCGAGAATGGAAATGGTAAAACTAATATTTTAGAGGCTATATTTTTTCTTTGTAATAAGAAATCTTTTCGTAAAAACACTAGTTTTCCACAAATATTAAGCGTCGAATGTGAGAAATCCGAAATATTATTTAATTCAGTTTGGTTAACGGATAATGAGCAAAAGTTTTCACTATCTGGCAAAGTTTCTTCAGAAAGCTCTGTTTGGAATCTAAACTCACGTCCGATAAAATCAAAGCCAAAGATAGCTTCTGTTTTTATTAACCCGTTTGACTCGTACGGTTTTCATACTACAGCTTCTTTTCGTAGGAATTGGGTGGATCAACACCTTTCTTTGATTTCCAAAGAGTATAAGGACGTACTATCTCGTTACGTCCAATCTTTAAAATTTAGAAATCAACTGTTATCTAAAAAGCCCTCTAGTTACCTTCAACAAGTGGAGGCCATTGATGATCAATTGGCCTATTACTCAAAGATTGTAACTGATTTAAGGATGGAATTTGTGGATCAGTTGCGTCCATATTGTAAGATGACTTTTAAAATTATTTTTGAACAAGTGCATGATCTGCAACTGCAGCTACAATCGGAATTTATTGGAGCAACGCAAGAAGAAATTAGGGACTACTATAGAAGAAACCTACAAAAGGATGACATTAATGGGCGTACAACCTATGGAATTCACTTAGATGATTATATGTTTCTTT
>Ga0208204_100403_pt1 | contig 10878 bp, 10 predicted proteins | sample DeeseametaMP2252_FD_184173 | JGI IMG/M metagenome (GOLD analysis project Ga0208204, IMG submission 184173) | Marine microbial communities from the Deep Pacific Ocean - MP2252 (SPAdes) | ecosystem: Environmental > Aquatic > Marine > Oceanic | place: West of El Salvador, Pacific Ocean | collected...
TCACTTGCACCAATTATCACATTTTCACCTTTCGCAATTGTCGCAAATATAAGTGCTTTGGCAGCCTTGGACTACCTTGGTTTCGGTTTAACTCCACCCACTCCAAGTTGGGGGGAACTGCTTGCTCAGGCACAAAATAACTTTACCATTGGTTGGTGGTTGGCCTTGTTCCCGTCACTTGCACTCTTTTGCGCACTAACATTCTTTTCTCTGATAGGAGAGGGAATAAGAGATGCAATGGACCCACATCAAAGAGAATAGCGGCTAGCCATTCTCTTTAATTTCTCTAAGTAGTCGGGACAGAGATGGTGGAGCAATTCCAAGGTAGCTTGCTAGGTATGTCTTTGGAACTCTGGATACATCCAAGTGCTTTGAGCTCATACAGCGCTTTAATCTTTCTTTTGCATTATGAAGAACAAACTCGATCTCTCTTTTAGTCTTGCTCATATATGCTCGACGAAGAATTTCGCGGTAAATATCGCTCCATACTCTGTCTTTTTCCATTAATTCTACCAATGCATTGTACTTGATTGTGTAGACGGTGCTGTCTTCAATAGCTTGGCAAGAAACCATTGAGGGAGCATTCTCCCAAGTTAAAAAGAAGTCTACGATGAAGCCCTTCTCCTGGATGAATGAGTATGTTTTTTCCTCACCCTCCTGGTCAATAAGGTAGAATCTAAAAAGGCCTGAGCTTACGATTGCAACTTCGTCACAATTGTCGAAATGCTGAAAATAGTGCTCGCCTTTGCGTAGCGTCTTTATTTTAGTTATATCCTCCAGGCCTTGCCAATTTTCAATTGGCACTGATACCATGGATTGCATATGACTTCTTAACTGATCGGATATTAGGGCCATGAAACCTTCTGTTTTACATAGTTTAAAGGGCATTATATTTTTTCAGATGTAGATTGTATATTCTTTATTCCAGTTTTGACGCGAGGTTGCAATGCGCTCTTTTGCCAATAGGACAGACGGTTTTAGTGACTCCATTTTTGCGGTAATGAGCCAGAAAGCTGCGGAGCATAACGCGATTAACCTATCGCAAGGCTTTCCTGATTTTGACGGGCCACAGTTCATAAAAGAAAGTGCGAAGTTTTTTATTGATAGAGGTAGAAACCAGTATGCTCCTTATGCCGGAGTACCGGAGTTAAGGGCAGAGATATCTAATGTTTATTCAAATTGGTACGGGCTTGATTATAACAAAGATAGTGAAGTCACTGTGGTTAATGGAGCAACTGAAGGGATTTATGCAACGATTCAAGCACTTGTGAATCCTGGTGATGAAGTCGTTGTTTTTGAACCGGTGTATGACTCTTATGTTTCTAGCATAAAGTTGGCCGGTGGAATTCCTGTTCCTGTAACCCTTGAAGGGGAAGCATTTGAATACGATATAAGTCAGCTGGAGAAGGTATTCTCTCATCAGACCAAATTGGTAATAATCAATAGTCCACACAATCCTACAGGAAAAGTTTTTACAGAGAGTGAGTTGAGGCCTATTGCCCTTCTCGCTGCTAAATATGATTGTTTTGTTCTAAGTGATGAGGTCTATGAGCACCTTGTTTATGACGGCAAAGAGCATATACCTTTTGCTACTTTAGATGGAATGAGAGATCGAACAATAACAATCTCTAGTGCTGGAAAAACTTTTGGCCTCACTGGTTGGAAAGTTGGCTGGTGTTGTTCAAGTTCATCTGTGATAGATCGAATAAGAAAACTTCACCAATATATCACTTTCTCGATTGCTACACCGTTGCAGCTTGCCGTGGCAGAAGGTCTTAGAGACTCGAAAGAATATCTACAGCTGTTTAAGTCTACATACCTGAATAAACGGAATCTTTTCATGAGGGGGCTGTCTGATTTGGGTATTAATTTTAGCGCACCAAAAGGGACATATTTCATAATGCTTCCCATTGAGGGAATAACTAAGCTAAACGATGTGGAATTTTGTGAAAAGTTAATTGTGGAAAATAAAGTTGCAACTATTCCTCCTTCGGCGTTTTATATAAACTCCGAAGAAGGAAAGAAATATATTAGAATTTGTTATGCTAAAGAGGATGCGACTTTAAAGCAGGCATTAAAAAATTTACAATGCCTGTAGTTTAACTTCAGTTGTCTTCTTTTTTCCTTCTCTAATAAATTCTACTTCAACTTCATCACCAATTTTGTGATTGTCCAAGGCGTGGTAGATATCATCAAGCCCTGTGACTTTGTTGCCGGCAATCTTAGTGATAACATCGCCAATATAAATTCTACCGTAGCTATCTCTCATCATACCCCTGAGCCCAGCTTTTGCAGCAGCTCCGTCAGGATCTACAAAAGAAATTGCAGCTCCCTTTTTCCCTATATATCTTTCAGCAACTGAGTCTTCAAGAATTCCAATGCCAAGTCCTGGACGAATAATTTTTCCATGTTCTATAAGTTGCGGCACATATCGCTTAATAGTATCGACTGGAACAGCAAATCCAAGTCCTGCACTTGACCCTGATGTAGAAAATATCATTGTATTCATTCCGATAACCTCCCCTATAGAGTTTAGTAAAGGTCCTCCCGAATTTCCTTGATTAATGGCGGCATCCGTTTGAATCATGTCATGTATTTTGACCCCACCAATACCTTGTATTTTCCTTCCAAGTGCGGAGATAATACCTTTTGAAATAGAGTGGTCAAGGCCAAAAGGGTTCCCTAGGGCAAGTGCTGATTGGCCTACAAGAAGGTCTTTGGAGGTTCCCACACTAACGGGCTTTAAGCTCTTAGGCATATCTTTAAGTTTGAGAACTGCAATGTCCTTCTTAGGAGCAACACCTACAACCTCGGCCTTATATTGTTTTGAGTCGTCATGAAAAGTTACAACAAAATTGTCTCCACCTTGCACAACGTGAAAGTTCGTAACGATATGGCCCTGGCTGTCCCAGATAAATCCTGATCCCGATCCTTGGGGCACTTCAACTTTTCCATAAAAGAAGTTGTCGGACACTCTGATATTCGAAACGTTGACCACTGAGCCGACTACAGAATGATAGACATTTATTATACGTTTTTCTGCGTCAAGAAGCTCCTTCATTTCCTTGACAACTTCCCGAGGGGTTTCTGTTTTAGGAACAATAGGTTTTTCAACCTCGTCTTTTGCAAAGCATGAACTTAAATTGGCCATACACAAAACATAAATTAAGAATCTCATAGGGTTTCCTTTTCTATTGTCTTGATTAGAGGTAATATTTTAAATTAAAAGTAACGCATTTTCTAGAAGTGCAAAAGGGTACCAATTGAGTAAGCAAGAAAGTATTGAATTCTATAATAGATATACCGGACAGTTAGAGACAGAAAAAGTTTACGGCGATTTTATGGTCAAGCTTTTGTATAACTCCACTCCAGGAAAAATCCTTACTCCATTTTTTGCTAACAGATATATTTCGCAAGTCTATGGCCTTATGCAAAACAGCATGACGTCTAAATTAAAGGTGCCAAAATTTGTCAAGAATTTCGCAATCGACCTGGGGGATTATGAGCCAGGTAGCAGAAAAGTAAGCAACCAGAGCTTATCTTATAAAAATTTTAACGAATTCTTTATCAGAAAGTTTAGAGAAGGCAAGCGAACCTTTAAGTCTGGAGAGTCTATTTTACCCGCCTGTGCTGAAGCACGGTACTACGGATATGAATCGGTAGGTGAGGAGACGGTAGTACCTGTAAAAGGGAAATACCTTAATGAAGAAAAGATTCTTAGAAACCCCGAACTTGCAAAAGATTTTGCTGGCGGTCCTCTGCTAATAGCAAGACTTTGTCCTGTTGATTATCATAGGTATCATTATATTGATGATGGTAAAACCTTGGCAAACTATCACATTAAAGGTGAATACCACTCTGTGAATCCACTCGCTCTAAAATTCAAGAATGACATATTTATGGCAAATGAGAGAAGAGTCTCAATTCTTGAAACAGAGAATTTTGGCAAAATTGCCTATGTTGAAGTTGGAGCGGTTTGCGTTGGTAAAATTGTACAATCCCACCCAGAGGAGAAGCCATTTAAAAGAGGTGATGAGAAGGGGTACTTTTTATTTGGTGGCTCGACCGTAATCTTAATGGGTCAGAAGGGCAAGTGGAGCCCTTCCAAAGATATTTTAGAGAATACCAAGTTAGGTAGAGAGACCTATATACATCTGGGTGACGAAATCGGCCAAAAGAGTTAGTGTGCATAGACTCTTGTGATCTTGGCCTGCCCGTCAAATCTATCTGTAATGGATGTATTGGAAGTTCCAAACCTTACACTTCCTTTGTAGCTAACATTTGCATACTTATTGCAAGAAATATTGGAGTATCCCTGGCTGAGATGAGTATTTTCGGCGTGTAGCTTAAATATTACCTGTTTTTTGTTGGGATTTTTAAAAGCAATCTTATTTCCAGGCCTGTAAGTTTCACCATTTGTAAGCTCAAATTCGTTTTCATCAATAAACTTCCATTTAAGATAATGTCTTTTTATTGAGCATTTCCCCTTTCTTTTTTCTTTTCTATCGCGATGTCCTGTTGAAATAGTTTTAAAATAAACCTGGGTGGCCGTAATGTTTTCGCTGCTTTGATATGGTACTCCGCGCTTTATCCGAATATCCTCAAGCTCTATTCTTACGGCACCTTTCCAGTCGAGCTTCATCGCATGGGAGTTAAATTTTATTACTTCAGTCTCTCTTCGATAAACATTTTTCAGAATATCTTTAATTGAAACCCACTTTAATAGGATACTCTCTCCGCCAAGAGGTACGTAGTTTAGTGACTGGGATGGTGTATTGATAAGCTCCCAAAAACCAAAATTTTCAGGATAGTCGTAAAAGTTATATTTTTTGGAGGAGTTGGAAATACCAAGCATCTTAGTTAGCTTTCCGTAGCTATCTGTTTGATGAGATATATTCAGGTCTTTGAGGGCATTGGCAATTGAGAGTTTGGTCGACACATAGGATTCTTGTAACTTTGTAGGGCCATCTATTTTTAGGTGATAGTGTTGGCGATAAAATTTATTAAGGTTATGCAGATGATTGTGAGCAACGCCGGATACTTTGTAGTCAAAATCTACGATGCTAAATACCATCGTGTCTAGGGAGGAAAAAGCTCTTGTGTCGAAATTAAAATCAACAAATTCCCTTTCTAAGTCGTTGTTACCTAATTGAATTATGACCCTTTCTTCGGGAGAGTCTAAGTTGAAAAATTGTACAGTCAGGGTTTTGAGCCTTTTAAAACTTCTAATCTTTAATTTGGCCAGGTAGTTTGTGTTAGATCGAGCTTTAAAAAACATCCTGTTTTTTGAATCGAACTCTGGAACTCTGATGGCCTCATCGTGAATCTGTTCGCTGTAGTGGGAATAAAAGTGTTTGTTGAAAAACGTTTTGGAGTCGAGCTTCAAAACATTGTTTGATCGATCCACATCTTTTAGATAAACAATCTCCAACTCAGGCATAAACAGAGAGGTTGTGGGCCTCCCTTTATTTTCATGATTTATTATGAGCAACTCTGAAGGACCTGATTTATTTTTTGCTCCACACGAGATAAATAGGCTAAGAAATATAGTTGCTAACAGCTTTTGCATAATTCTCTCCACCCCAAAATATAAATGTTTCTTCCTTTGTTGGACCCTTGTTACTCTTGAGTCCGTCTAGGAAGGTCTCTAGATTATATAGCATTCCTTTAAGAAATTTTTTGTCACTCTCGCTCATGTAAACCTTTTTGAATTTAAATGAATCATTGCCCTTTAAAATTGAGGACTTTACACACTCTCTGACCAAGCTACCAATTTCAACAGTCATGTTGAGCTGATCTTTTAATTCGGCGATAATTGCTTCAGAAAGACCGGCATTCATCTTATATTTTGTTCCTTCAATTTTTATAAGGCCTTTTGCCATAAGGGAATATAAAACATTCTCACAAATTTGCTGATCCATGCCACTGTCGTGTTTTATTTCGTTAAGGCTTTTGTCACCTTTATTTATAGATTCTAGAATCATTCTTTCAAGTATTGTAAAGTTGTACACGTAATTCTCCTTATTGTGCGATAGCACTTTGTTCTATCGTGCTAAGTCCGCCAGTAAATTGTTTTAATTTCAAAATGTGGTTAATTTCAACTTCAAAAAAGCCAAGCTCACTCTCGCTCATAACACTTAGGCCTTCAATTATTCTTTCAATGAAGTTTAGCTGAGACGGTTTGCAAGAGTGCTTTCTAAGGCACCTTTCAAAGGCCTCATACTCATGGAGTTTCATCTCTGCTCCGTTGAAAATCCTATGGAGCCTAGTCATATTTATTCCAATTTCTTCCGCACTCACTCTGAGTGACCTATTTGGAAATATTTTTCTGTAATTTTTAATAATTGAATTTTGATAATTCATGCTTTCCCCCGTGTTTGTTAACTTGTACAAAGGGGTATAGCAAGGCCTGTGCCACTTTAGCTTAGGGACTCCATAACTCTATAAAAAGCAGATGAGGAAATCTTTAAGTCTTTGATACTCTTAGCTATCTTTCCGTTATTTTTCTTTAAAGTGCTGGATACTGCAATTTTTTCAAGCTCTTTCATATATAGTTTTAAACCATTTTTGGATATATATTCTATTTGAGTTTTGGTTAAAAGCGACTTCTCTTCGGAATCCGAATATTTGAATTCCGAATGATGAACATTTTGAATCCTCTGTGGCAGATCTTGTTTTCTTATGATTCCTTTTGAAGTACTGGTAAGTACCTCTATCGCCTTTTGCAGTTCTCTTATATTTCCCGGCCATTTATAGGTTTCTAAAACTTCTAAAGCATCCTGTTTAATGACTATTTTTCTGGGGGATTCCTTTAGAAAGTGCTTTGCTAAAATTTTTATATCGTCTTTTCTTTCTCGCAAGGGTTTAATATCAAGGTTTATTCCGTTAATTCTAAAGAATAGATCTTTTCGGAAAGATTGATTTGAAACCTTCTCAAATAAATCTTCACAAGTGGCACTAATTAGTGTGAAATTCGAACTTTCCACAGTCGTACTGCCAATTGGATAAAATGTTTTTTCGTCAATTGCCTTTAGTAGCTTCTGTTGCATACTCTGAGACATGGTGGCAATTTCATCTAAGAAGAGGATCCCTCCATCGGCCTGCTTTAGTCTGCCTAGTCTATCTTTGTCACAGCCCGTAAAAGATCCCTTCTTTGCACCAAAGAGTTCGGCCTCAAGTAACTCCTCTGGTATTTCTGAGCAATTTATATGTATAAAAGGAGCTTTCTCGTTAAAGTTCAGGGAGTGGAGTAGTCTTCCAATTAAAGATTTACCAACACCGGTCTCTCCTGAAATAAAAATAGTTTTTCCTTTCAAATTGATTTCGCACAAGTCTTGAATGTTTTTTATTGTATCGGTGTCTTGGGTTATAAATTTGTTTTGGAAAAAATCCTCAAGTAAATTTCCTTGGATATTTTTAATGATGTTTAAAATATACCCTTCAAGGTGTTCCCTGAAGTGTCTTTTAATTAAAAAATGTTCACATCCTGCATCATAGGCCTGTTCAGTTATAGTATCGTCATCGCAAGAACTTAGAACTATGGATGGAATTCCTTTTTTAATAGCATGACCTAGCACATCAAGTCCTAGCGGCTCATCGCCCAGATGAATGTCTATTAACGCTAAGTCAATTTTTTGGTTGTAAAGCAGCTTCTTGGCTGTCTCCAAGTTGTCGGCCTCAAGGATCACTCCATATTTGTGGAGAATATCTTTTATTCCTAAACGAAAATATTTATCATCTTCTACAAGCAAAATGTGTAAACTTTTATCTTTCATGCTGGTATAGTAATTCCATGCCGTTCCGGTTTCAAAAAGTAAATTCGGAATCAGAATTTTTTACACTGAGACAAGCTCCTAGAGGGAAATTACGTGAAAATAAAAGTTTTTGATTCGGCCAGCGAGGCCAGTAAGTTTACAGCAAAAAAGATAAGCGACTTAATTAAAAATTCTCCAGAATCGCGACTGGGCCTTGCTACAGGCCGAACGATGGACGCTGTTTATAATCATCTTTCCAATCAGCATAAAATAGCCCCTTTCGATTGTTCAAAAGTTAGAGCATTTGCACTTGATGAGTACGTTGGCCTGGAACCTAGAGATGAGAACAGCTACAGGTACTATTTAGATTTTCATATATTTCAATCACTGGGCTTTGATAATAATAATACTTTTCTTCCTGATGTACATATGGCCGATCTTAATCAGGCGGCTTTAGAGTATGAAGAATTGATCATAAAAACTGGTGGCATTGACCTTCAGATCCTTGGAATCGGAATGAATGGCCATATTGGGCTTAACGAGCCAGGCTCGAAAGTAGATTCTCGGACTAGGGTTGTGGATTTATCTGAAAGTACTCTCGATTCAAATAGACCTTTATTTAAAGACGCTGAAATCCCTAAAAAGGCGATGACCATGGGAGTTGGCACTATTTTGGAAGCGAAAGAAATTGTTTTATTGGCAACCGGAAAAACGAAAGCTGAAATAATTAAGAACTTAGTGAATGCAAACGTAGGAGCTGACCTTCCGGCCAGCTTTTTAAAAACTCATTCAAATGCACTATTGGTACTAGATAAAGATAGTGCTTCTTTAATCAGCTAGTTCAGGTTGATCCGTTATGACCTTTGTCATCAGATCCTTAACCTTTTGAGTCTGTCCACGTTTGCCAATAAGTAAAGCATCGTCTGTATCTATAATGATTAGATCCTCAACATTATAAGTAGCAACTACCTTTTTATTGGAAAGAACTAAGTTATTTTTAGACTCAATTTGAACCAAGTTGGCATCACTTGCATTTCCAGCTTCATCCTTGTCAAATTCATCATAAAGCGAATCGAAGGATCCAAGATCGCTCCAGTAGAAATGTGATGGCACAACCTTTACCTTGTCGCTTTTCTCCATTACTGCATAGTCAATACTCTCTGCTGGAATCTTTGACATTATCTCTTGTGTTAATATTACTTCGCCACTTTGATCAAGCTGAGCCTTTGCTTCAAGGCATGCTGAATACATCTTGGGAGCGTGTTTTTCAAGTTCCTCAAGAAATACTTTGGATTTAAAACAGAACATCCCTGAATTCCAATAATACTTGCCACTCTCAACATACTTCTGAGCTAGTTCTTTATTTGGCTTCTCTTTAAAGCTTACTACATCACTTCCATCAGCTTCAATGTAGCCATAACCTGTTTCTGGATGTGCGGCCTTTATTCCAAAGGTAACTAGGTTGTCTTCTCTTGCAAATGCTTGGGCCTGCTCGATACATTTATTATAAATATCCAAGTCTTTAATTAAATGGTCGCTTGGAAGGACTAGAAGAATATCCTCTGGATTGCTGAAAAGGGCCGCCAGGGCAATTGCCGGTGCGGTGTTTCTACCGATTGATTCAGCAAGAAAAGTAGCCTTTGAGTTGATTTGGGTTTTACACAGCTCTAATTGTGCCTGATTCACTACAACTATAAATTCTTGTGCCAAATCCTTGTTTCTCTCAACAGTCTTCTCAAAGAGAGATGCACCGCTGAAAATTTTGGCAAATTGTTTGGGACTTTTCTTTCTGCTTATTGGCCAAAGGCGTGTGCCTGAGCCACCACAAAGTATAACTGTTTTCACGCGTTTTCCTTTATTAAAGATTCAACGCGTAAGATGCTATCGTAAAGTAAATTAGAAGACCAGTGATATCAACGGTTGTTGTAATGGCCGGGCTAGCCGCAACTGCTGGATCTCCTCCAAGTCTTCTCACTAAAAGCGGGAGCCCTGCTCCGACTATGGCCGAAGTTATAACTTGCATGCCAATGGCAAGGGCTATAATCATCGCTACAAAGCCAAAGGTCAGACCTTCCGGCAGCAGTGAAGTAGATGTTAAAAAGGCTATTTTAATGTATACAAGTCCACCCACACAAAGAGAGAGCATAAAAGAGACCTTAAATTCTTTGAAGAGAATTTTAACCCAGTCTTCTTCGTTAGTTTGATTCAACGCAATCGCTCTAATTACAACTGTTGCAGCTTGAGAGCCTGTATTGCCACCTGTTGCCGTCATCATAGGCATATAAAGAGCTAAAATGATTAACTGCTCCAGTACTAGTTGATAATGGTGAATGATAACACCCGAAATAAGACCAATGGCCGCAAGGGAAACAAGCCATACAACTCTTTTTTTAAAGTGTGCTAGGGAGGGAGTATCCAGGTAAGTCAATTCCTCTTCGGAAGGGACAATACCCATGAACTTTTCCATATCTTCCGTATGTTCGGCCCTAATGACGTCTAATGCTTCTTCGTGACTAACAATTCCCACTAGCTGTTTAAGACTATTGAGAACTGGAATTGCAACTAGATCGTGTTTTTCAATCATCATTGCAACATTTTCTCTATCATCATTAACATCTACATGGACATAATTTTCGTTAACCAAATCGCGCACAATCTCTTTTGGATCCGCTAAAATTAAATCTTTGATTGTGACGATTCCAAGCATTTCCATGTCTTCATTAACAACGTAAATGTAGTAAATCATCTTACCAGAAGGTGCATCATGTCTAATCTTTGCCAGTGCTTGTTGACATGTCATGGTGATAACTATTGTTGCAAAGTCGGTGTTCATGATCCCGCCAGCTGTCTCTGGTGGGTATGCAGAAAGTACAATTACATCTTCTCTGGTTTTTTTATCGAGGTAGGGAAGAATTGCGATCTGTTCTTCCTTTGTAAATTCTTGAAACAGGTCGGCCCTAGAGTCAGAATACATATTTGTAAAAATAACCGAAAATGTTCTCTTATCCAGGATTTTAGAAAGTTCATACTGCTTATCAACTGGCATATAGGAAAAAATTCTTCCGCAATCTTCAGCTTCGAGAAGGTTTAGAAGCTTAATGACTTCCGTTTCAATCTTCTCTTC
>Ga0208204_100404_pt1 | contig 10869 bp, 8 predicted proteins | sample DeeseametaMP2252_FD_184173 | JGI IMG/M metagenome (GOLD analysis project Ga0208204, IMG submission 184173) | Marine microbial communities from the Deep Pacific Ocean - MP2252 (SPAdes) | ecosystem: Environmental > Aquatic > Marine > Oceanic | place: West of El Salvador, Pacific Ocean | collected...
CCGCACGCGGGCAGTAATAACCCCCTAACGACACCCCTTCCATACCAATGCGGCTGCTGTCTACTTCAGGGTGCTGCTCCAGCCAGTCAACCACCGGTGATGCCCAGTGTTCGCTGTCGAAACGGGCGTTAATGTTCTGCAGGCGTAATGCTTCGCCGGTACCCGGCTGATCCAGTACCAGTGACGACACGCCGCGATCTGCCAGCCATCGTGGTAAGCCAACGAGGTATTTCATTTCCTTGGTGGAATCCAGGCCGTTTACCTGAATTAACAGCGGTGCCGGGCCATCTACGTTTTTCGCTTTCACGTAAAGTCCGGACAGATGTTTGCCTTCATAAGGAATTTCAACGCGCTTACAGTTCGCACCTTTCAGCGCCATGCCACGTTCGAACAATTCCAGTTCGCGCTTGTACAGCTCAAGACGACCGGGAGCATTGTGAGCCTGCAAACGCTCACAGGTGATGAGGTACGAGGAAGCGCGCATGTACTTTTCACCGGCAGAAATCATGCGGCCAGCCTGCTCGTCTTCTTCGGCCAGTACACACAGCTTGTCTGCCATGTTTGCCCAGGTATTGCGGAACGCTTCGGTACCCTCTTTGTCTTTTTTCTTCGCGGCTTCCTGCAGCGGTGCGCACATCTCTTCGATTTCACCGATACGGGCGCCCATTTCAATGGCGAGGTCGACTGACAGGTTCCACACATAGTTGGTGGGGAAATACTTAAACATGATAACTCCTCTTAAGAATTCGTCTTTTTAGGCACGAACGCGACGGCGCGAACAAAGCCCGCCGATGCCTTTTTAATTTTGTAAGGGAAACAGGAAATCCAGAATCCGGACGCTGGAAGTGACTCAAGGTTTGAAAGCTTTTCCATTTGCCCGTAGCCGATATCACGGCCGGCTTTATGTCCTTCCCAGATAATTGACGCATCGCCGGATTCAGCGAAGCGTTCGCGGGTATATTTGAAGGGTGCATCCCAGCTCCAGGCATCGGTGCCCACAACCCGCACGCCTTTTTCAAGGAGATACATGGTGGCTTCGCGGCCAAGGCCTACACCGGCTTCCAGGTAGCCCGGCTCGCCGAAAATGGCACCGGCGCGGGTATTCACCACCACGATATCCAGCGGTTGAAGTGCATAGTTGATGCGCTTCAGCTCAGCTTCAATGTCTTCTGCGGTCACCACATAGCCGTCTTCCATGTTGCGGAAATCCAGCTTCACTCCCGGGCGCATGCACCAGTCGAGAGGCAATTCATCAATACCAAAAGCTGGCTTGCCGCCGTCGGTGGTCGATGCGTAATGCCATGGTGCGTCCATGTGCGTGCCACTGTGAGTGGTGATTTGCAAACGTTCGGCTGCCCAGGACTCGTTGCCGGGCAACTGGTCGAGAGTAAGACCGGGAAACATAGCCTCCATTTCCGGCCAACCTTCCTGATGATCCATATAATCAATCTTTGGCAACAGCGGCGGCGGATCGGTGTGAGGATTGTTGTCCAGCGTGACGGACAAATCTACGATGTCAAAATCATTGGGGCTGAACATATTAGCCTCCTTTTACGGTTTGATTGATTTCGCCGAATAGCGGCTGGCCCTGGTTGTCGCGGCACACCATGTGTACCGTTTCACCCTCGCTTAAAAACGGGGTTTGCGGCTTGCCGTGCTTTATGAGTTCTTTTGCACGCAGCTCCGCAATACAAGCCTGACCGGCTTCCGGGTTTGCATTGGAAACCGTACCGGAGCCAAACACCGTGCCGGCTTTGATAGGACGGGTTGTGGCGGCGTGGGCAATGAGCTCATGAAAACCAAAATGCATTTCACTGCCCGATGGACTGCCAAACCATTCGCCGTTACGGGTGATATTGAGAGTTAAATGAATTCTGCCGTCTGCCCAGCTGTCGCCAAGCTCATCCGGCGTTACCGCGAACGGCGCAAAAGCGGTTTCACCTTTTGCCTGCACAAAACCGAAACCGGTTTTCATTTCACGGGGCGCGAGACCGCGATAGCTGATGTCATTCAGCTGCACCACCAGTTTGATGGCCTGCATGGCCTCATCGGGTGTAGCTCCAACATGCACATCCGTGGTCAGAACACCGAACTCGCCTTCGAAATCTACGCCATGGGCCGGGTTATAGAGCGCGATGGTGTCGTTACATCCGGTGAAGGCATCGCCGGCGCCCTGGTAGATCAGCGGATACTTATCCGCGTCTTCGATGGGATCGAGATTAAACGCCTTTTGCATCAGATGGCCGTGATTCATAAACAATGAACCATCCAGCCACTGATACGTGCGGGGTAAAGGTGCTAAGAAACACGCATCGGCAACGGGCTCGGCCTGTTCACAGGTGCCGTTGTTCAATGCGTTGCTGATGTCCTGAAGTACCGGAAGCACACTTTGCCAGTCCGCCAGACACGCGGCCATGGTGCCAGCAGAACCGTGTACACGACACATTTGCGAAGTATCTTTTGAGATAACAACCAGTTGGCCATCCGGACTACCGTTATCGATTGAGGCTAGTTTCATCGCCGCTCCACAAACCGAACAGAAATTCGATTCTTTATTGTTAAAAATATTTAAATTAATGGAGAAACAATGTTAAATGGGCGCTGACCAAACAAAAAATTGAATGTATAGATGGTTTGCATCAATTTCATAGATACCTAAACAGGCAACGAGGGCGTTATGCGGTTTGAACAGCTGGATCTGAATTTATTGGTAGCATTAGACATATTGCTGGAAGAACAAAATATCACCAGAACAGCCGACAAGCTGCACCTGTCACAGTCGGCCACCAGCAGTATTTTATCGCGGTTGCGGCATTATTTTGATGATGATTTGCTGGTGCAGATAGGCCGTAAAATGCAGCCCACGCCTTACGCACTGGAACTGCAGGAACCGGTAAGAGAAATGCTGAATATTGTGCGCGGCTCGATTACCAACAAACGTAAACTGGAGCCCGCCACCAGCCAACGGCATTTCCGCATTGTTGCGTCTGATTATATTATTCAGGTATTCCTTGCCGGCGTACTGGCGAAAGTTCAGAAACAGGCGCCAGGCATGACTTTCGAATTTCTTTCCCCCTTTACCGTTGAAGTAGAAACCATGGTGAAAAGCGGCATTGATATTGTGATTGCGCCGGAAAGTGAAACCGTAGACGGATATCCTCACGCTTTTTTCTCCACCGATGAACTGGCCTGCATTGCCTGTAAAGACAACCCGGACACACAGGGTGGCCTGACGCCTGAAATTTTCTCATCGCTGGGGCACGCTTCCGTAGGTTTTGGCCGGGTGAGTTTACTGAGTATTGAGCAATGGCTGATTAACGAGCGCAACATCGAACGCAAAGTCGAAGTGATCACCAACGACTTCACCTCCCTGTGCACCACCGTGGTGAGCACCGGCAGACTGGCCATTATTCCCCGCCGTTTCGCTGAACTCATGGCCACCTTCATGCCCATCGACATTTTAACCATGCCCTTTGATTTTCCCGACCTGCGGGAAGCCATGATGTGGCACCCTACCGTAGACAGCGATCCTATTCACCGCTGGTTGCGCACACTGATTTTAGAAGAAGCGGCCTTGGTGAGTAGTTGATGTTGTGAGGTGATTTATCACCTCACATTTCTCATCCTACTTTCAGCAGCACCACACCAGATATGATCAAAAAGACGCCGATGTAGCGCAGCAGTGATGTAGGGTCGCCAAAGGCAAAAACGCCCACCAGAAACGTACCGGCAGCGCCTATGCCGGTCCATACGGCATACGCGGTGCCCAGAGGAATATCTCTTTGTGCCAGATACAGTAAAAAACCACTGACACCCATAAATGCAATCGCCATGGCGATGCCACCCCATTTGTACTGACCGCTTTGAGATAACTTCAGACCTAGAGGCCAGCCAATTTCGGTTAACCCTGCCAGCACCAGATAAATCCAACTCATCGTTTTCCTCATTAAATGATGAACTATTGGGCGGCATACTATCTTTATTTATAATGAAGACCAGTTAGTAACCATCCATTTTACTGATATGTTAAATCTTGAGTATATCCGCATGTTCGTTATCGCCGCAGAACAAGGCTCGTTTTCTGCCTGCGCCCGCAAGACAGGGAAAGTGCAGTCGGCGGTAAGTCAGGCAATCAATAATCTTGAAATTGACTTAGGCGTGACATTGTTCGACCGCACATCCAGACAACCTGTCCTCACAGAAGCAGGAACACGCTTACTGAAAATGGCTCAGGGTCTGTTAGTGCAAGCTGATGAGCTGTCGAAAACAGCCGCGGCAATCAGTCAGTCTCAGGAAACGCGGCTAAGTATCGCCATCGACGACGGCATGCTGACATCTGCCATTTATGCGCTCATTGCCAGACTCGAAAGCCGGTTTTCTACACTGGAATTAGACTTCGCTACCCTTCCTTCTCACGATATCGCTCTCGCCGTTGAAAGCGGTGAAATTGATTTGGGCCTCATGTTTTCGGAAATTGAATCCATGAAAACCACAGACTTCTTCTTCGTTACCAATGTACCTTTTGTCGCGGTGTGCCATCCGTCACACCCCCTCGCAGATGCCATCAAGATATCTTCAACCGCACTGCTACAGCACAAACAGATAGCCGTTCGCGGCAGCGCAAAACGTGAATCTCAGTTCTTAATCAGTATGGCATCTAACGTGTGGTGGTGTTCAGGTTACCAGCACACACTGTCATTACTTCTGCAGGGAATTGGCTGGGCATATCTGCCAGCGTTTATGGCAAAAGATGCGCTGAAAACCGGCAAACTCAAGCAAATGGACATGGTTTTTGATCATAAAACCTGGAGCGTGCCGGTAGACATCATCACGCCACGGGGCCGCCAGCACGGCCCTGTGGTGCAATGGTTCAGTAATGAGTTGAAGAAGACGCTGGCAACGGAGTTTTGATTTTGCCGCAGGAACTGAAAACTTCAGTTGCGGAATAAATCACTAACATTGATTTACAAAATCATAACCCGATTAACAAATTTATAAACAGATAATTTCAACTCTTTAAATAGAATTCAAATTCCATTTAACAATCAGGCAGACAAAACTGCTTTCACTGACTGATTTAGAAATAGAATGAGGATTCAATGAAGGGCAAACGAATATTACTAGCAACAGCGGTTTCAGCTGCATGCCACCAGACAGCATGGAGTCAGGAGCCCGCGACAGTTGAAGATGATGTAGAGATCATCGAAGTTACCGCACAGAACCGGGTGCAGTCGATTGCAGATGTACCTATCTCTATGAACGTACTCAGCGGTGAGTGGTTAAAAGATAACGCTACCAGCGATCTGCACGGAATTTCAAAGCTGTCTCCTGATTTTTCCATTACCCAGGACACCATTTCCACCAAGGTATCACTACGCGGTATCACCACAGAAAGTGCCGACGAGACTCAGGATCAGTCACTGGCGGTGAGCATCGACGGCGAGTATCTGAATCGTCCAAGAGTGCTTAACGCAGCCCTGTTCGACATCTCCCGCATTGAAGTTTTGCGGGGTCCGCAAGGTACACTATTCGGCAGAAACGCCACCGGCGGCGCGCTCAGTATTGTATCGAACAAACCTGTATTCGGTGAATGGTCAGGCTCAGCTTCTGCAGACTTCGGCTCATTTAACGCAAGAGAGCTGAACGCGGTGTTAAATGCGCCGTTAGGCGACAACGCAGCCATCAGGTTTGCCGGATTCAGCTCAGACAGAGACGGCTACATTTCTCATCCCGGCGTATCGTTTAAATCTGGCGATAAAGATGTAAAGGCCGGGCGACTATCCTTTGCGGCAGAGCCCACAGAGCGCTTGTCGTTGTACCTGGCGCTGGAAACCTCGCAACAGGAAAATAATCCGGTATCCGCAGCATCATTCAACGATGCGACCGAAGGCCAGTCCGGTCTTAACGGGCAATGTAATGAAGCCGCCGGCTGGATTGAAGTTACACAAATTGAAGGTAACGTGCTGTGTACGCCGCAATTTACCAATAATAAAGACAGTATCGATCCACGAAACTACCCGGCTGCATCGACCGCAGAGATGGGATCTTATCAGCTTGAGGGTGATGCTGTTCGCGGGCAACTGGATTATGCCGCTGACGCATTTACCGTTTCATATCGAGGGGCCTTCCGTCAGAGCGAACTCCGTGCTGCGGAGACGCTTTTCCCCAGCTATCTGTTCTATCGTAACCACGACATAGACACCATGAGCAACGAGCTCAGACTCAGTGGTGGCGAGGGCGATTTCTTCTGGCAGGGTGGCATTTTCCAGTTCAGAGAGGAAATGAATATCTATTCCGGTTTACTTTCCTACATCGGAGCCTATCCCTTTGGCCCGCAAGGTTACTGGGCGAATACGTTTTATCGCCCTGACTACACTTCTAAATCTGTAGCCGCTTTCGGACAAGTGGAATATCCACTGGCAGATAACTATACGGTGATTGCGGGATTCCGCTATACCAAAGATGAGAAAACCGGCACTAATACTATTTTGCCCGGCGCCCTCACCTTTGACGAGAATCCCACACTACGTCCAAAGGAAACCGAAGGCGCCACCACTGAATTATTGTCAGCAAAGAACAATGAATTCACCTGGAACCTGGGTCTGAATACAGATATTTCAGACGACACCATGCTCTACGGAAAAGTGAGCAAAGGTTATAAAGCCGGTGGCTTCGACAGCACAGGTTTAGAGTATGCGCCTGAGATTCTTTACGCCTGGGAAGTAGGCACCAAGTCCCGTATTTCCACGGTCTCTTTCGATGCTTCAGCTTTCTATTACGACTATAAAGATCTTCAGGTTTCCTTGCTACTGGATACAGAAAAAGGGGCGCAGACCTTTAATGCCGGTAAAGCCACAATCTGGGGTGCGGAAGCATCATTGACCACAGAAATCATGGATGCAGGGGTGCTGGCCCTGACGGCGAATTACCTGAATGCAGAGTTTGATGATTTCGCTTCTGCTATCAGTGTGCAATGTCTTGGCGGCTGCTCAACCACCACAGTAACAATGATTGATGGCGAAACAGTCAACCTTGCCGGGAACGAGCCATCAAATTCGCCGGATTGGATTTTCACCGGTTCTTACACCCACTTCTGGGAATTAAGTAACGGCTCACTGGTGGGCAACATATTCACCCGCTGGAAAGACGACTACTACCTGCTGCCTTCAAACCACGAAGACGCCCGCCAGGAAAGCTATTTCCAGACCGATATCAGCCTTAAATACGTTTCCCCTTCAGAGCAGTGGGAAGTTCAGGGCTATGTAAGAAACCTCGAAGACAATTACATCCTCAGCAGCTATGTATTCAACGTTGCTGGTCCTGACGATGTGCAGCAATGGAGCTGGCAACTGCCCCGCACTGCCGGTGTGAAAGTCACTTATAAATTCTACTGAAACAAGGACAGAAACCATGAAAATCAGAAAGCTACTATGCGCAGTAAGTTTATTGCTGCCACTGATGCAGTCTGCATTGGCAGCAGAAGCCGAAAGCACTGTTATACCGGTACCGGATTACCGTCCGCCTGAAACCGTTCAGAAAATTTCGGTGCCAATAGTCCCCGACGCTAAGCGCAGCAAGGTATTGATCGTTGCCGGTGAAAACTCTTATGAGCACGACTGGACCGGTGTTAACGCCAGGCTCCGCACCATGATGCTGAATTCAGGCAAACTGGATGTACGGGTTATTGAAGATTTCTCTGTTGCCACACTGCCCATGCTGAAAAAGTATGACGTGGTATTCCTAAACTACCTTGGCAAATGGAATTACACCGATGAAAATGAAAATCGCTGGAGCGAAACGGCTCAAAAAGCGCTGTTCGACTATGTAGCTCAGGGTGGCGGCCTGGTGATCTACCACAGTTCATTTAATATCGGCTCGCCATCGTGGCCTGAGTACGAAAAGCTTGCCGGCGGCACCATGCGCCCGTTTCACGGCAGCCGGCGCTCTCCGCCAGATGCCTTCCGCGTACATGTGACCGACCGTGATCACCCTGTCACCAAAGGCATGCGCGAGTATTTCTGGACCTTCATGGATGATATGTACACCAACATGTACTGGCATCCCGATGCTAAGGTACATGTACTGGCCACCGCATACGATGATGCTGCCAACTATCAGCAAAAGTATGCGGGCCCGAAATATCCGCCGCATTTGTACACGGATGAAAAGCTGAACAATATGCAGGGCATGAATGCAGAAAATCCGCAGGTGTGGACGGTGGATTACGAAAAAGGCCGGGTATTCTGTATTGCACTGGGTCACGGCCCTGACACCATTGCCTACGACGGTGTGAAGTCACTCATCCTGCGTGGCACAGAGTGGGCAGCCACGGGTGACGTTACCATTGATGTACTTGAGAAAGCGGCTGCATTCAAAGAGTAATGACTGCTTAATCCCGTTTTACCGGAAGCCCGGATACAGTTAATGCTGGGCTTATTTCCGGCTGACAGGCGCACTCAATTAACTCCTATCAATAAAATTGATTATACAATCCCTCAAATATTATTTAGAATTAACATTCCAATAACCTGATAAAGGATCTTCTGATGACAGATTTATCTGTAAACCTGGAATATATGTTCCGGGAGGCCGGTGATTTAATCGAAGAACGTATTTGTGCCGCTGCTCAGGCGGGCTTTAAACATGTAGAAATATTCAGTCTGGAAAACCGTAGCAAAAGCGCGATAAAACAAGCACTTGAGAGTAACGGCGTTACCCTTCACTCCATGGTGGTTGACCCGCGTATCATGCTGGTACTGAAAGACAATCATCCGAAGTTTTTCGACACATTCAGGGCAGCTGCTCAGGATGCCGTTATGCTGAAGTGCAAGAACCTGGTTTGCGGATCAGGTACTGGCGCTCCTTTTCTGCCCCGGCATATTTCACAGGATATTGTCGTTCAGGCCATCAGTCAGGCAGCAGATGTGGCGCAGGAATATGGTCTCACTATTCTGCTTGAAGCCGTCAACACCCGTGTTGACCATCCCGGTGTATTTTTTAGCCGCACAGAAGACACCTTTTACATTGCAGACAAGCTAAAGCACGACAATGTTAAGATCCTTTACGACCTCTATCATTCTGTTGCGGAAGGGGAAAATATTGACCAGACAATGGCCATGATCAGAAACCACATTGGTCATATTCAACTGGCAGATTTTCCCGGCAGGGGTGAACCAGGTGCAGGCAAACTGGACTGGAAAGCGATTGCATCATTAATTGATAAGAGCGGATATAAAGGGCCGGTTGGTATTGAGTGTTATCCGACAAAAGACAATACTCCCGAAGCGCTGGACTATATCCGTTCGGTATTCGGCGGCTGATCCTCAGCCACCGCACGTTTATTTAAAAGGGCACTGCGGTCACAGTGCCCATTGCAATCAGCTTAGTATAAAGCTCACCGCCTCTCCTGTTCTTGCCGACGGCGCAATCCACACTCTGAATTCACCACTCTCCAGTTGTTGCGATAAATCGCGGGCAATGAAGGTCATCTGTTGCGGCTTGATGGTAAAAGAGATTAAACGGCTTTCCCCGGCAGCCAGGGTAATTTTGTTGAAGCCGGTGAGCTTCTGTACCGGTTGCACAACAGAGGCAAACCGGTCCTGAATGTAGCATTGCACAACTTCTGTGGCTGCCCGCTTACCGGTATTCGTCACCGTCACCGATGCCGTCACCGCCTCTCCTTGTTTCACTTCACGTTTATCCAGCGTGACACTGCTGTAGGTGATTTGGGAATACGTCAGTCCATGACCAAAGGGGTACAGCGCATCATCGGGAATACCGATAAAATGAGACTGGAACATGTGGGTTGTGCCCGGTGCAGGTGGACGACCCGAGCTTTCCCGCGCGTAATAGTACGGCTGTTGGCCGCTGGCGATGGGAAAGGTTACCGGCAGACGACCTGAAGGCGACTTATCGCCAAACACCACATCAGCTATAGCATGGCCGCTTTCTGTGCCCAGGAACCAGGTGACCAGAATGGCTGATGCATCACGCACCGCCCCCTCCAGCGCCATGGCACGACCATTTCGCAGTAATACAACCAATGGTTTGCCGGTAGCGGCCAGTGCTTCGACTAACGCCTGTTGTGCCGCCGGCAGAGTGATTTCTGCCCGCGATGACGCCTCACCAGACATGTTAGTGGCCTCGCTTATTGCCAGCACCACCACATCACACTGTTTAGCAGCCTCAACAGCCCGGTTGATGCCACCTGCAATGACGGTGTCGATACCACAACCATCTTCGGTAAGCAGTTGCGCAGCCGGAATCTTGTTTGCAAATCCCGCTTCAAGGGACACTGACGCTTTTTGCGGTGCAAAAGGCGACCAGGAACCGTCGATGTTTTTAAGATCCTTCGCGAAGGGGCCAATCAGTGCCACTTTTTGCTTTTTACTCAGCGGCAGCACACTGCCGGTGTTTTTCAGTAACACAACCGACTTGGTTGCAGCTTCCCTGGCCAGTGCAATATGTTCTGCCGGGGCCTGCTGCGGTGCCGCTATTTCGTCGATGCGGTGGAACGGATCGTCAAACAATCCGGCCTGCTGTTTCACATGCAGAATGCGGTACACGGCTTTATCCACAATGGCCTCGTCGAGCTCGCCGCTGCGCACCAGCTCAGGGACATATTTCGGGAAGATGCCGCTGACCATACCAATATCACAGCCCGCAGACAGCGCCAGCTTTGCCGCTGCTTTTTCGTCTTTGGCATAGCCATGCTTAATCAGTTCCAGTTCACTCTGGAAGTCGGAAATCACCACGCCGCTGAAGTGCATTTTGTCACGCAGTAAGCCGGTCAGAATAGCCTTATTACCGGTAGCGGGCACGCCGTCAATGGTATTGAAAGACGCCATGGTAAAAATTGCACCCGCCTCA
>Ga0208204_100406_pt1 | contig 10772 bp, 7 predicted proteins | sample DeeseametaMP2252_FD_184173 | JGI IMG/M metagenome (GOLD analysis project Ga0208204, IMG submission 184173) | Marine microbial communities from the Deep Pacific Ocean - MP2252 (SPAdes) | ecosystem: Environmental > Aquatic > Marine > Oceanic | place: West of El Salvador, Pacific Ocean | collected...
ATTGCCCAGGACACACAGCTGCTGTTTGAAGTGGGTTATGACGTTGCCAATGCTGACAGTTGGCCGCAGTGGAATGCCACTAGCGAATTTCAACGCCCTTAAACCACAATAAGGTTAAACGAAAACGGGTCATCATAAAGGTGGCCCGTTTTTGCACTCACCCTCATAATTCCTCTGTTTCCCCCGCCCTATATGGCAAAATCGTCACTTTATTTGCGATTCCGTTAAGTTAATCCTTGCTTTTTTTTCTCATACTGGCACATTCAACAAACGCGGAGTTTGCACCCTTCAAAAACAATAAAGTCTCACCCGCGGCCGCGATTAAGCGACCCGACAGAAAAAACAATCCTATTTTCAACAAGTGACAAGAGAGAACCCGTTTTATGTGTGGTATTTTCGGTATCCTTGATATCAAGACCGACGTGTCTGAACTCAGAACCCAAGCGCTAGATTATACAAAGTTGCTGCGTCATCGCGGCCCTGACTGGTCGGGTATCTGGAATAATGACAATACCATCCTGTGCCATGAACGGTTGGCCATCGTCGATGTAGACACTGGTGCTCAGCCGCTCATCAGCCAGGATAATAATAAGATCCTGGCCGTTAACGGTGAGATCTATAACCACAAACAGCTTGCCCAGAATCTGGCAACACCTTACGACTTCAAGACCCGTTCGGACTGTGAAGTTATTCTTCCTCTTTATGAGCAAAAAGGTGTTGAGTTCATTGATGAACTGGAAGGTATGTTTGCTTTTATCCTCTACGATGAAGCACAGGATGCTTACCTGATTGCCCGTGACCACATCGGTATTATTCCGCTGTACACCGGTTACGATGAACATGGCAACTTCTACGTTGCCTCAGAAATGAAAGCGCTAGCGCCAATTTGTAAAACTATCAGTGAATTCCCTCCGGGCCACTACCTGTGGAGCAAAACCGGCGAGTTGACTAAGTACTACAAGCGCGACTGGATGAGCTACGACGCCGTTAAAGACAACGAGACTAACCTGGACGACCTGAAAGTGGCTTTCGAGAAAGCCGTTAAGTCGCACATGATGTCTGACGTACCTTACGCAGTACTGCTGTCTGGTGGTCTGGATTCCTCTCTGGTTTCTGCCGTTGCCGCCCAATACGTTGCTAAGCGTGTTGAAGACGAAGACAAGTCTGATGCCTGGTGGCCTCGTCTGCACAGCTTTGCCGTTGGCCTTGAAGGTGCACCAGACTTAAAAGCAGCGAAACAAGTAGCTGACATGATTGGTACTGTTCACCACGAAATCCACTTCACTATTCAGGAAGGTTTGGATGCCATTCGTGACGTTATCTATCATCTGGAAACTTACGATACCACCACCATTCGTGCCGCGACGCCAATGTACCTGATGACCCGTAAGATCAAAGCCATGGGTATCAAAATGGTGCTGTCTGGTGAAGGTTCTGACGAAATTTTTGGTGGTTATCTGTATTTCCACAAAGCACCAAACGCCAAAGAACTGCACGAAGAAACAGTACGTAAACTGGATCGCCTGCACATGTTTGACTGTGCCCGTGCGAACAAAGCCACCAGCGCCTGGGGCGTTGAAGCGCGCGTACCGTTCCTCGACAAGAACTTCATGGACGTGGCAATGCGCCTGAACCCACAAGATAAAATGTGTGTGGATGGCCGCATGGAAAAATGGATCCTGCGTAAAGCCTTCGACGATGGCAAAACGCTGCCGCCTGAAGTACTGTGGCGTCAAAAAGAACAGTTCGGTGACGGTGTAGGTTACTCCTGGATCGACTCTATCCGTGATTTCGTAGAAACCGAAGTGTCTGATCAACAACTGGCTACGTCAGAATTCCGCTTCCCGGTGAACACGCCTGATACCAAAGAAGGGTATTACTACCGCACTATCTTTGAAGGCTACTTCCCGCAAGAAAGCGCGGCACGCTGTGTACCGGGCGGCAAATCAATTGCTTGTAGCACCGTTGAGGCACTGGAATGGGATGCAAGCTTTAAGAACAACGCTGACCCATCAGGTCGTTCTATGAAAGACGTGCATTCGGGCAAAAGTCACTAAGTTGCACAACTAGAAATACAAAGCCCGGTCATTGACCGGGCTTTTTTGTATTGCAATATACCAATTAAAAGAATAAGTGACCGAGCTGTCAGGGATTATCCTGGTTATCGAGAGACGCCTTGTACCAAAGCGAAGCGTCCTGTAGCGGGGTTTGTTCAGGTAACAAGGTGTTGTCGAGCACAATAGTGTTGCGATTCGACAAATCCAGTTGCTTTAACGCATCTTCATACGTCGACATAAACAGGGCATCAAAGGAACCATCTTCAATGGCCATTTTAAGGCCTGTCTCAATTAGCCTCGCCAGCGTTGTATTACCTTTATTGACGAAAAAATACAGCGCCGTGGGGTAATACATGGCGACATTTTTCTCTAACATGATATCCGAGGGCATGGTATCGGCATTCAGCTCGTTAAGCACTTCCATCACCGAGCGAGGAAAAAAATCAGCCTTGTGGGTTTCGAGCACTTCAGCCGCATTGCCGTAAGACGGAACGGTAAATACATTAAAGCCGTTTGCCTGCAAAATTTTGGTATCAGGCCATTCCTCACCTGAAATAGGAACCAGTTTGAGCAAATCATTTTTGCTCATCTCTTTGCTAAATCGCGCCTCGCTCATGTCGTTGATAAGGAACACCCGCCAGCCAATTAACCCTTTGGCCAATGGAATACGTATTGGGAGAAGTTCTTTTTCTCGCTGACTGTCAGTCATGCTCCAAACCACATTCACTTCGCGGTTTTCACGCAACTGGCGAAGTGCCTTCCCCTGCAGCATGATACGGTCAGAGGGCAACAAACTGTACTTCACACCGGTTTTTTCCAGCGCCAGGGTTAACAGCGCCAGTGGATATTCAGTACGTAGATCTTTGTCGTCTATAGGTCTAGGATAGGTAATAGACCATAATGCGGCCTGCGCATTAATGCTTAATAACAGCAGTGAGACTGCGAACCACTTGCGCATAAGCGACATCCTTCCCTTTACTCGATACCGATGTATTTGTGTGTTTGTAACGATAAACGCCAGTTTCTGGCAATACAAGTCGCAATCGCCAAATCGGTTGCACGTTGCTGCTGACTAATAGGTTGCAAACAAATGTGCGCCGGTTGCGCGTCACCTAAACGCGCCAACAGTGCATCTAACTCATCCACATGCTTTTGCATGGCCACCGGATGTTTAATTTCGTTAGCTCGTTGCAATGCGCTGGTCAGAATCGGCATGCCGCCTTTCATATCGACTTTGGGCGACACGGTTACCCAGGTATCCTCATGGCAAAGCACCTCGAAGGTACCACTTGTTTCGATTTGCGTGGTGAAGCCGCGCGCATGCAGCAGTGATGTCACCGAGGTTAAGTCGTACATACAGGGCTCACCGCCAGTAATCACCACATGGCGTGCGTTATAGCCGCGCTTTGCAAATATTTCCAATAGCGCGCCATCAGTGCAGGCAAAGAAGGCTTCACTTTCTTGCGTTTTGTCTAACACCGCATCGGCAGAAGTAAGAAATGCGTCGTCCAGCGTCCAGGTGTGTTTAGTGTCGCACCATGGACATCCCACAGGGCACCCCTGAAGGCGGACAAAGATAGAAGGCACACCGGTTTGTACCCCTTCACCCTGAATGGTTTCGAACATTTCATTAATTTTTAGCTGAGTTTGCGGCAATGTGGTGGTCCTGTGGTGTATTCAGGTTGGGATTTTACCAAGAATCAAATAGAATTCAGGCATCTTTTCGCGAAAAAAACGAAACTTATGTCTGAAAAAGTCATTGTTATCTATTCCGGCGGCATGGATTCATTTACCGTGCTACATAAAGCGCTTGCCGATGGGAAAAAACCGTATGCGCTGTCTTTCAACTACGGACAACGTCATAAAAAGGAGCTTGATTATGCAGCCCGTGTTTGTGACGAATTAAATGTGCCGCACAAAATCGTTGATATTTCAGCGATTAACGCGTTGGTCGGCGGCTCTGCATTAACCGACGACATTGATGTACCAGAAGGTCATTATGAAGAGCCATCAATGAAGACTACCGTGGTGCCCAATCGTAATATGATCCTGCTTTCACTGGCTGTAGGCTACGCGGTAAGTGAAGAAGCTACCAAGGTATATTACGGTGCCCACTCAGGCGATCATGCCATTTATCCGGACTGTCGTCCCGAATTCGTTGAAAAAATGAATGATGTATGCGCTATTGCTAATTACGAAGCCGTTGAAATTGTCACGCCTTACCTGAAGGTAAGCAAAACCGCTATTCTTACGGCGGGTTTGCAGATGGGACTGGATTACGGAAAAACCTGGACCTGCTATAACGGCAGGGAAAAAGCCTGCGGAAAATGTGGTGCTTGTCAGGAGCGTCTTGAAGCATTCCGTGACAATCAGGCTACTGACCCGCTGGCATACGAAGCCTAATCATTAACAGGAGTAATGTATGAAAGCATTATCAATCGCCGCTATTACCGTATCACTGGTGATGTCATCACACGCCTATGCAGGTGTGAATCAACAAACATTGTCCGGTTTACTGAATAGCAAGAAACCCGCCGAATCCACCGCAACCACATCAGCGCTAATGGATCTACAGGGCACAGATATTATGGGGCTGGTTACCAGCGTTTCAGAAAACCTGGGCGTAACGGAAGCACAGTCGCAAGGTGGTATTGCGTCTGTGTTTAACTATGTTAAGGGAAATTTATCTTCCGGTGATTTCTCGTCACTGTCTGACAGCTTACCGGGCTTAGACAGCTTAATGGGCATGGTACCTGAGACAACCACTGCAGGCTCAACGTCTGGCAAATCCTCTTCTTTGTCCGGATTGTTAAATAAAGCTTCCGAATACAGTGGTTCGATGAAGTCGATTAACGATCTTAAAAATCAATTTGAAGCACTGGGGCTGACGCCAGAAATGATCAGCAGTTTTGTCAGTCAAATAAGCACCTATTTACAATCAGAAGAAGGCCAACAGACCCAATCTTTATTCCGCAGTGGTCTGGATAAATTAGTTAGCAATCTTTAACGCATTCTGCGGGGCTGCCTATGAGTCCCGCCACCCTAACCTGGCAATCTCGTTATCATGGCTCTGAAAAATCTGACTACCGCATTTTCCCGCTTTCCTCGTTGGCTTCGGCTTAGCACTTACCTGATACTCGCCTATCTGCTTTATGCACTGTTGGTGGGGGTTATCACACCACTCGTCTTACAATCTAAACTGCCGTCGTCGTTATCAGAAACTTTGGGAAGGCAAGTCAGTATCGATAAAATTCGCATAAATCCCTTTTTATTGCGGGCCCGAGTGTCGGGCTTTGCTATTGCCGAAGACAGTAGCGATGATACCTTTGTTAAGTTCGACCTGTTGGAAGCTGATATTGGCTTTTGGCGTACCCTCATGTCGTTTACGCCAACCGTTGAACATGTTTACCTGATAGCGCCCTATTCAAAAATTGAACGCTTGGATGAGGGAGAAGATACTCGCTTTAATTTCTCTGATATCCTCGACCACCTGGCAAAAAACCGCGAGCCAGAGCCGCAGGCAACCCAGCAATCATCACAGGAAACCGCTGTTCCACATATTCGATTGTACGCGTTTCATCTTCAAAAGGGGCATATTGAATTAGCCGATAAGGTTACCGGTGCAACCTTGTCGTATCCGGATTTAGATCTGGACCTTGCTAACCTCGATACGCGCTCCACCATTTCGTTGCAACCTGAGAAAGTTGAACAAAACGCGCTGAAAAATCGTTACCGGTTGGATATCGAATCCGACGATGGCGGCAAGTTTCATTTCGATGGTTTGTTCCAATTGGCACCGCTCGAAGTTGCCGGACAAATCAGATTAAACAATATCAACCTGCCGCCATTGTGGCCGTTATCTGAAGACATCATTGAGGCCAGACTCAGCAGCGGACTTTTAAATTTCAATGTACAGTACCGTCTTGCCGAAACAGCCGATGGCATCAATTTAAAAGCAGGGAACGGTAACCTGACCTTATCTCAACTGGCACTATCAGACAGTGAAAAAGAAAGAGTCACCGTCGATGAAATTGCTTTGAAAGGGCTGGCCATGGACACGGCCAGTAGCCGGGTTGATATTGAATCACTGACAGTCGCGCGCCCTACAGTGAATGGGGTTTATAACGAAGGTAATGTAGATTTAGTTGCTATATTTACGCCTCGCGTAAAAAACGCCACATCGGCTAGCGCGCCATCACAAAGTTCCTCTACCTCAGCGCCTGATACTTCCGCCAATGATTGGCTCGTTACACTGAATGCTTTTTCTCTCCGCGATGGTGATATTCAACTGGCAGAAAAACACATTGCGGAGTCGGTAAATTGGCGAGTCAGTGAGCTCGATGTGATGACGGGCGCAATACGGTCTGATTTCAGTCAACCCGTAAAGTACGAAATTGAGTTTGGTATTGCCGGTGACCCAGATAACGTGCCGCAAGCGCATGCCGGAACCCTTTCAACATCGGGCGAAGCAGATATCAATACCCTCAGCTTTACCGGTGATTTTTCACTTGAAAACCTTAGCCTGAGTCAATTTCAGCCTTACATCACACCGTTCGCCAATGTGTCTTTAACTGAAGGTACCACAACGGCTCAGGGGCATTTTAAAGCGAATAAGGAAGGCAGTATTCTGTTTGACGGTAGTGCGGGCATCACGTCACTAAACATTCTGGACGGCCTGCATTTTGAACCCTTACTAAAATGGCAGGACATGCAAGTATCTGGCATTCGTTATAGCAGCGACGATAACGAATTGCTTGTGGATAATATCGCGCTTACAGCGCCCTACGGTAAACTGCTCATTGATGAACAGCGTCGGACTAACATAGGGGCAATTATCAAAAGTGACAGTACCGACACGAAAGCAGCAGAGTCCACGACTAGTGAGCAAGTAGAACAAGCGCAAAGCGAAGCCATCGTAGATAAAACCACGCCGCTACTAGTAAAAATAAACGGTATCGACATCCAAAATGGCAGTGCCTATTTTGCAGATAACTCTCTCACTCCCCGCTTTGCTTCTGGGATTGAATCGTTAAATGGCTCGATTTCCGACTTATATTCCCGCTCTGGCACCGCGGCGAAGGTAGATATTGAAGGCAAGATCGATAATTACGCCCCGGTATCGTTGAAAGGCGCACTGAACCCGCTGGTGGAAGACATCTTCCTTGATCTTAATTTCTCTGTAAGTGGTGCTGAACTGACCTCGATAAACCCTTACGCCGGTACATACATGGGTTACTACATTGATGCCGGGCTGTTGTCGCTTGATGTTGAATATAAGCTCCAAAATAATCAACTGGAGGGTGATAACCATGTGGTTATTGACCAGCTCACATTAGGGCGAAAAAGTGATTCCGAGCAGGCGTTAAGTCTTCCTCTTGGCCTTGCCGTCGCGCTACTTCAAGATAGCGATGGCGTAATTGATTTGGGCCTGGAAGTCTCTGGTGATTTGGATAACCCCGCGTTTAGCTTCGGTTCGATCATTTTCAATGCACTGGGGAACATCATCAAAAAAGCGGTAACCGCCCCCTTTTCATTCCTGGCTAACCTTGTCGGAAGTGATGAAGATGAACTCAACGAAGTCGACTTCTCTGCCGGTAGCTTCACTCTGAATACCGCCACAAGCGAGAAACTAAAAACCCTGGCAGACGCACTGAGACAACGACCGGGACTTCGCTTAAGCATTGAAGGCACCGTGAACGAAGTGAATGATACCAGGCAGATGAAAATCGATCGTCTGAACAGTGATCTGGTAAAAACGGCAGGACTAGAAAGCTTGCCTGACAACTTTTCTGCCAGCGAAATCCCCCTTGAGGGACTACTGTCACAGGCGGTTGCGCAGTTGTTTAGTGAACGCACTGGACAGTCGGTGGAAACCGAGCGTGAAACCCTTCGTGCACAACTTCAGCAAGGCAAAGACACCCCGCCCGAAGAAGATGAAGTGACCCGCGCTTTGCACATCGCCATGTACAATCAACTGAGAAATCAGGTAGTGATATCCGATGGGGATTTATTTGCGTTGGCGGCAGAACGGGCGAAAGCCGTGAAGGTGTTTCTTGCAAATGAAGCTGACATAAAAGCCAGCAGGCTTTTCCTGCTAAACAGCAGCCAGCATTTAAAAGCAAAAACCAGCAGTGCATTGTTAACCTTGAAAGCAGACTAGATACTGCGCGGGCTTTAACGCGTACCTTCGGATAAGCTAGCTTGACCTAACAACAAAAAAAGCGGGAAGTGATAACACTTCCCGCTTTCTTATTAATTTGCGATTTTTACTTCTGACTTTCAGAAATAAAATAACCGAGCTCTTTAATACAATGACGCAGAACCGGATTGAGGCGAGTGTTTTTGCCGTTCATTACAAACAGTTCGTGTTCGAAATTGAACAAGCTACCTTTCGCAATTGGCACAAGCCCTAAACTAGCGCCCTGCTCTTTAGCAATATAATCTGGCAGCAAACCAACGTATTCGCCGGTCATAATGGCTGACAACGCCGCTTCAAATGAATCAGAAAAAGTCTGAATCGCCAAACGTTGATCATCTTCGATATAGTTCGCCGAAGACAAACCAGAAATACCTATCGCAGGATAATCGCTAATCTTGATATCTTCCGGTAACGAGACATCACGGTATTTTGCCAGCGAATGCGTTGGTGAGCAGTACAAACGCCCAGTACAGTTAACGCCCACTGGATGGAAAGTAACAGACTCAGGTTTCACCATATCGTAGGTAGAAATAACCAGGTGGCATTCACCAGACAGCGCTACGTGCTCTACCTCGTTGTAAAGACGCGTCTGAATGTTCACGTGAATGTCGTCGAACTTCTTCATCGTACTTTTCACTGCTTTACTGACGGCAAGGTGCATAGACAGTGGCAGACCCGCCATCATTACCAGTGTGATATGACCAGAATAGTCGTCGTGAAGGGATTTAAGGTTAAAGACGAAGTTATCGAAAGCATTAAAGATGCGCTTCGTTTCCTGGAAAACCACCTCACCTTCTTTGGTCATCTGAAAACCACCCCGGCCGCGATGACACAATACCAAATCTAAACGTTCTTCGAGCTTTTTGATTGCAGCACTAATATTCGGACGCTGCATTCTTAATACAGGTTCTGCAGCAGTAAATCCGTTACAACTGGCTACCGCATAAAAAACCCTTAGCAATTTAATGTCTGATTCTTGTAAACGATTCAACATGGCGCAATCCCTGAACTTATAGGTATAGTTATGAATACTTTAGAATCATAATATGTAACTGTCACGGGGATTACAACGCTATTTTGCAAGTTTCTTAGCGATAAACCGCTTTTTAATCAAACTGAAACATAGAAAGCGGTTTATAAAGGCGCGTAGGAAGGATAAAACCGTTAAGAAATGGCGACGACTTGTTTACGCAAGGTCTCAATTTCATCTCGGGTCGAAGCGGCTTTTTCAAACTCAAGCTCTCGCGCATATTCGAACATCTTCTTCTCCAAATCTGCAATTTGAGACATCAAGTCGGTTGCACTTGCAGCCTGCAGCTCTTTCTTTTTCTCCGCAACTTTACGCAGTTTAACCTTACCAGAAGCAGGATGGGCACCGTCACCACCGAGATCCATGATATCAGTGATGGGTTTGTTCAGCCGCTGAGGCGTTAAACCATTTGCTTTGTTGTGTGCGTCTTGCTTTGCGCGGCGACGATCGGTCTCGTCGATGGCTTTTTTCATCGACTTGGTGATCACGTCCGCGTACATGATTGCCTTACCATTAATGTGTCGAGCTGCGCGACCAATTGTCTGGATCAGCGAGCGCTCTGCACGCAGGAAACCTTCTTTATCGGCATCTAAAATAGCCACCAGAGAAACCTCTGGCATATCCAGACCTTCCCGTAACAGGTTAATACCAACAAGTACGTCAAACTTCCCTAACCGCAAGTCGCGGATGATCTCGATACGTTCAACAGTGTCGATATCTGAATGCAGATAACGTACTTTAACGCCGTGCTCATTCAGGTATTCACTTAAATCTTCTGCCATCCGTTTCGTCAACGTGGTGATCAACACGCGTTCATCCAGCGCCACACGTTTATGGATCTCAGATAACACATCGTCTACCTGAGTCGCTACAGGGCGCACCTCAATGATTGGGTCAAGCAATCCGGTTGGACGTACTACCTGCTCGACAATCTCGCCGTCGGATTTTTTCAGTTCATAATCACCCGGGGTGGCAGACACGTAAATCGTTTGCGGGGAGATCTGTTCAAATTCCTCGAACTTCAACGGCCGGTTATCCAGGGCCGAAGGCAAACGAAAGCCGAATTCCACCAACGTTTCTTTTCGCGAGCGGTCGCCTTTATACATAGCGCCAATCTGCGATACGGTTACGTGAGACTCATCGATAAACATCAAACCATCGGCAGGAAAATAATCCAACAAGGTAGGAGGCGGCTCGCCCGGTGCACGACCCGACAGGTAACGTGAGTAGTTTTCAATACCCGAGCAATAACCCAATTCCAGCATCATTTCTACATCGAACTGAGTACGTTGAGAAATCCGTTGTTCCTCTAGTAACTTATTACTCTCCAGTAACTGCGCTTTGCGCCCTTTCAGTTCTTCTTTGATATCTTCGATGGCATTGAGAATTTTTTCTCTGGGTGTCACGTAATGGGTTTTAGGAAATACCGTTGCCCGTACTACGGATTTATCCACCGCGCCGGTGAGCGGATCAAACAAGCTGATTT
>Ga0208204_100407_pt1 | contig 10716 bp, 4 predicted proteins | sample DeeseametaMP2252_FD_184173 | JGI IMG/M metagenome (GOLD analysis project Ga0208204, IMG submission 184173) | Marine microbial communities from the Deep Pacific Ocean - MP2252 (SPAdes) | ecosystem: Environmental > Aquatic > Marine > Oceanic | place: West of El Salvador, Pacific Ocean | collected...
CGGCCGTAATGCCGTGTTCTATGGCGACAAAGCCATCGATCGCAGCCCCTGCGGCACCGGCACTTCGGCTCGGATGGCACATCTTGCCGCAAAAGGTCGGCTGAACGCTGGCGACATCTTTGTACATGAAAGTTATATCAAAAGCCGTTTCATCGGCAAGGTCGAGGAAGTCACCACGTTAGGCGACCTTCCCGCAATTACCCCGTCTATCCAGGGCACAGCTTACACCACTGGATTTAACCAGATTTGGATAGACGATGACGAGCCGTTTCCACAAGGCTTTCAGGTTATCTAAGCGATAACACACTCATTTATTCATAACGAAGAGAGAAGATTTAATGCAAGTCATCAATCTGAGTCATCATATTGGCGGACAAGTAGTAGAAGGTGCAGCGGCACTGGAGCAACACAACCCGTCGAAAGATAACGACCTAAAAGTCACCCTGCCTTCTGCTGATGCCGCAGTAGTAGACAGCGCAGTAGCAAGCGCAACAGCCGCGTTCGACAAATTCCGCGACCAGGGTATTGAGTCCCGTTCTGACGCACTGGCCAAAATTCAGCAACTTATCATGGCCAACAGTGAAGAACTGTCGGTATTGATTGCCCGTGAAACCGGTAAAACCCTTGGCGACGCCCGAGGCGAAGTGGGCCGTGCAGCCCGCATCTTTGGTTTCTTCTCCGGTGAGTGTTTACGCATTGTTGGTGAGCGTCTGGAATCCACTCGAAACGGCGCCATGGTAGAAATCGAGTACGCGCCGGTGGGTGTTGTCGGCCAGATCACGCCGTGGAACTTTCCTATTGCTATTCCGGCCTGGAAAATTGCACCGGCTCTGGCCTTTGGCAACACGGTTGTTTGGAAGCCATCTGAAATCTCGTCTGCAACAGCAGCACGTCTTATGGAACTCATCCACGAAGGTGGCATTATACCTGGTGCAGTAAACATGGTGCTAGGCGGTGGTGAGACCGGCGCGGCTATGTGTGAACATAGCGGCATTGATGCATTGAGCTTCACAGGTTCTGTGGTAACCGGTAAAAAAGTGCGCATGGCAGCCGCTGAGCGTGGCATTCCAGTACAAACCGAGATGGGTGGCGTTAACGCCATGATCGTATTGGAAGATGCAGACCTTGAAGGGGCGGTAGATTTGGCGCTGAACGGCGCGTTTCTGGCAGCCGGCCAGCGTTGTACTGCGTGCTCACGCATCATCGTACAAGACAGCATCGCGGATAAATTTGCCGCCAGACTGGCCGAAAAAGTCGCTGCGCTGAAGGTTGGCGACGCGACAGACCCGTCAACCCATATTGGTCCATTGGCTTCGCCTAAACAAAAAGCGCTGATCACCGAACAAACCGCGGTAATGGAAAACACTCCAGGGGCCAAACTGGTTTTCGGTGGTACTAAAGATCCGCTGCCAGCCTGTTTCTTCCCGCCAACCCTGTTCGACCATGCGAAAGCAGACGATCCTATCGCGCAGGAAGAAATCTTTGGTCCGGTCGCCGCCATGTTCCGTGTGCCCGACTACGAAACCGGTCTGGCAATGCTGAACGACTCCAAATACGGATTATCATCAGGACTGTGCACCACGTCCCTCAAATATGCCGAGCATTTCAGGCGCTATGCGAAAGCCGGCATGATGATGATTAATCTTCCAACCGCCGGTATTGATTACCACGTGCCGTTTGGCGGTGTCGGCGCCTCAAGCTATGGTGCCCGTGAGCAAGGTCGGGCTGCGAAACAGTTTTATACGGTGATGAAAACCACCTATCTCAAAGGCTAAGTTCCGTTGGAAAGCCGCACCGCTCGTGTTCCGTGGTGCGGCTTTTTTTTAAGGAGAAATTAAATGGATTTTCCCAGACGTTTTGCATCTTCCCTGTTGTTCGTACTGCCACTGCTTATTGCAGGTTGTGCAGACTCACTCACTCAAGGAAAGGAAGCCAGTTCGCAAAATGACTGGGAAAATCCCGCCATATTCAGTATCAACAGCTTGCCGGATAGAAGCTATTTTCTGTCTTACGATTCGGCTGATGCGGCAATGCGCGACGCCTCATCAGAAAATAAACGCCTGCTTTCCCTTAACGGCCTCTGGCAGTTTCATTTTTCCGAGGATCCAGAAAGCCGCCCGGTTAATTTCTATCAGCCAAATTTCGACGCCAGTGGTTGGCCAGCCATACCCGTGCCGTCTAACTGGCAGATGCAAGGTTACGATTATCCCGTTTACACCACTTCTGGTTACCCTTTTCCCCGTAATAAACCCTTCATTTCACAGGAATATCGCCCTGTAGGCTCTTATCTTCGTGAATTCACTCTACCTGAGAGTATGAGCGGTCAGCGTTTGATCCTGCATTTCGGTGCCGTGAAATCGGCCTATTATGTGTGGGTTAATGGTGTCAAAGTTGGATACAGCCAAGACAGCAAACTGCCCGCTGAGTTTGATATCACAGCGCTGGTACACGACGGCGATAACACACTGGCGGTGGAAGTTTACCGCTGGAGCGACGGCAGTTATCTGGAAGATCAGGATTTCTGGCGGTTAAGTGGCATTCAGCGGGATGTATTTATTCAAGCGGTACCACAAACGCATCTATGGGATTTGGCTATTACCGCAAGCTTAAGTGACAACTATCGTCGCGGACAATTCAACGTTACCACCACGCTGGCTCACATTCCTAAGGGGGCCGACTCTGCTGATATAAGACTGACACTGAACAACCCAGCCGGTGACACAATCTGGCAGCAGGAAAAATCAGTGGTGGTTAAGAGTGAAAAAACCATAACCACCTTTTCTGCTGAATTTGACGACATTAAACCCTGGTCGGCGGAATCCCCCACCCTTTACGACCTGACCATTGCGGTAACCACAAACGGCCACACCGAGTATGTGCATCAGCCAGTAGGTTTTCGTAATGTGGCAATAAGCAACGGCCAGCTTAAAGTTAACGGCCAGCCTATTATCATTAAAGGTGTGAACCGTCATGAGCACGACCCAGTATCGGGCCAGGTAGTCAGCCGCGAAGCCATGCTGAACGATATTCGCATGATGAAGGCCAACAATATCAATACCGTGCGCACCTCGCATTATCCTAACGATCCTTATTGGTACACGCTTGCAGATAAATACGGGCTGTACGTGATTGACGAAGCCAATGTGGAAGCCCACGGTTATGGCTACGACGAAGATATGTCCATGGGCAATGATCCTGCCTTCAAAGCGGCCATTGTCGACAGAATGCATGGCATGATTGAACGGGATAAAAACCATCCTTCTATCATTTCCTGGTCGGTAGGCAATGAGATTGGTCCCGGCCCGAATATTCAAGCGTCATATGAACTCGCAAAATCCATGGACCCGACTCGAATCGCCCAATATGAAAACCGTCGCACCTGGCACCCCGGTAAAATGACCGACGTGATTGGCTGGATGTATGCCACCGAAAAAGAAATCGACGAAAAATATATCGGTAATTTTAACGAGCAGCCGTTTATTTGGGTGGAATATTCCCACGCCATGGGTAACTCAAACGGTAACCTCAAAGAACTCTGGGAATTTGTATACGCGCATCCGCAGGTTCAGGGCGGCGCTATTTGGGATTGGATGGATCAGGGTTTATTAAAGCATGACGCCGATGGCACAAGCTATTACGGTTACGGCGGCGACTTCGAACCTGCAGGCATCGAGCATGCCGGGAACTTCTGTGCCAATGGCTTGCTAGCTTCCGATGGCACACCACACCCTGCATTGCATGAGGTGAAGAAGGTTTATCAGAACATTCACACCGAACTCACCAAAGATAATCAGCTCATCATTTTCAATCGCTTTTTCTTTACTTCCCTCTCCGGTTTTACTGCGCACTGGGAATTACTGGAAGATGGACGAAAAACAGAACAAGGGACTTTCCTGACACCTGGTATTGCGCCGCAGTCTTCTCAGACTATCAACCTCGATGGCGTATCTGGTAAAAACTTCAGCCAGCAACTTGAACTAGAAGGCAAACCGCTCCTTAAGGCTCCACTGCGACCAAATTTCTGGCGTGCTCTTACAGATAACGACTACGGCAACAAATTCGGTGAAATTGCGGCAGACACATACAAATTTGCAGGCGAAAAGGTGTCGGTTACCGGTATCGAAACGGTGCGAGATGATGATGCGGTACAACTGAATTTCGCGATATCTCTGGACGCTCTTCATAGTTCGGGCTCCCTACATTACCGCATTTATCCTGACGGCCAAGCCGATGTGACCTTTATCGCTGACCTTGCCAGCGATCTGCCTGAGATGCCTCGTTTTGGTATGACAATGCAACTCAAAGAGGGTTTTGATGAGGCGCAATGGTATGGACGAGGCCCGTTTGAGAACTATCAGGATCGTAAATTCAGCGCCGATTTAGGTATTTACCAGCAATCGGTAAGCGAACTCTATACCCCGTATATTCGTCCACAAGAAAACGGCAACCGTGCTGATACCCGTTGGCTTGCACTGCAACACAACAAAGGCCCATCGCTACAGATCACCGGTATACCAACCTTCGACTTTTCTGCCCTTCACAACACCATCGCCGACTTCGATCATCCGAAAGAAGGGCCAAATAGACATACCAGCGATATCAAACCTAGAAATATGACCGAGGTTAATATTGACTGGCGTCAACGGGGTTTAGGCGGTGATACCAGTTGGGGAGCATTACCCTACGATAAATACCGATTGCTCCCTGCTAGTCAAAGCGACGCTTACCAACTGTCTTTCCGATTAACGCCACAACAATAATGAAAAGGGAACCTATGCGACACGTAATCAAACGAAAACTGCCCCTCGCTATTTCACTGGCACTCGCCGTAGCGACAGCCAGCGCACCGGCTATCGCAGCTGAAAAAAGCGTGAATGCTGCCGGTCTGAAACTGATTTTTGATGAAAGCGCTCAAACCCTGCTGTCTTTGCAACCTGATGCAGCAAAAGGCGTAGATTTCCTTTCTTATGAACATAACAGTAAGCGTGAAGGACCTGGCTACTATCAACTGGGCGACATTGATTTGCGCGTCCGTCAGGCGGGCGGTGCATGGCAAGACTACTCTAGCGCACTGCAATTACAGCCGGTAAAAACACTGACGTCATCAACCGCATTGATGCACGCAGACATTACCAGCGACTTACCCGGTATTCCGCTTAATGTTAGCCGCACCTGGTCGGTAGACAACAATCAACTGGTACTGCGCTTTACGCTGAAAAATAACACCAGCGACGCGGTAGAAATAGGTGGTTTGGGTCTCGCCATGGTGTTCGATAACATTCTTTCCGGTCGAGAACTGGATGAAGCCCATGAAAAAGCCAATTACGCCGAACCCTACTTGGGCATGGATGCGGGCTATGTGCAGGTGGTACGCCTAAACGGCAAAGGACCAGTGCTGCTGGTACTGCCGGAAGAAAATGCGCCACTTACCGGATGGATGCCCATTCTTGGCGACACCAACGAAGACAGCTCTCCGGTTATTTACAATGATCCGATGGTGCGTACCCACACCTTCGAAGGCTTTTACGATTGGATGGTGTTCAATAAAGGTTTTGCCGACAACGAATGGAAAGGCAAGAAGCAGTGGAACGAACCGCGCAGCCTCACGCTTGAGCCTGGTGAAAGTTATGACACCGCAGTACGATTCGCACTAGCACCTGAAGTACGGCAAATTGAAGACACTTTATCAGCGCAGCAACGTCCGGTCGCCGTTGGCCTGCCAGGGTATGTGGTGCCCAAAGACCTGCCTGCAAAGCTGTATCTCAATTCACCCAGCCCGGTTAAATCACTGGTTGTAGAGCCTGCAAATGCACTCACCGTAAAGGCGACATCACCGCAAAATGGCTGGGCAGCTTATAACGTAACCGGTAATCAATGGGGACAATCCCGCGTAACCATTACCTATGAAGACAACACCGTACAGACCGTGCACTATTTTGTATCGAAGGGGATGGCGCAGGCTGTCTCCGATTTAGGCGAATTCCTGTTCGATGAGCAATGGTTTGAAGGTGAGGATGATCCCTTCAAGCGTGGCCCTTCAATCATGAGCTACGACAACGACACTAAAGACATCGTGCTACAAGACCAACGGGTGTGGATTGCCGGGCTCAGCGACGAAGGCGGTGCAGGCTCCTGGCTGGCGGGCATTATGAAGCAGCTTGGGCAACCCGACGCGGAAGAGATCGCGCAGTTTGAACGCTTCTACAACGAGGTTATTGACGGCAGGCTCCAGGTAAACGAGGGCGAAGGAAAGCATGGCGTGAAAAAGAGCCTGTTCTTCTACGACCCCGAAGCATTGCCTGACTACAAATATAATCCCGATTTTGACTGGACCACTTGGGCATCGTGGAGCAAAGAACAGTCTGATAACTTGGGCCGTTCGTTCAACTATCCTCACGTTGCCGCGGCGCAGTGGGTACTTTATCGCCTCGCCCGCTTTAATGAAGGGCTGGTAAAAACACATCCGTGGCAAACTTACCTGCAACGTGCTGCAGAAACCAGCATTGCCATGACTGAATTGGCTCCGCACTACGCCCAGTTTGGTCAGATGGAAGGTGATGTGTTCGTAGCCATACTTGACGACCTGTATGCAGAAGGCATGAATGCGTTGGCTGACAAACTGAAAGCGACTATGAAAGCCCGGGCCGATCACTGGTCAGAACTGGCTTATCCGTTTGGCAGTGAAATGCCGTGGGATTCAACCGGTCAGGAAGAGGTGTATGCGTGGATGCGCTACTTTGGTAACACACCTGCCGCCGAACTCACCCGGGAAGTGATTCTGGGATACGACTTTACGCAACCACACTGGGGATACAACGGCAGCGCCCGTCGTTTCTGGGATTTCCTATACGCGGGTAAAGACAGCCGCATTGAGCGTCAGTTACATCACTATGGCTCCACCATCAATGCCATTCCTCTGCTGGATAGCTTTCGCAGAAACCCTGACGATACCTACCTGCTGCGGGTTGGCTACGGCGGCATGATGGGTGGACTCACCAATATCCATGAGGATGGTTTTGCTTCTGCGGCCTTCCACAGCTTCCCGGATTACATGGAGTTCGACCCGTACACCGGAGACTATGGCTCAAGTTTCTTTGGTCATGCTTTCGCCATTGGTAGCTACCTCATTAACGATGCTACGTTCGGCTGGCAAGGCTTCGGTGGATTAACCAAGGTTACCAACAACAATACGGTAACCATTACGCCAAAAGATGCTTTCCGCAACAGAGTCTACATTGCGCCGGCAAAGGTTTGGCTCACATTAGATGCAGGAAAATTCAGTGCGGTAACCTGGCATAGTGATACCGGTGAGATCACCGTTACCCTCGACGAAGCCACACCGTACACACCGGCTGCCATGCTAAACATTGCTTCATTTGGGCAACCCTATCAGCCGCAAGAAAAGCAATCGAAAACCGCGGGCAGAATTTCACTACCGTTGAATAAAAACACCAAAACGGTGTTGTCTTTAACAAGTGCTGCCAATTAATTGGTAGAAAAGTGAACGCGTTATTCATGCATTTGTTGTCGAAATTCGACCAATGAAGGGTACAAAGCTTTCACTTATTTGCATATTATTAGCGGACTATGAAAAATCCAGTTTTGCTCGTTAGGTAACATCATCGTTCCAGCGAGCAACACGCTCAGGGAAGATGTTACCGCACTTATGTTGTTATCTGCGATTTTACCCCTCTCAATCAGAGGCAGCTACGATGTTGATGACCTCGGTCGCACCAATATACTTTTCACCACGCTTCGCGCTTTTGGCGCAGACCAGGTTCTGAAAGAGATCCTGATTGTTTGTCCACCTGACGAAGTCAGCGTTATCAGAGAGCAAGTGAAGAAATGGCCTGAATTTATTATTCGGGTTGTTTCTGAAGAAGACATGGTGCCTGAGCTCGCTAACCATCGTCAGGTGAGAGGCTGGCGCAAGCAACAGATGATCAAACTCGCGGCCCCGAGGGAATTGTCTACACCCTATTATCTGACATTAGATGCTGACGCCATATGTTTACGCCCGCTCACCGAATCGCTACTGATCCCCGACGGTAAGGCGCTTCTACAATATGAGAAACGTGCGCTTCATCCTCGCTGGTGGAAGTCGTCTTCGCGAATTCTGAAAATGTCAGACCACGTTGGCGACCCTGAAGTCGGTATGACAGTTACACCTGCCATAATGGCCAGCGATATTAGCGAAGCAACGGGTGAGGAAATAGCCGCAAACTTGCGCGGCAAGGGCTCCTGGGTAGATAAACTCTGCCGCCTTCATAATCCTAGGTCACCGTCTAACTGGACTTTCTACCGGCACTTACGCGGTCGCTGGACTGAATACTCGCTTTACTACTTTTGCGCACTTAAACGTAACATGCTTGATAAATATCATGTGACTGCCGGTACGGAAACCCACCCTCAACTGTTGCTTATCCATGACTCACACCCGTTTGAACAATGGGTGCCAGAGCAGAGTTTTGCGCCTAACGGGCAAGGACTGTTCTGTGTTGTGAACAGCAGCATGCGTTTTGATATAGAAAATACGTGGCAAAAAATAGCGCCGTTTGTACCCGGCGCGTCAGATTTGAAAATGCCCTAAGCATCTTATTCTCATCAAGCATTACACACACAAAAACGCCCTGCCTATTAAAAGCAGGGCGTTTTTATTTCAGGTTTTACATCAGAACGATGCAGTCAGGCCAATGTAAATAGAGCGGCCTAGCGGATCGTACATACCCGGGAACGTATTGCCGTTACCGAACGAGCTCAGCACGTTGGATACGATAATAGGAGGATCACGGTCTAACAGGTTGTTGATACCACCACGGAAAACCAGGTGGTCGCCAACCGGAATGCTACCTGCCAGGTCGAAATAGCTATACGAGCCGATTTCTGCATTGATTTCATAATTCGTACCCGTAAGGAACTCATTACTTTCATTCAAGCTCAGCTTCACGCTGTCCATGTAACGCCATAACAACGATACCTGTGCGTCCATCCAAGGCATCATCCAGGTTGCACGGGCATTGTGACGCCACTCTGGCACCGGCTGACCACATGAAGGACCATACAAGCCTTTACAGTCGTAAGTACCCAGTCCAGGTTGAGGCTCGGTGACCATTTCGTTCAGATAGGTACCCACTAATTGCATACCCAATGAACCATACTCGCCCATTTCGTAGGTATAGTTTGCATTGATATCGACACCAGATGTTTGCAGATAACCGGTATTCAGTGTGGTTGACGTCACATAGCCATCTGTACCAAACAGCGTACCGGCACGGCTACGGTTGAACAGGTCACAGTAATAGCTGTTACCGGTTGCAATACATTGGTTGATGATGAGGTTAGGATCGATAGAACCGATGTAATCTTCAACTTTGATATTGTAGTAGTCCAGTGAAACAGACAGGTTTTCAACCGCTTCCGGCGTAATAACAATACCGACGGTGTAGGTGTCAGCTTCTTCAGGTCGCAGATTCGGATTACCACCATATTGCTGCACACAAGTTTCAGCCGGACATTCAATGATGTTGCCATACTGGGCTTCAGTTACGCCGGTACGAGCACACTGCTCAAATGTGGCTGTCGGGTTGGCACCAGAACAAGGATCGGTACCCGAGTAGTTACCCAGACCTTGTGAGGAGAACAGTTCTGACACATTAGGCGCACGAATCGCATGGTTGAAACTGGCGCGGAAACGCAGATCATCATTGGGTGAATAGCTCAGCTCGAACTTGTAAGTTGTCGCGTCGTATTCAGATTCATTGCCTTCGTCATCGCTATTGGTGTATTCAGAATAACGCAGGCCAGCGTTGATACCGAGATACTTCGCCCACGACGCATCTTCCACCAGCGGAATATCAATTTCGGTATAAACCTCGTCGACTTCAATCACGCCATATGCGTCTTCAGTACCGTAAGACTCCGCAATTGCATCTGCTTCGAAATCCAGCACTTCTTTACGGTGCTCATAACCCACCACCATCGCAGGGCCAGTCATCGCCCACGGCAGAGAAATGTCGTAGTAATCCAGGTCGATTTGCGAGAAGGCACTCAGCACATCAAGGGTCTGCGTGCTTTCCGTAGAGTTCGATGTCAGGATGTAATCAAATGCTTCATCTGAAATACCGCTGTAGGCGAACACATCAATAGGCACGCAAGCTGAATCGCTGCCATCAATGACTGAATTACAGGTTGCAACGCCATTCACATCAGTAGCCAGTAATGCACGTGCTGCACGTTCAGGGTTCACGTCGTTCATAAACGTTTCCTGATACAGTGCCGTTGTGCGCAGGTAGCTGACATCGTAGGTAATGCCGTCGTTGATGTCACCACGCATACCCAGATTAAAGCGGTAGTCGGTGTGACGGAGATTGTCGCGACGTGGGCGGGCATTTTCACCATCAAGACGATAACCCACATAGGCATCGATAATCTCACTGGTACCTGCCGACGTGCCACACAACGCCGCAGCCTGCTGGCTACTCATCAATGGGTTATCACAGTTAATGGCATAGTCGTCCCCAAACCACAATGCAGACGGTGCGATTTGTGAGAAGCTCTGATCGTCCATAAACATGAAGCTACCATACACTTCGTCAGTATCTGTTACCGCATAGTGAGTCATCATGCCAGCGGTGTAACGTCGATCGACCCGTTGAATATAATTCAGCGGATTGTAGTTATAGAGGTACTCATCACCGTAGGTATCCCACTCTTTAG
>Ga0208204_100409_pt1 | contig 10618 bp, 9 predicted proteins | sample DeeseametaMP2252_FD_184173 | JGI IMG/M metagenome (GOLD analysis project Ga0208204, IMG submission 184173) | Marine microbial communities from the Deep Pacific Ocean - MP2252 (SPAdes) | ecosystem: Environmental > Aquatic > Marine > Oceanic | place: West of El Salvador, Pacific Ocean | collected...
TTAGCTACGCCACCCGCCGTAAAGCGGGTAAATGTAAGCTCGGCTGAAGACATGCTAAAAGCGGTGCAGGCAGAAATGCGTGATACCGATATCTTTATTGCAGCTGCAGCGGTAGCCGACTATCGCATAGTCCATCAAGCCGCCAATAAGATAAAGAAATCCGATGATGAGTTAACACTTACTTTTGTTAAAAACCCTGATATTCTTAAAACTGTGGCTGCGCTTTCACCCGCCCCCTTTACCGTTGGCTTTGCAGCGGAAAGTCAAAATGTGGAAGAATATGCCAGAGGAAAGCTGGAAAAGAAAAACCTCGACATGATTGCCGCTAACGACATCACCGTTGAAGGTCTCGGCTTTAACAGCGATAAAAATGCGCTACATGTAATCTGGCAGGATGGAGATAAAAAACTACCACCAGCCCCCAAGACCACACTAGCCGAACAGCTAATTGGCCTGATTACAAAACAATATAATAATAAACAATCAAAATAATGGTTTGCTGGTCGATAACGTTTTCTGCGTGACCAAATAAATAAAAACAAACCACTTAAAATGGAACATGGACCTGCGTATTTTGGGTCCGGTAGCAGAGGAAACACTCGCCTTATGCCTGCGGTAAAGAAACCTAATCGCCGAGCTCAGATCCTGCAAGCCCTGGCCGGTATGCTGGAAACCAATCAGGGCCAGCGTATTACAACAGCTAAACTCGCCGAAAAAGTCGGTGTATCAGAAGCAGCGTTGTACCGTCATTTTCCAAGTAAAGCCCGCATGTTTGAAGGGTTGATAGAATTTATAGAAGAAACGTTATTCTCGCGTATCAACAAAATTCTTAACGAAGAAAAAGATTCAGCTGCCCGTTGTCAGTTAATCCTGCACCTCTTGCTGGGTTTTGCAGAGAAAAACCCCGGCATTACCCGAATATTGAACGGTGATGCGCTGATGGGAGAACAAGATCGACTGCGAGCTCGCATCGCGAAACTGTTCGAAAGACTGGAAACTCAACTCAAGCAAATTCTTCGAGAGCGAAAGCTCCGTGAAGGTCGCACGTTAGCAGCAGAGGAAGGCGTGGTGGCAAACATGATGATTTGCTACGTCGACGGGCGCATTAACCAGTTTATCCGCAGCGGTTTCACCCGGAAACCAACAGAACAGTTCTCCGAACAGTGGCAAATGTTTAAACAGGTCTTTATCTAAATAAAAAAAGAGCGCCGAGACATTTAATCAAAGCGCTCTTTTTGTTTTAGCTTTCCTAACACTCTATAGCAGTAATCACTGAACGATTACTGCCCAAAAGTATTTCCGAAGAAGTCCCCTTCGTTCCACTGAGGTCGCTGAGCTTGAGTAGCCAAAGTGAGACCAATCTCAGCGTTTACCTGTGTAAAGGTCTTCGCTGCGTCCCAGTTGAAAGGCTGATTCACATCATCACTTGGCTTGTGATAATGGGTCGATAAAAATTCACCAAATATCTTACTGCCGTCGACATCGGGATCTTTCGATTGTAACCCTGGCACCATAAAGACTGAAGGCACACCCTGCTTTACAAATGCGTAGTGATCAGAGCGAGTAAACAGTGCTTGTTGCGGCCAAGGATCATCACTTAACGTAATGCCGGCGTTACCTGCCGCTTCTTCTACCGACTTTTTCATATCACTGTGACTTGCACCAAAAGCAATAACGTCAGCAAACGGGTAAGTCAGGATAGGCATATCCAGATTCACATCAGCAACCATCGAGGTCACAGGTACGGTCGGGTTGCGGGCAAAGTAATCCGCTCCCAGCAAGCCTTTCTCTTCACCGGTTACCGAAACAAACAGAATTGAACGCTTTGGTTTCTGCTCCAGATTACTAAATAAACGGGCAGTCTCTAACATAACCGCAGTACCAGATGCGTTATCCATGGCACCATTGTTGATGTTGTCTTTTTTCACCGTCTGCGCGAAACCAATATGATCAGAGTGCGCAGAGAAAACTACATATTCATTTTTCAGTTCAGGATCGCTGCCTTCTACCACGCCAACCACATTAGGACTGACAATCTGCGAATGCAGGCTCTTCTTGGAAAGCGCAACCTGGCCCGGAATAGCAAATCCTTTCGGAGACTCATCTTCTTCGAGAGCCGCATAGATATCATTCAGCGATACCGGAGCGTTAGCAAAAAGCTGCTCAGCGGCTGGCATACTCAAAAATGCACTGCCTTTTAATTGTTCGAACGTGTTGGCTGGTACACCTTCATCATTAAGCCACGCCATTCTCGGCGTATGAATGTAATTAAGCTGGCTCTGATAAGGGCGTACTTTTTCAGCAATGGGTGTAGACAAGGTAATCATGCCAATGGCACCACGCTCAGCGGCATAGCTTTGCTTTTGGTATCCAGAACCAAAGTGCGCCCCTTCTTCACTAGGAAAAGAAGCTGGTTTACCCGATAACACAACAACAATTTTGCCGTCTACGTCGAGATCGGCATAGTCATTATGATTTAACTCTTCCGCCACAATCCCATAGCCCACAAAAACCAACTCACCTTTCACGTTGGATTCCAAAGACAGTAAATCAGGGCCTGTAATAAAGTCCTTCGGATAAGACAATGAAAAGCTACCGCTCTCACTTTCAAAATTAAATGACGGAGACTCTTGTACTAAGTTCGCTTTACGGAACGGAACAGGCTGCATAAAACCTTCTGTTCCTGCTGGCTTCAATCCGTATTTGGCAAATTCAGTGGCAATGTAAAGTGCCGCGATGTTGTGGCCCCGGGAGCCGGTATCTCGCCCTTCCAGTAGATCATCTGCCAGGAAATAAAGGTGAGATTTAATTCTGTTCGTATCTGGAGAGAAATGGCTCTCCGGTGCATTATCTTGTGCGCTAGCGGCCAACGACGATATCGCAACCAAACTGCCCAGAAGGATTTTTTTAATCATAATAGTCTTCAAACTGCTTAAACCACGAGCATGTTAACCTAGAGACTAATATAAGCAAGGTGAATAACGATATCCCTTGATAGTTCTATGGTTTACGCTACGCTGAATAGAGGGACTGACAGAAATATACCTTATGCCAAGAAGCGCACAGTACGACATAGAAGAAATTCTCCAGCAAGCCGTGGATATATTCCTCGAGTATAGCTTTCATGGCGCGATCATGGATGAAATCATTGCCCGAACCTCGTTCAATCGGCGGGGGTTTTACCTTGAATTCGGCTCTAAACAACAGTTTCTCTATAAGGTACTTGAGCACTATCAAACCACGCAATTGATGCCTGTTGTCAGTGAACTTGAGACACACCAAGGCATCACCGCGATCAATACTTTCTTTCTGCGTTACATTCCTTTGGTATACAGCCGTGGTTGCCTGCTAATAAATTGTGTATGCGAACTCGGCAAACAAGACGCTACGGTAAGGGAAATGGGCAGACATTATCTCGACAGGCTTCAACTGGACTTCATCGGTTGTCTTGAAAAGGCGCGTCTTAACGGTGAAATCAAAGCGGAAATCAATATAGAGTCTGCTGCGCTGCAACTTACCAGCTATGTGCAGGGTTTTGCCGTGAATGGCATTCTTGCTGAAAATAAAGAAGAGATGGTCATTGCCACTGAAGCCTTATTAACCCCATTGCAGCTTTAGTTATTTATCGTAAAATCATGCTCCCGTTGTCACATCAGGTTTTTCAACATGAGCAGTAATGAACCTATTTATCGCATTCAGTTCATCAGCAATGGCGAACGTTACGAACTGTATGTTCGAGAACTTAGCCAGGGTAGTCTTTTTGGCTTTGTCGAAATTGGAAATTTTGTCTGGGACAACCACACAAGCCTGGTGGTAGATACCAGTCATGAAAAACTGAAATCAGAATTCTCCGACGTCGAAAGAACTTATATTCCTATGCACAATGTTCTTCGCATAGATACGGTTAAAAAGCAGGGAACTGCTAAGATAACCCAACTTTCCGATAAGGTAACCGCATTCCCGGGCCCTATTTACACGCCAGGGAAAGATTAATCATTACAACGAATCAGGAGGCAGTTCATTGTTAGCATTCAGCATTATCGCCGTGTTAGTTCTGATCCTGATTTTTTTTGTTTTTAAAGTACAAAGCCTGCATAAACAAATCAGTGCAAACCGTGGTCTTGCCAGGCAAAACGCTGAAAAAGCTAATACCGCTTATTCGGTACTTAGTACCACCGCTAGAACGCTGCAGAAGATCTTCACCGAGCGAGTTGAACAAGCCAGTAAGAAGGGTTTGATAAGCGGTAAAAATTACGAGGTTATGATGCTCATCACGAGCTCATCAGCCAAAATAATATTCGATACCTGTGAAAAGGGCCTTTCTATAGAGCAAGCGCTCTCCGTTGCAATCAGAGACTCGGAAATCAGCATGGATGATATTAAAGCCATGATGCAGGAACAACCAAATGATGTACGTATGAGCTGGGTGCAAAATCATGCCGATGGCTTTATAAAAGCCTGCGATATCATGACCCTGTCTCTAATGACGCCGCGGGCATCTAGCCCACAAGAATAAATTCCCACCAGACACATATTGATCAATCCATTCTTCGGCCTATAATACTGTATATACATACAGGTAAATTATATGGCAAGCCTCCTTTCTTTAGTTGAAAAGCACCCCGCTATATGGCGTGGAAATCAAGCTCCTATCGGTCAGTCTCGCAGGCTGGCCACGGGATACTTGTCGCTGGATGAAGCTATTCTTGGAGGCTTCCCTGAATACGGCGTTGTGCGTATAAGTGGGCGCACCGGCATTGGCGAGCTTTCGTTGCTAAAAAACGTGTTTACCCAAACAAGCGAAAATGCTTTTTACCTGTTTGTAAATCCTCCGGGGGTCTTGATTACAAATAGTCTACGCAGGGTAAATGTCGTGCCGGAAAATGTGCATGTGGTGTCGACCTCCTCTGAATTAAGCCTTTGGGCGGCTGAAGAAGCCATAAAATCAGCCTCGTGCTCGGTATTACTGCTTTGGTGCGAACATATCAACGCAGCCCAGGCGAGACGCCTACAAGTGGCCGCTGTACAGCATGAGTGTCTGGTGGTCATTTTTGAACCCGAAAATCAACGATCCGCAGCTCTGCCGGTACCGCTGGATTTGACTATTACGGCTATAGACCAAGGTCTGCAGGTCGATATACGCAAGCTTCAGGGCGGCTGGCCGAAGCAAAATATTGTCGTGCCTGTCAGCTTCACGCCAAATAACACCACAATCAATAGCCTGATGCGTAAGTATTCCATGCATGCAGAAGACGATGCCCTTCATGGCTAGGCAACGATGGCTGTGCCTGCATTTCTTTCGGTTAACCCTTGATAATGCCAAGGCGAATGGCAGTGTGCCTGATCAACAACCAGCAGTGGCTTACCATCAGGCTAGCAACAATGTGCTGCAGGTAAATAGCTGTGCCCGTAAAGTGGGTATTGAAGTCGGTATGGGGCTAGCCCATGCTGCGGCATTATGTGAAAACCTCACTGTCATCGACTATGCCGAAGAGATAGAACATTCACAACTTCGGCTTCTGGCAGCAAGTCTCTATCAATGCGCGGCTGAAATTTCCTTGCAGCCACCCTGTCGTCTTTTTATTCGTATTGATAATTTAGTCCGGTATTACGGCGATTATCAACAAATCTGGCTAGCAATAAAGAATACGTTGCATCACAGAGAAGTTAACTTCGTTTTTGCTTGTGGCTGGAGCCCAGAGAACGCTGAAGCACTTGCAAAAAGGGGGCAGAGTTCTTTTCTCTTATGCGATAAGAAAATAGAGAACATATTGGCTGCATTACCTGTACAAGCCTTGTCCATTGCAGATAAACACGCCAACGCCCTTCATCGAGCCGGAATTCGTCATGCAGGAGAGCTATTGAAATTGCCTCCTACCGAGTTAGGTAAGCGTTTCGACAGCGAGCTGCTCAAATACCTTTTTGCGCTACGCGGTGAAAGTCAGCCTCAGCGATTGTTCTATCATCCGCCCTCGAACTTTTCACATTCGGTACTCTTATCTTACGAAGTAGAAGATGCCACACGTTTGCAGCGATACCTCGACCAATGCCTCAGAGATATGGAATTATTTCTGCGCCTGCGGAATGCCGGTAGCCAGGCTATTAGCATTACTCTGTATTTTCGCGAAGCGCCTGAAATGCCAATATCAGTCCGCAAATCTGATGTCCGTTTTAGTTATTCGGAGTGGCGGCAACTTATAAAACTCAAGCTTGAAACCCTGGAGCTACCGGCACCCGTTACGCATTTTGAATTTAGCAGTGAAAAGCCACAATCTTATGCGGCAGACACCGCTGACTTTTTCAATTCAAGAAAACATCTTTTTGCCCGCCAACTTCTATTCGGTCGACTGGCAGCAAGACTGGGGGAAGACGCGATATCGGTACCTCACACATTACAGGATCACCGTTTTACATCGGGTGTTGAAAGTGAGTCCGATAATACGCAGGACAATCTCGAAGAATTTACCCCAACCTACTTGCTGAAACACCCGCAGCCGCTTACCGATTCTCCAAAGATTGAATTTGGGCCCGTCAGAATTGAGTCAGGTTGGTGGGATGAAAATAAAGAAAAACGTGACTACTTCATCGGCAGAAATCAACACGGTCAGCGCATTCAAATCTTCAGGGAAAATGGTAACTGGTTCTTAAATGGCTGGTATGCCTGACATGCTATACGCGGAACTGGTTTGCCAAAGTAATTTCAGTTTTCTTACCGGCGCATCCAGCCCGGAAGAACTGGTAACAACCGCATCGTTTATGGGCTACGAAGCATTGGCTATAACCGACGAATGTTCCGTGGCGGGTGTTGTTAGGGCGCATAGCGAAATTAAACGCCATAATTTGCCGGTTAAGTTAATAACGGGCAGTTTATTTACCCTTAGCGACACATTAACCTGTGTATTACTTTGTCCAACTAAAGCGTCTTATAGCGAACTCTGCCGCATCATTACAAATGCGAGAAGACGAAGCCCAAAGGGCGAGTACCAACTGGCTGAATGGGATTTAAAAACCATTCAACACTGCCTCATCATCTGGCTTCCTGATAAAGATCCTGAATTGAATAACCACTGGGCTAAGTGGCTACTGAGGCATCATCAATCAAGAATTTGGATTGGCGCGCAGCGTCGCCTGGATGGTTATGATCATACCCGGTTTGCTGAATACGAGCGTTTACATACAGACTATGCGCTGCCCATCACTGCGTGCAGTCATGCTTTATTCCATCACAATGATCGGCTGGCTTTGCAGCAGGTTATGCACGCCATTCGAAAAAACACCACAGTAGAAAAGCTAGGACAAAGTGCGATTTCCAATGCTGAACAAAGCTTAAGACCACTGATCAAGTTAAAAAAACTGCTGCCTTCAAAGTGGCTGGCAGAAAGTGTGCGAATTGCTTCACTATGCACATTCAACTTAGATGAGCTTCGTTATCAGTATCCATCGGAATTAGTCCCTGATGGCTACACCGCAATCTCTTACCTTCGAGAGTGTGTTGAGGCCGGTATTCTTCGTCGCTTTCCTGAAGGGATTTCACCCGCAATCCGCGCCACTATTGAAAAAGAACTACAACTCATTGAAGAACAACAGTACGAATATTTCTTCCTGACGATTTTTGATATTGTTCAATTCGCCCGAGATAACCGCATTTTGTATCAAGGGCGCGGTTCAGCGGCCAATTCTGTAGTGTGTTATTGCTTGGAGATTACTGCCGTCGATCCCCGGCAAATAAACGTATTGTTTGAACGCTTCATTTCCAAAGAAAGGGATGAGCCACCCGATATAGATGTAGACTTTGAGCACAGTCGTCGCGAAGAAGTCATTCAATATATTTACAGTAAGTATGGCAGGGAGCGAACCGCCCTTGCTGCCACCGTGATTTCCTTTCGTTTTAAAAGCGCCTTCCGTGAAGTGGGTAAAGCTCTGGGTTTTGCTGAGTCGCAGCTCGATTATGTGATTAAAAACATCAATCGCCGTGACCGTACGGTTCCCTGGCAAACGCAAATTGAAAACTGCGGCCTGTCGTCCGCTAACAGCAAGGTTAAGCAATTAATCAGTTTAGTGGAACAAATTGTCGGGTTCCCCCGACATCTTTCTCAGCATGTTGGCGGCTTTGTCATTTCAGCCAAACCACTTTATGAACTGGTGCCCGTGGAAAATGCGGCGATGTCTGAGCGAACAGTAATTCAATGGGATAAAGATGATCTTGAAACCCTCGGGCTTTTGAAAGTCGATGTGCTCGCCCTTGGTATGCTTACCGCTATTCGCAAAGCGTTTGCCCTGTTAAATGAACAGTATCCTCAGGAAGTATCCATTCCTTTTATTACGCGATTAGGTGACGACCAGCAGGTCTACGATATGATCTGCGAAGCCGACACCGTGGGTACCTTTCAGATTGAGTCACGGGCACAAATGACCATGCTGCCCCGACTTAAGCCACGCTGCTATTATGATTTGGTTGTTCAAATAGCTATCGTAAGGCCTGGCCCTATTCAGGGAGACATGGTGCATCCTTACTTGCTACGTAGACACGGAAGAGAAAGCGTGTCTTATCCTTCAGAGGAGGTAAAAAGTGTGCTTTCAAGAACCATGGGCGTGCCAATATTTCAAGAACAGGTAATACAACTCGCCATGGTTGCCGCTGGTTTCTCAGGAGGAGAAGCCGACCAACTTCGCCGCGCAATGGCAAGTTGGAAAAAAGACGGTCGTATTTATGAGTTTCGAGACAGACTCATTAAAGGCATGACAGGTAGAGGTTACTCTGAAAGTTTTGCCGAACAATTATTTGAGCAAATCAAAGGGTTTGGAGGGTATGGCTTTCCCGAGTCACATTCCGCGTCATTTGCTGTACTTGCTTACGTGTCTTGTTGGTTGAAGCATTACTTCCCAGCTGAATTTTATATTTCGCTGCTGAATAGTCTTCCCATGGGATTTTATTCTGCCAGCCAACTGATTCAAGATGCTAGGCGACACCATATCCCCGTGCTACCGGTATGTATAAATGCATCTGAAGCAGAGCATACCTTAGTATTTAATAATGGGGACAAAGCAATAAGGCTGGGCATGAACCTGGTAAAGAACTTATCCTCCGAAGCAATACAAACACTTTTGACGAACAGGCCTTCTGTAGGATTTAAAACCCTCGATCACATTAAACAACAGGCCGTATCTGAAAAAGATTTATCAGCACTTGCCAGTGCAGATGCTTTCTCTTCTATTGCAGGGAACCGTTATCAGGCAAGATGGCAAATGATGGACAGACACACTACCCTACCTTTGTTCAGTAATAGTGCCGAACAATTGCCTTTCGACTTTTTGCCAAATGACACCGATTCTTTGCTTGAAGATTATGCATCTACATCATTATCACTGAAACATCACCCAATAGAGTTAGTACTGAGAAAACATACAATAAAAAATCTTCGTCTGGCTAATCAACTTAATGAATGTGACAACCGTTCGGTTATACATGTTATTGGCTGCGTAACGTGTAGGCAGTCACCCGGTACGGCCTCAGGCGCGACATTTTTCACTTTGGAAGACCATACCGGCAATATGAATATTGTGGTGTGGCAAAACACAGCCAGACATCAACAACAAGCCTACCTGAAAGCCCAACTGTTGCAGGTAGACGGCATTCTCGAACGTTCGCCAGAAGGAGTTATTCATATTATTGCCGGCAAACTTACTGATCGAACAGATTGGTTGAACTCTATTAACGTTCGATCAAGAGACTTTCACTAATCTTTAAGTTGACTAGGCAATGAAATATTTTCTGATCTTTACCCAAATTTACAAACACTAACGAATGTTAATGTACTAGCGTAACATTAAGTTATTGATTTTAAATGCACGTTCCTCTGGTCTGTATTTTGCCTTTTGTATGGAAATACCTGAGGAGGAACCATGCTTTTTGTTCGTCGAAACTTATTCATCGCAATCATACTCACAGCCTTTTCACTAAGTGCCCATGCCGGCAGGCAAGCTGTCGCTGTCGATTACTTACACGGCTCAGACAACATTGACGGAGTTCGACTTGCCTATCGCCCGTTATCCTACGACCTTTACACTGATTGGTTTGGCGATATTAAACTTTATTGGGAAGCTAGCTTTAATATTTGGGAGTATGGTGAAGATAACAGTCATGCCACCAACCTTGCCGTCGCCATTTCCCCCGTTATCGTAAAACAACTTACAACCGTGTATGACAAGTATCCTCTTTACCTTGAAGCAGGCATTGGCGCCAGTTTAGTCAACGACAGACACTTTGCAGGAAAAAATATTGGTTCACATTATCAGTTTGAGGATCGTTTAGGCTTTTTGCTGAGTCTTGATGAACAAGAGAATAACCAGATAGCATTACGCTATATGCATTACTCAAATGGTGGTTTAAACAGCGATAATCCAGGACTCGATTTTCTGAACGTGTCTTATTCTTACCACTTTTAACAACTAATTTTGTAGGGCTTTTAACGCAAAAAGCCCGCTCGAATGAGCGGGCTTCTTTTAAATTGGGAGCCTGACGGTGTGCTACTCTCACATGGGGAAACCCCACACTACCATCGCCGCTAACGCGTTTCACTTCTGAGTTCGGAATGGGATCAGGTGGGACCACGTCGCT
>Ga0208204_100411_pt1 | contig 10602 bp, 12 predicted proteins | sample DeeseametaMP2252_FD_184173 | JGI IMG/M metagenome (GOLD analysis project Ga0208204, IMG submission 184173) | Marine microbial communities from the Deep Pacific Ocean - MP2252 (SPAdes) | ecosystem: Environmental > Aquatic > Marine > Oceanic | place: West of El Salvador, Pacific Ocean | collected...
ATTATCTTTTAAACTTTGTATCTGTTAGAGAAAATTTCAAAAATTTAATGAGGTCTCTTTTTTCTTGAGAACTCAACCTGATCATTTTATTCCTCATTAAAGGATGTGCGTTTTCTTTCTTTTTAAAGAGCTTATAGGGATTTGTTTCTACAAAGAGTCTCTGTCCATAAATGGTACTTTCAAATTTTGATAACCAACCTGAGTCAAATTCGTCGATTGCACCAACACCCTTAGTATAGTGTTCTATTACATCTTCAAGCGTTTCATAAGCACCTGAGTGAAAATAAGGAGCAGTCAATGCCACGTTTCTTAAAGGTGGTGTTCTAAACTGATACTTGTTAACACCTCTTTTAGTGACATAAAAGCGTCCTTCGTCGTTATTAACGATGTCTTTTCCTGGACCAATTTGGGGGGAAGCAATATTTGCAAATACTCTCCCGCCAAGCAAAGCACCATCATGACACTTAGTGCATCTTCCAACAGTGCTAAAAACAATGGCACCTCTTTTTTCGCCAGGAGTTAAGGCATTCAACTCTCCGCGAAGATAGCGATCCCATGGAGTATTTCTAGAGTTAAACTCAACTCTTTGAAACTCGGCCAAAGCATTTCCAAGATGGCCGATATTAATATTTTGACCAGGGTATGCCTTCTTAAAAAGATTCTTAATCTCTTCAATGGCTAAAAGTCGCTTCATGATTTGAGACCATGCTTGCTCATCTGTTTTGGCATCGGCAATCGGATTTGTACCCTTCTTCCCACGCATCTCTTCATGGGAGATAATTGGAAAGATTGCCTGAGCAGCCAACGCACTCCCTAGAGCTTCAGTAATGTCCAGTCTTTTTGGATAGTAGCCATTGAGGACCTCTGAAGGAGTGTCATAAACCTCTGCCATATCATCGTACGATACCCTTCCATCCCAAAAAAGGGATCCTAGTTCATAGTGGTCTAAATTAAATAATGCAGGAGAATTTCTAGGAATTATGGTTTCCTTGGTAACACCAACTGGTAAAGGCAATCCATCCCCTGTCCCCTTACTTGGGTCATGGCAAGTGGCACAGCTCACGTTTTTGTTGCCGGATAATCTTGTATCAAAAAATAGGTTTTTACCTAATACATACTTATTTTGATCTACGCCTTCAGGCCTTTCAATTGCTTCATACTTAAACATTTGCACGTAACGTTGAAGCTCTCTGTCCAACTCATCAGAGATGGCCTGCTGAGGTGTTAGGCAAACTAAGGCCATAATCACAAGTGTGAATTTCATAACTCTTCCCTATAAAACGAATTCATTTTGTTTGACATGCCAAACATTTCTACCACAAGGAAAATTCAATTTGAAATGATTTTATGGATGCAGCGCCCCGGTTCAATCGAGGCGCATATTAAAATTAAAAAAGGTAATTAACTGCTAGGTTAAATCCAGAAGCACTTAGGTCTTCGTACTTGGATACATCAGAACCATTCTTAGCTTCATAATCGGCCGGTAAAGTTAATGCGTACTGAAACTCAAAAAACAAGTTCTTTTGAGCTACAAATTTTGCTCCAGCAAATAAACTCTGAGTCGTATAGGTATCAACGGTTGTTTTAGAGTCGTCTGTGTTCTTGACCTCAAGCTCTCCAATGAAACCTAACTCTACTCCACCAAAAATACTGAAATTTGTAGCTACATCCCTTTGAACTGATGCTTGGATGTAAAGGTCTTGCTTTGCATCTGTTGTGGATTCTTTTCCATTATCAAGATCCTCTTCTTTCGCTTCTCCCACAAAGTCTACCATGGCCTCAAGTGCCCACTGAAACTCAGCTTGCTTTCGTCCAAAGCTTGCAAAAAAAGATAAGTCAGAGCTTCCAGAGGCAACAGTTCCATCTTTATCGGTGTTGCCATCTTCAGCATCAAACAAGTCAGGAGAAAAAGAAGCACCAAGATCTAGATTGAAGCCATTGTCCTTTTCCCACCAAAATCTTTTTAAAACGCCAAACTTTGGGTTTTCAAATCCTTCAGAGTCCGTCACTCCCTTTGCAGAACTAGACTTAACAGTAAACTTTTCAGTAGATCTAGTAATTTGAGCACTAAGAATAAGGCCTTCTTGAAGCCCATACGAAACTTCTTGAGAAATCCCAAAGTCCTCACGATCAATATCAATACTTCCAACTTCAGCAGTAGTAGTTGTGCTGTTAAGGGAAGTTTCTCCCAGAAACACACCTTGCGATGGAATGAATTGTAGGTCGGTAAACTTAGCATTGGCATAAATCAGCGATGAACTGGCCATAAAAAGAACAAGCAATTTCATTAATTAACTCCTATGTATAGTTTAGAAGTTAACATTCTGAGTTATTTCGAAAAGAATGAAAAGGGAAAAGCTATAGGAAGAGTCACAAATCACATCCTATAGCTAAATGAAATTAATCTTGTTTACACTCAACGTTTATCCACTTGTCGATGCCAAAAATAGCTTGAGCAAGAACAGACTTGCCATCTACAGGTGAACCGTAAGCGCTCAAGGTAACGCCAGTTCTAATATCACTTAAGCTAATAACCAAATGAGAATTTGAGGAACTTATAAAACCAGATCCAATGGTGGATCCAGTAATGTTATCCAATGGGCCATGTGCGTTAAGATTTAAATCGTGAACGATTGTTTTTTCAAGTCCATTTCCATCAGTAATCACGCAATTTACAGGAACTGCACTTGCTACAGATGAAACAAATAGAGCAATCAACAACTTTTTCATAAAATCTCCTTTTAGATAGTCCGAAGTATCCAAGGAGACACATTTAGTCTATTGAAATTGTATTTAATACTTGCTTTTCATCATTTGTAAAAGGCTCAAAGACTTCTTCCATGTAGTCAAACATCTCCCTTGTGACTTCCATCGAATAGGTGGCGCCCTTGCTTTGGTTTCTTGATTGAACACGACTCCAACGAGTATTGGCATCAACATCAAGAAAGTGGATCTGAACTTCTTGTCCGTGCTCCTTGGCCAGAGCTAAGTATTTGGATCTATGCTCAGCTGAGGTAAACCCAAGATCGAGAAGAACATCCACTCCCGTTTTAAACAGCTCCACAACTTGTGCCTGAATTAGTTTTTCGCATCTTGCGATTCTGTCTGTGTACCATTTTTGATTCTGTACAAACCAACTCATATCAGGGTTGGCCGGCATGTCCTGCCAATAGAGGCACTTCATCCAGTTATCAATTGAGTAGTGCTTAGCTCTTTTTTTATTGCATTCATTTTGACAGTAAGTGGTTTTTCCAGCTCCTGTTAATCCAACGACAAGTATTAGCATAGTTGTCTCCCCCCGGACCTAGCTCTTTCTCTCACTATACCTATCTACTAGAAACTCTGCGTGATCTCTTGTTAGATAAGTAAACCTCATAAGCTCTTCCATTACATCCACCACTCTATCTCTAAAGCTTGAGGCCTTCATAGAACCATCTTCCTCAAATTCTTGATAGGCCTTGGCCACAGAAGACTGGTTGGGAATTGTAATCATTCTCATCCATCTTCCAAGTACTCTCATATTGTTTACGGCGTTAAAGCTTTGAGAACCGCCACTAACTTGTAATAGCGCTAGAGTTCTCCCCTGCGTTGGCCTTACGGCGCCGATAGATAGAGGAATCCAATCTATTTGAGTTTTCATAAGACCTGACATGTTTCCATGAAGTTCAGGCGAAGACCATACTTGGCCTTCAGACCAAAGACTTAACTCTCTTAACTCCTGCACTTTAGGATGATCTAGTGAGCGATCATAGTCATAGGTTGGAAGTCCATCAGGATTAAAAACCTTAACTTCAGCTCCCATATGCTCCAAAATTCTCCCGGCCTCTTCAGCAAGAAGCCTAGAGAACGATCTCTCTCTAAGAGATCCATAAAGAACAAGTATTCTTGGTTTGTGCTCGGAGGTTTTTAATCCCTCTGGCACTAGATTAAACTTTTCGCCATTTAAATAATTCATCAATATCTCCACTTATTAGACAATTTTACAAGACTTAACATTACTGGCACTTCAATTAATACTCCAACAACTGTCGCAAGGGCCGCTCCAGAGTTTAAACCAAATAGTGCTATTGCAACAGCGACGGCCAACTCAAAAAAATTACTTGCTCCAATCATCGATCCAGGGCTTAGAATGCAGTGAGGAAGAGACATTTTCTTGCCGATAACCCATGCTGCAAAAAAGATAAAGTATGTTTGGATTGTAAGTGGAATTGCTATTAATAAAATATGTATAGGGTTCGCAAGGATCTTCTCTCCTTGAAATGCAAACAATAAAACAAGTGTCGTTAACAATGCAATAATTGAGAGAGGTTTAAGTTTTGCCATAAAAACTTCTTTAAACCACTTCTCTCCATTTTTTTTGATTAATACTTTATTTGCAATAACACCGGCAGCAAGCGGTACAACAACAAAGATAACGACCGAAGAAATTAGTGTATCAAAAGGAATATGTACATTCGTGACTCCCAGAAGAAATTTAACAATAGGAATAAAAGCGACCAACAGCACCAAATCATTGATCGCGACCTGGACTAACGTATACTCCGGGTCTCCTTTAGTGAGATAAGACCAAACAAAGACCATGGCAGTACAAGGTGCGGCTCCTAAGATAATTGCTCCTGCCAGATACTCCTGAGCAAGTTCAGGGTTAATATATGCGCCATAAAGCTTTTCAAAAAATACCCACGCAAAGAAGGCCATTGTAAAAGGTTTAATTAGCCAGTTAATAATAAGTGTTAATCCAAGTCCTTTGGGGTTTTTCCCTACATCTTTAATAGAGCTAAAATCAACTTGAACCATCATTGGAAAAATCATAAGCCATACGAGGATGGCCACAGGTATATTGACTGATGCGATATTCATATCACTCAAGACCTTGATTGAGTCCCCAAGGAGTTCCCCGAGTACAATTCCACTCACAATACAAATTGCAACCCATGCACTCAAATATCTTTCGAAAAAACCCATTTGTTCAGATTCCTTACTCATTTTTCCCGCCTAAATAACTTTCAATATTGCTAACCATTTCCTTAATTTCATCTCTTACTCTTCTATATACTGCCATCTTTTCTTCCTCATCTTCGATATGACTTGTAAGTCTTGGGGGATCATCAAAACCAGTGTGGATGATCTTGCCACCAGGAAAGAAAGGACAGTTTTCATGAGCATCCGAACAAACTGTAAAAACGTAGTCCATCTTTTCTTGAGGTAGCACATCTGTTGTATTGGATTCATGTCCACTAATATCTACACCAACCTCTCTCATTGCTTTAATTGCAAATGGATTTAGGCCATGTTTTTTGGTGCCAGCAGAGTAAAAGTTAAACTCACTCGATTTAAGGTGTTTTCCCCACCCCTCTGCCATCTGAGAGCGACATGAATTGCCTGTGCATAAAAACAAAATATTCTTCTTCATCTAGATTCTCCTTCTATAAAACATTCTAAAATTGGGCAATCGCTGAGCGGTTGGTTCAGATCGACACAACAATTTGCAAGTCCCTCAAGAGACTTTTTCATCTTTTTTAGATCTTTTATCTTTTTATTTATTTCGTTAATTTTCTCTTCAGTCTTTGAGAGCACATCAGCACATTTGGCCTTATTTTTAATTTTTAACTCAAGAAGCTCTTTTACTTCACTTAGAGTGAAGCCAAGCTCTTGGGACCTTTTCACAAAGCGAATCCGATCAATATACTCCTCAGGGTAGTATCTAAATGATCCGCTTTTTTTAGGTTGTTTCAATATCCCCTTCCTTTCATAGAAACGAATTGTCTCAACATTCACTCCTGAAGACAGGGCCAACTTTCCAATAGTTAATGGTGTGTTCATAAATGCAGTATACACCCCGTACCATAGTACGGAGTCAATTTTTTTGTCTACAAATCTTCACTTTAACTGAAATGAGTAAACTCCGAAGAAATTTTAGGTGTCAGGATCTCACCAGTGTCAAAAGTCTTTGCAAAAAGGTGCCTCTATATATCTGATTTTACACATGTATTAATGGTATCTTAATTGCAAAACCCTTTGATAAAGATTGTACAAGGAGTCACAATGAAACCCAATAAAAGTCTTTTCTTAGTATGTATCATGGCCACACTTTCAATCGCATGTGGCAAAAAAGGAAATGGGGCCAAAGGAGCGACAGACCTAGGAAGTGTCGACAATATTACAAATAATCCCGCAATTTCTGTTGAGGAAGTAGATTTTATTCAAAGCTTTAGTAACTTCGAATTTGATAATGAAACCTCATTAGAAACTTTTTCCGTATCTAGAGGATCAGAAAAAATTGAGTATACCGATTCCGATAAAATCAAATTTGACCTTTTGTGGTCAAAGAAAACGAGGAACTTCTTGGCAGACCATTTTGGTCGAGACAGAAGTGAAATGAGTCATGATCTTGCTGATCAGTTATGTGAGCCAAGAGTTCGAATTGTTAGGGATGGAGAAAATAAGGTCGCAGAACTAGAGTCAGCTCTCTCTCACTGCTCTATTGAAGGAGATGCTCCGGCACAGGTGCAATTAAGAAGTTTTATCCCAACCACGATTGGTCACAAGTACAAGCTAGCACTGAAATACAAAATGAAGAGTTTTCAAGACATGACAGATAAGTCTTATAGAAACTTGGTTGTACATTTTGGCGGAAAAAGGCAAAAGTATGATCCAGTCTTTGAAGAGTATGTAGAAATTGAATTTGAGATTATTGCCACTTCAAAATTCTCAAAACTTATCTTCATAGACAATGGCAAGGCCGACGGCCATGGCGTTCTTATTGATGATATTAAAATTAAAGATCTTGGTGAAGTAGACAATTATGGGGCATGCCTTGAAAACTACAAGCTTAACTCAAAAGGATTTAAAAAGTGTGTAAGAGGTGAACTTCCTTCAGACATTGCATGTAGCTTTGAATCGTCCGCAGATGCAATCGTTAAATTCAAAAAGGGAAAGAACGTAACAAATCAAAGAGCTGATACTTCAAACATTTTTACAGTTGAGGCTCCCAGAAGAGGAAATATAAACTTTCTTTCCCTTGGACTTGGAGGTCGGGCCAATATTAGCTGTGCAATTGAGAACACTCCAGCACTATTCAATGTTTTTGGAAAAACTTTAAGTTTAAGAGAAATATCTTGGAATAACGTATCGATGAGCAACTACCCAGAAGTCGCAGAGGTGAAAATCAAGCTGCTTAACTGTTTGGATGATTCTCTAAATAAAACCATAAAACTTGGAAGAGTTGGAACTTTAGAGTTCTTTGAATACGAATTCATCCAAGATGATAAGGGGCGCTCCTATGAAGGGTGCAAGATGAGTAGTGTTACCATCAAAGATGTGACTCCCAATGGCCCAAGCTATGATGGTTTTGACGTAAATTCTTTTGAATTCTTTTAATTAAATCTACTTAGATCTAAAATTCTTTGGACTAAGACAGCTCCCTTGAAGGGAGCTGTTTTGGATGGTTACGATTTAACTAATTCTTGTATTTTTCCAATGATCTTGTCGTCGTTTGGGGCAACATCGGGGAAAAATCTCTCAATAATGTTTCCGTTTTCATCTAATAGAAATTTTTCAAAGTTCCAGTGAATATCCTTATTCTCTCCAGTGATGAGGCCTTTGCTAGATAAAAGCTTTTCAAATTGACCATTTTCATTTCTTGTAGCATTTTCTTTGCCTTCAGTAAGTGCTTTATAAAAAGGGTGCTGCCCCTCCCCTTTAACCACAACCTTCTGTAGAATTGGGAACTTTACCCCAAAGTTAAGCTTGCAAAAGCTCTGAATTTCTTCGTTATTACCAGGCTCCTGCTCTAAGAATTCATTTGCGGGAAACCCCAATACCTCAAGACCCTTGTCATTGTATTTATCGTAAAGGGCCTGCAAAGCTTCGTATTGAGGTGTAAGGCCGCACTTGGATGCTGTGTTTACCACAAGGTATGCCTTGGCCGGGAAATCCTTTAGAGTTTTGGTTTCGCCTTTAGAGTTTTTAAACTCGATATCTTTTAACTTACTCATTGAACTTTCTCCTTATCTTTTTCGATAGATTTCATATCGATTACAAAACGATACTTAACATCGCCTTTTTCCATTCTTTCAAATGCTGTGTTTATCTCTTGCATATCAATCATTTCACATTCTGGGTAAATGTCGTGTTCGGCACAAAAATCAAGCACCTCCTGAGTTACTTCAATTCCTCCTATCACACTTGCAGCAACTCTTTTTCTTCCCCCAAGCAATAATCCGGAATGAAAACTAGGAATGTTGTCGATTGCACCCACAATAATAAGTGTGCCATCAATATCTAGAGTTTGAATGTAAGGTGATAGATCGTGAGCTACCGGCACAGTATCAATTATCACATCAAGGGACTTGGAGGCCTTCTTCATTTGGTCTTCATCCTTAGATATTACGACATGATTTGCACCAAGTTTTTTAGCTTCTTCAACCTTGCTATCACTTGTGGTAAAGACAGTAACCTCAGCTCCCATAGCACTGGCAAGTTTTACGGCCATATGCCCAAGGCCACCGAGACCTACAACTCCAACCTTGTCCCCTTTTTCAACTCCCCACTCTTTCAAAGGGGAGTAAGTTGTAACTCCTGCACAAAGGATTGGAGCTACTTTGGAAAGTTCCATTTTTTCAGGTACTTTTAAAACAAACTCTTCCCTCACAACAATTTTATCCGAATAACCACCATAGGTTATTTCCCCACTTATTCTGTCTTTACTGTTGTAAGTCTGAGTGGCCCCTTCTTCACAAAATTGCTCCTCTTTCGACTCGCATGGCGAGCAGTGCTGGCAACTATCAACTAAGCAGCCCACGGCCACCAGGTCACCTTTTTTATATTTTTTAACACTCTCACCAACACCAGTCACAACTCCAACAATTTCATGACCTGGAACCAAAGGGTAAATTGAGCCATGCCAATCATTTCTTGCTTGGTGAAGATCGGAATGGCAAACACCGCAATATTGAATGTCTATAGAAACATCATTCTCTCTAAGCTGCCTTCTTTCAAAGCTAAATGGTTTTAGTTCCGATTCTTTATTATAAGCTGCATATCCTATTGTTTTCATTGGGCTCCTTTTATTTTGCACACAAATCAATGTAACAAAACAGACAGATGCATTCAATACTTTGCATGCAAAATAAATAAAAATATAAGGATTATCCAGCACTTAGGGACAGTGCTGGAGGTGTTATTTGTCTTTGTTTAACTCAATACTGTCTTTGTTTATTATGATTGCTCTGTCTTTGTAGAGCATACCAACTGCGGCCTTAAAGGTCTTTTTGCTCATAGAGAACATTTCATAGATATCTTCAGGAGAGCTCTTATCTGTTAGGGCGACTTTACCACCCTCCTTTTTGATTATAAGGAGAACCTTATCCTTTGATTCAAAAAGATTTCTAGCGCCTTGAGGTTGAAGGGCAAGGTCGACTAATCCATCTTGACGTATCTTTTTTACGTACCCACGATAGCGCTTATCCAGTTGAACCTTTTCAAAGACTTCACTCTTATAAAGCATGCCGATGTATTTTTTATTGATAATTGACCTATAACCCAAATCACTCTCTTCCACAGGCACAATTTCAACTTTTGACTTCTCCTCAATATCAAACTCAGTGTTGAGGAGGTGCTTCCCTAGCTTTGTGGTACCGTAAATTCGATTAGTCCCTTCCTCTAAGCAAACTTTTACCAGTGCCCACTCATCCACTCTAAGCTTAACCTTTTGTTCATTTCCTGGAACCAGTAGGTCCTTTTCAAGCCCCCAGTCCAAAAATGCTCCAAACTCGGGAGCTTCTACAACCTGAAGACATGCATACTCTCCAACCTGTGCCTTGGGAATACCTTCACTTGCAAGCAATCTCTCTGTATTTGTATCAATGTAGACGAACACATCTAATTCTTCTCCTTTTTTATGCTCTTTCTTTGCATGTCTTAGAGGTAAAAAGATTGGTTCATCAGACTCTTGAGGTTTTAGTGAGTAACCATCACTGCCTTTTGAGTTAACAATAAGTTTGTTTACTTTGCCAATTTGAAGCATGGAGTTCCTTTAAGGTACATTAATTACATTAAAGCGTTGTATCCTTTTGCTCTCAATGTGCCCATTGAAACCTGTAAGGTTTACACGGAAAAACTGAATCAGTTAAGCTTCTGCTTATCTAAGGCCGGCAATACAACTTCAAATTCACTACCTAGGCCTTCCCCCTCGCTTCTTGCCATCACTTTTCCACCATAAACTTCAACGATCCCCCTAACAAGTGAGAGTCCAATCCCAAGCCCACCTCTCCCCTGGATAGCATCAGGATCAACTTGGGTAAAAATGGAAAAGATACTCTCTAGTTGCCCTTCTGGGATACCTAGTCCATTATCTTGCACTTTTACAATGATTTCACTGTTAAGTTTTCTAAGCTCCACTTCAATCCTGCCACCAGGATTAGTGTATTTGGCCGCATTATGTAGAAGGTTCGAGAACACTTGTGTTAGGCGAACTCGATCACCCCAAAAGTATATGTCTTTGGAAGGGAGGTTCATTATAAGCTCATGACCTTTCTCTCTAACCAATCCTCTTACTGTTTCTTCCGATTCCATTAAAACTTCATTCATGCAAAGTTTTTC
>Ga0208204_100412_pt1 | contig 10536 bp, 5 predicted proteins | sample DeeseametaMP2252_FD_184173 | JGI IMG/M metagenome (GOLD analysis project Ga0208204, IMG submission 184173) | Marine microbial communities from the Deep Pacific Ocean - MP2252 (SPAdes) | ecosystem: Environmental > Aquatic > Marine > Oceanic | place: West of El Salvador, Pacific Ocean | collected...
CAGAAGGCGGTTCACTGACTTCTGAGAACTTTACGCAATTAGCTGAAGATAGTGAAAACCACCCTGTCACTTATTACAGCACGGTCAGCGACGGTCTGTTCCACGAAATCATCATGAAGTACATGAAAGATCATGGCTCTATGGATTTCTATGGTAAGCCAGCTAATGCTGCTACAGGCGTAAAAGCCGAAGCGATGCAGCACAAAGGCCATCACATGGGGGTTGAAGAGTAAGTATGTCTTTTTTAGGTAAATTATCTATTGAGGCTGTACCGTACCACGAGCCAATCGTAATGGTTACGCTTGGGGTAGTTGCAGTACTCGGCCTGGTGATCGCAGGTCTGATCACCAAATTTAAAGCATGGGGCCCGCTGTGGCGCGACTGGATCACGTCCATCGACCACAAACGCTTGGGTATCATGTATATCCTGCTTGCACTTATCATGCTTATGCGTGGCTTTGCCGACGCTATCATGATGCGTACGCAGCTTGCTGCGGCAACAAACGGTGCAGAAGGTTATCTGCCGCCAGAACACTACGACCAAATCTTCACCGCGCACGGTGTTATCATGATCATCTTTATGGCAATGCCATTTATGGTGGGCCTGATGAACATCATCGTTCCGCTGCAGATTGGTGCACGTGACGTTGCCTTCCCGTTCCTGAACAACCTGAGCTTCTGGCTGACGGCTGGTGGTGCAATTCTTATCAACCTGTCTTTAGGTGTAGGTGAGTTTGCGAAAACTGGTTGGGTTGCTTATCCGCCACTGGCGGGTCTGGAGTACTCTCCGGGGGTCGGGGTCGACTATTACATATGGGCCTTGCAGATATCCGGGCTCGGGACGCTCTTGACCGGGGTTAACTTCCTGGTAACTGTATTCAAGATGCGTGCGCCGGGCATGAAACTGATGCAAATGCCTATCTTCACCTGGACATGTACCTGGGGTAACATCCTGATTGCTGCGTCATTCCCTATTCTGACTGCAGTACTGGCGATGCTTACGCTTGACCGTTATCTTGATTTCCACTTCTTCACCAATGATTTAGGTGGGAACTCAATGATGTACATCAACCTGTTCTGGGCGTGGGGTCACCCTGAAGTATACATTCTGGTTCTGCCAGCATTCGGTATCTTCTCGGAAATCATTTCTACCTTTACTGCGAAGCGTCTGTTTGGCTATAAGTCAATGGTTTACGCGTCGGGTGCAATTGCAATCCTGGGCTTCATTGTTTGGTTACACCACTTCTTCACAATGGGTTCCAGCGCAAACGTTAACGCCTTCTTCGGTATCATGACGATGGTTATCGCCGTACCAACCGGGGTTAAACTGTTTAACTGGCTTTTCACTATGTACCGTGGCCGTCTGACTATCACAACACCTGTGCTGTGGACCTTAGGCTTCATGGTTACCTTTACCATTGGTGGTATGACAGGCGTACTGCTTGCTATCCCGGGTGCTGACTATGTACTGCACAACAGCTTGTTCCTGATTGCTCACTTCCACAACACCATTATCGGTGGTGCGGTATTCGGTTACCTGGCAGGTTTTGCTTACTGGTTCCCGAAAGCAATGGGCTTCAAACTGGATGAGAAAACCGGTAAGGCAGCATTCTGGTGCTGGCAGATCGGCTTCATGCTGGCGTTCATGCCACTGTACGTACTGGGCTTCTTAGGAATGACCCGTCGTCTGAACCACACTGATAACCCTGACTGGAACATCTGGCTGTACATCGCTGCTTTCGGTGCTTTCGTAATCGCTGCGGGTATCTTCTTCCAGTTGCTGCAACTGTTCATCAGCTTTAAGAACAAAGAAGCACTGAAAGATACTACGGGTGATCCGTGGAATGGTCACACGCTGGAGTGGTCAACTGCGTCTCCGCCTCAGTACTACAACTTCGCTGTTATTCCTCACATCAAAGACATTGATGCATGGACTGACATGAAAGAACGTGGCGAAGCGTATCAGAAGCCTGAAAAATATGCCCCGATCCACATGCCTAAGAACACCTCCGCCGGTTTCTTCATGAGCATGAGCTTCACGGTAATGTGTTTTGCACTTATCTGGCACATCTGGTGGCTGGCCGCTGTTGGTTTCATCGCCGGTATCGCAGTATTCATCAAGCGCTGTTACACCAGCGACGTAGATTACTACGTACAGGTTGATGAAGTAGAAACAATCGAAGCAGAGCATTTATCTGCTAATGCTAAAGGAGTGAACGCATGAGCTCAGTAGCTACTGATATGCATCACGATCACGACCACGAGCATCACGAGAATAACAACGTATTCGGTTTCTGGGTTTACCTGATGACCGACTGTCTGTTGTTCGCCTCGTTCTTCGCAACCTACGCAGTGTTGTTCATGAACACTGCCGGTGGCGTGTCTGGTAAAGACATCTTTGAACTGGACTTCGTTGCAGTTGAAACCGCGGCACTACTGCTAAGTAGTATCACCTTCGGCTTCGCAATGATTGCAGCACACAAGCAAAACAAAGGCGGCACGCTGTTATGGCTGGCTGTGACCTGGGTATTCGGTGCCGTGTTTATCGGTATGGAAATCTATGAATTCCATCACCTGATCGTTCACGGTAACGGCCCTGATACCAGTGCCTTCCTCACCGCGTTTTTCTCGCTGGTTGGTCTGCACGGTTTGCACGTAACTTCTGGTCTGATTTGGATGACTATCCTGATCATCGAAGTGATGCGTCGTGGTCTGCCTGATAAAACGGTAACCCGCCTGAGTTGCTTAAGCCTGTTCTGGCACTTCCTGGACATCGTCTGGATTTGCGTATTCACCGTTGTTTATCTGATGGGAGCACTGTAATGAGTCAGCACGATTCTCACGCTGTTAGCCATGCAAACGACCATGGTGATGTGAAATCCTATGTGATTGGGTTTGTACTGTCGGTCATCCTGACAGTCATCCCTTTCTGGATGGTTATGGAAGGTGACTTCTCTAAAAGCACCACTATCTGGAGTATCGTTACTTTAGGTCTGGTACAGATTTGGGTTCACCTCAAATACTTCCTGCACCTGAACTTCGTTACCGAAGATGGCCGTGCAAGCACGTTCTCGTTCCTGTTCAGTGCCCTGATTATCTTCATGGTAGTCGGTCTGTCTGTCTGGATCATTTACGAGTCTAACGCGATGATGATGTACTAGCCTGCTGGCTGGTACATTTTCTGAGCGTACGCGAGGTAAACTGGAAATATGAAACCTGTATTTCGTCGATATTTAACCGTGACTAAGCCCGGCATTATTATGGGCAACCTGATCTCTGTCGCCGGTGGTTTTCTGCTGGCATCACGGGGTGACGTTGACTTTATGCTGATGGCGGCAACGCTGATTGGCCTATCACTGGTTGTTGCATCCGGATGTGCAATTAATAACTGCATTGACAGGGATATTGATGCCAAGATGCAACGTACCCGCTCCCGGGTTACCGTGACCGGGGAAATGTCGCTGAAAGCCGCATTCTGGCATGGCATAGTGCTGGGTGTGATGGGTTTTACCCTGCTGGTGGCGTACACCAACGCCACTGCGGTGTTTTTCGCTGCACTGGGTTATGTGGTGTATGTGGGCGTTTATAGCCTGTATATGAAACGTAACTCCGTGTATGGCACATTGGTTGGTAGCTTATCTGGTGCGGTTCCCCCGGTTGTGGGTTACTGCGCGGTAAGTGGCCAGTTCGATGCTGCCGCTGCCATTCTGCTGGTGATGTTTAGTTTGTGGCAAATGCCCCACTCTTACGCCATCGCGATTTTCCGTTTCAAAGATTATGAAGCGGCGAATATTCCGGTACTGCCGGTTGCAGAAGGTATCGAAAAAGCCAAACTGCATATCGTGCTTTACATTGCGGTTTACGCCATTGTAACCATGATGCTGTCAATAGCTGGTTATACTGGTATCGGTTTCCTCGCAGTTGCCTGCACCACCAGCTTCTGGTGGTTGCTGATGGCATTGCGCGGTTATCGCCCTGATATCGATATGACCCGCTGGGCCCGTCAGGTGTTCGGTTTCTCCATACTGAACATCACGATCCTCAGCATAGCCATGGCGGTAGACTACCACGATGTAGCACCAAAACTGTTCGCCTTAGCGTTATAGACTTGTAAATACGTAAAAGGGCCGCTCAATTGAGCGGCCCTTTTGTTTTGGTAACTCACTAATCGCTATATCTCATCGATAAACATCATAGCGCCGTTACCGTTATCACAGGCTTACTGCCATCTGGCCCTGATACCGTGAAGCGGTAGGTGCCGGCTTCAGCGTTGATCATCAGGTTGTTATTACTGACCCCCAGCACCTTGGGAACATCTACCATCACTTCGTTTGAGGCTTCGCCATCTGGATTACCGAAGTTCACCGTGCTCCAGTCTTCTGAAGCGACCTTAAACTCCGTTGCACCACCGCTAAGCACGATATCCGCCGTATAGGTGCCATCGCCCTGCCACGTCAATGCGTTGTCGGTGCCCCATGAATTCATGCCGCCACGAATAAATACTGGCGTTGCGCCAAAGAATTGCTCTTCGAAAACACCAATGGTAGGTATTTCACCATTTCGCGCTGACAGCACAAACACATAGCTGTTGCTCGCTTCAATGGTCAGCACCAGGTTTTCGTTAGTCGCGGCAAGGAACTGCGTTGTACCCACGTTAACGGCAGTATCTGACTCGTTATTTGTCATTCCGCCCAGGTTAACCGTAGACCAGTCTTCCGACGCAATCTTGAACTGATAGGTGCCCGGCTCCAGCGTAGTAGCAAAGGTGTATACCTTATCGCCCTGGTAGCTAAAGGCATCGTCCGTTCCCCAGCCATTCATATCGCCACGCAGATAAACGGTGGTGGGTGCAAATGGCTCGTCATAGTTGACAGTCAGGATTGGCGCGCTGGTATCTGAAGCATCCACACGGAATTCATACAGTGCCGTTTCTGCTGGCGTAAAGCTCAGGTTGGTATTGCTTACACCCAGTACCATGTCGTCGCCAAGAGCGACAATACCATCAAAGCCGTCCGCAGCACCAAAATTCACTGTTGCCCAGTCTTCTGAAGCCATTTTGAACCCGTAGGTGGTGCCGGCAGTTAGCGTTGCCGTAACCGTATACACGCCGTCGCCCTGATAAGTAAACGGTGAATCTGTGCCCCACCCGTTCATGTCACCACGTAAATAGGCAACAGTGTCACCGAACGGTACAATATCCGGTGCACCGGCAGTGGCGTAAGCCGACAAGCCATAGCCTTGCGCGCCCATCTGCGGTTTTACGAATACTGCAGTGGTCAGTGCGGGCACGGTAAAGGTACCGTTGCCTTCGTCATCGCCGGTCCCTTCCGTGAACATAGCGGTACGTACCGTATTGTCCACTGAGTTCATCAGCACGTTGTGTAATTCAAAACCGGTTGCTGTAGCGACAGTAATGGATTTTTCTTCGTAGCCAGTGTTTACCACCACCATAATGGCATCGACGGCGGGATCAATATCAGCCAGTGGTGTTTCACTCGTTTCGTTATAACCATCATCAATGCTCATGGCCACCAGCCCCACTTGCTGACGGGCACCGATGTTATGGAAACCCACGCGCTGAATAATGTCGTCCATGGTGGTCAGACGGAATAACTTGCTGCCAGAGCGGATCATCAGGTATTCATCGAACACCGTAGAAGCAAATTCAATTTCTCCCATGCTGGCGGCACGCTCAGCATCGTAGATAAACGCACTCATTTCATCCCAGCGCGCGGAATTATCCACTGCCAGCGGCAGACCAATATTCCAGTTGTTGGTATTGAAGGTGAAGTCCACATAGTTAAACCAGTCACCGGCATCGTAACTGTTGCGATCCATCGACTTAGAGCGCAGGAAGTCCCCCCCCATTTGCAGAAACGGAATGCCCTGAGACATCAGCGGTAAGGTAATACCGATGTTCTGTGCACGAACACGCTGCTCAAGCGTTAAGTCCATGGGCAGTGAGTAGTTAAACTGATCCCACAGGGTTTCGTTATCGTGTTTAGACACATAGTTGATAACGTCGGCCGGGTCCTGACCGTAACCACCCAGACTACTGGTTGTGGTAGCAGAGCCACCGGAAGTTTCCAGTACATAGTCGGTGAGTGTACCGGCCATGCCCATTTTCAGGCGATCCTGTGCGCTTAGCGCTTCGTCACTTTCCGGGTTAAACAGATGACCGTAACGAATAGCATCACGAATGCGGTCGTTATAGGTACCGATTTGGGTGCCGCCCATATTGATCTGGTTGGCCTGCTCGTAACCTCTGTCTTCCTTCAGCCAGCCTTCACCGTAGAAATAGTTATCTTCGTCAATGGCCTGTACGGCATCACGCAGACGCACCATAGTATCGACCGTGGCCTGACTCATGATGTCAAAACGGAAGGAATCAAACTTATACTGCTCGGTCCACAACAGCAGCGAATCAAGCATCAGTTTTTCCATCATCGCCTGACGGGGTTCAGTATCTTCACAGCAGGTTTCCTGCACAATCGCGCCGGTTTCCACGTCGTAACGGTGATAATAGCCAGGTACCACTTTATCCAGTACTGATCGGGGATACACGCCTGAAGCATTGGTGTGGTTGTACACCACATCCAGCACAACCCGCAGACCTATCTCATGCAAGGCCATATTCATTGCGCGCATTTCAACGATACGCTGAACACCCTCGGCGTCAGAGGCATAGCTGCCTTCAGGCACATTGAAGTGATACGGATCGTAACCCCAGTTGAAGGAATCATAGCCACGCATTTGATCAATAAGCGCCTGGGCTTTGCCGCCTTCAGAAGCCGGATCGTAGCTTTCCAACAGATCTTTAATCACCGTCCCTTCCGGCTCCTCTTCGCAGATGGCTGCATTACGGTTTAGGCGACAAAGATCGCCAATCGTATCGTTGATATTCACTACATTCGCGGGGTTCTCATCCACGCTGGCAATGTCATTGGCAGGCAGCATGTGGAAGTGGGTCATACCGGCATTAGCGAGCTTTTGCAGGTGTGCAACCGGTGCCGTACCTTCTTCCGTGAACGCCAGGTATTTGCCCCGGTTCGCTTCTGATGTGGATTCATCAAGAATACTAAAGTCGCGGATGTGACCTTCGTAAATCACCGCATCTTCCGGATCGGCAATGGTCGGAACCGATTGGGTATCCCAACCGTCAGGCTTGAGATCGTCATCTGACAGATTCACAAAACGTGAGAATCGGCTGTTGGTAGAAAGAGAAACCGAATACGGGTCGGTCACTTCCAGGTTTTCCAGCTCGCCAGTAACAGGGTGATACACCGTAACCTCGAATCGATACAAGGTACGGTCCAGTGACATATCGCCGTCGTAGCGCCAGATCCCGGTATTCTCATCCAGCGTCATCGGATACGTATTCTGCAGTGACTTGCTGTCTGAGTAGCTCAGCAGATTGACCTGCTGTGCGGTAGGTGCCCACACCACAGCAGAAATGCCGGTGTCGGTATAAACCGGTCCTAGCGAGGCTTCGTTGGCATCATCATCGCCGCTGGTGTAAAGCACATCCAGTACGTTAGCTAACTGAATACCTGTTGCAGCAACCAATTTGCCTTCATCGTTGTAGCCGCCGATTGCAGTCTGGGTTTTAAGTACCGCTTTCGCCGCAGCTTCATCCCAGTCGCCTTGCCATGCTTGCATGGATTGCAGATGAGGCGCCAGCGCGATTTGCTCATCGGTGAGGGTGGTTTCAGTCAGCGTCAGTACCGTACCGTTGAGGCCATCTTCCAGGGTAGATTCAAGTCCCGCCGTTTCACTGTAATGCAACTCAACGGTTTCTACACCTTCCGGCGCGTTCCACAGAATGGTGTTCACATCCAGCCAATGTGCACCAAGACCTTCAACATCGACGGGCTGTTCACCTAAAGAAATAATCGGAAATTCGAAAATGATTGCTTCACCAGACAGTGTGAAGTTCATGCGGGTGAACGTTTCGTCGTCTTGAACCAGCGAGCCTGCGTAGTTGCTTCCTCCCATTTCCTTTCCGGCATCATCGGTACCTTTATGGATAATGAAGTTATGACAGGTGCCATAATTTTCTTTTAGCTCAAGTACCCAGTAGGCGCCATAATTCGGATCGATGCCGGTTGGCTGACGGCCATTGGCCCAGTCGGTATCTGCATCGGCATAGGCATCACAGGTTTCATCATTCCAGGTATGCAGACGCCAGCCGTCATAAGCCGGGTCGTTGGGAATGTTATCGGCATCCACAGAGCCGCGGTTGTAGTAAAGCACCGCCTGATATTCACCGGGAAAGAATGCCGGTGCAGGTAACGTAGGATCAGCCCCCACTACGCAAGCATTATTGGCTTCGTTCGGAACGGTTGGCGGGTCGCACTCGATGGGAGGCGGCGCGACACACTGTGTGCCCGTTGAATCCGGGATAAGCGGCGAGTCGCAGGTAAGCAGATTATTGCTACCCGATTCGATATCCGAGCCGCCACAACCGGTTAATACAAAAAGTGTCAGTATGCAGGCCAGAAACCCGCAAGCCTGTTTGGTAAGTCTGGTCATATCTGATGTCCATTTACGTCTATTCGCTTTGGCGCTATTCAGTTTGTTCATGATTGTTGTTCTCACAGTGAATAGGTCAGACCGAGGTAATACTGGGTACCGAAGAATTGCAGTGTGCCTGTTTGCTCCGGTGTCGAGAAATAGCTTCGAGTAGGTTCGTCGGTGAGGTTGTTTACCTGAAACAGCATGCTCAAATTGTCGTTAATTTCGTAAGAGGCCTGATAGTCAATCACCAGCTCATCGTCGAAGTTTACGGTTTGATCATTTACCGCTACCTGCTGCGATACGAAGGCATCCCGATAGCGGGCAGACACCCGGGTTTCGAAACCTTCGTACTCCCAGAACAGCGTCGCCGTTACCACGTTTTCAGAGAGTCCAGGCAATTGGCTGGCAAACACGCCTTCACTCAATGTGCGCTGAATCTCACTTTCTGTGAACGAATAGCTGGCGCTCATACCTAACCCAGACCACATGCCAGGTAACGTGCTGTAGATCTCGGTGTAGGCAATTTCGACACCACGAATATAGCCGCCTTCCGCATTGTTAATTGCCGTCTCGTAACGGCCATTTTCGGTTGGCACAGTCACGAACAACGGATCACCGGCCGCATCCAGTGCTAGCTCTGGCTCCTGCCCGCTAAATTCACTTTCCAGATATACGGGTACCTGCACCGAGTCTGGTACGGTGAATCCATTTCCTTCAAAGTCGTAAGGTTCAACGGCGATATTCTCGATGAATGACTCGATATTCTTGTAGAAGCCGGCTACCACCAGCGCACCATCGGTTTCGTCGAAGTAATACTCGTAAGACAAGTCATATTGGGTCGCGTAGAACGGCTCAAGATAAGGGCTATTTCGTGCTGAGCCGTTTACCCGGGCGGTAGGTTGAGACAAGGTAACTTCCCCAGAGTCTCTGTCCATCGTCGCAGTGATGGTTTCCACGGTAGTGGAGGCATTGGCTGCGAAACGGTTGATTGGCGCACGCCCCATGACTTTCGCGGCAGCAACCCGTAACTGGGAATTGTCGGTCAGCTTGAAATTTAAATTTATCGATGGCAGTACATCGGTAAATTCATGGGTCAGAATGGTTGGGCGATAGAAGTTATTGATCAGGCCCAACTCATCTGTAATGTTTTGCGCGCCGGCGGTTGGGTCACTGACTTCCTCACTCACACCTGTCTCGGGGTCGGTAACCAGGCGTGTTGCGCGCTGAAGCGTCGTTGACGCTTGTTTGGTGCGAACATAGCGTACACCCACATTTCCGGTCATGGGTATGCCAAACAATTCTGTGTCCAGGTTCGCCATCAGATATGCTGCGTTTACTGTTTCAAATACTTCACCACTTTCCTGTATCGTCCAGGCCGACGCGGCGTTCGTACCATCGCCATTGATCACGCCAGCAGCGCCAGGGCCCCAGGTTTGTGCGGGTTGTGGAATTCCGTCAGGAAACCAGGCATTCAGAGCAGTGTTTAAATCGATAGAAAGGTAGCTGGGGAAATAAGAAAAGGCGCCAGACCAGTCCACTACTTCAGACATCCCTTCCGTTATGTTCAGTGGCGGCTGACTTACTGAGAATCCGCCATCGTTTCCGAACTCGAAAATAGCGCGATCGTTACTGAATTCGCGATCCGAATAGCGATAGCCAAATTCGATACCGGATACGACAGGTAAGTCGAGAAAGTATTGGAAATCTGCACGGTAAGCATCCAAGTCATCCTCGTTCTCATACGGATAAATCCCGTATTTACTGATCATCGCCCGATTTAAATCGGTAAACGCATCAGTTTGATTGAACGCGAGATCAGGCAGGTTGAGCCCATTCAGCAAATAGCTGATTTGCACGTTTTCATCAAAGGTGGGATTGGCGGCATTCGCGTCTTCCGCAACCAGAGACCAAAGCAGACCATTACGAAAATCGCTTTCTGCGGTGGATTTAGACACGTCAAACCGGGCACTCAGGTTATCCGTAATCTGCCAGTCAGCTTTAATACCGAAACTTGCAACC
>Ga0208204_100419_pt1 | contig 10445 bp, 6 predicted proteins | sample DeeseametaMP2252_FD_184173 | JGI IMG/M metagenome (GOLD analysis project Ga0208204, IMG submission 184173) | Marine microbial communities from the Deep Pacific Ocean - MP2252 (SPAdes) | ecosystem: Environmental > Aquatic > Marine > Oceanic | place: West of El Salvador, Pacific Ocean | collected...
GGCGGCGGCAGGCCTCACGGTAGCACCGCAAGCCATCTGGGCGGCAACATCAGCATCTGCCGCTTTTGATCATAAAGCGATGCTGGATTGTCTTTGCGATATTGTTATCCCGGCCACAGACACGCCCGGTGCCAAAGGGGTGAATGCCAGCGCTTTTGTAATGAAGGCGGTGGAACATGCTCTGAAAGGCGCGCAAAAAAGTGATGTTGATACGTTTGCCGCTGCACTGAATGACTATGCCGGCGCAGATTTTCTGTCGTTTAAAGCAGAACGACAATTCAGCCTGATTGAAAAACTGGATGCGCAGATTTACGACCGCACGTCTGCCAGTTCCCTGCCGCCCACGCTCATGCTGTGGCAAAAAATTAAGTCGCTGATCCTGGTGGCTTACTACACCTCTGAGGTGGGGGCTTCGAAAGAGCTGAAGTATTTACTGATACCCGGCCAGTTCAAGCCGGATGTGCCGTTGAGTGAAGAACCGAAAGCCTGGTCTAACGACTGGACAGGAGTGAAGTACGGATGAACCAGTCTGATAGTACAATTTATGATGCCATCGTAGTCGGCTCCGGTATTACCGGAGGCTGGGCGGCAAAAGAGCTCACTGAAAAAGGGCTGAAAGTGCTTATGCTGGAGCGGGGAGAAGATATTCCTCACCGTACCGGCTATAAACATGAAATGACACCGCCCTGGGAAATGCCATTCCGCGGGGAAGGGGATCAGGCGTATTGGGAGAAACACTATCCCATTCAGCAACACAGCGGTCATCTCACTGAATGGACAGAAGACTACTGGGTAGACGACAGCGAACAGAGTTACGAAACTGCGCAGGAACCGGGCTTTCGCTGGTTGCGAGGCTATCACCTGGGCGGCCGCTCCCTGATGTGGGGCCGGCAATGCTACCGCTGGAGTGATTACGATTTTGAATCGAACGCCAGAGACGGTCATGGCACCGACTGGCCTATCCGTTATAAAGATATTGCCGGCTGGTATGACTATGTAGAGTCTTTTGTGGGCATTTCCGGTGCGAAAGAAAATCTGCCGCAGCTACCAGACGGGCAGTTTCAGCCGCCTATGGCGTTAAATGCCGTTGAGCAGCATATGCGGGAGGAGATCTTAAAAACCTATCCGGAACGCTGCTTAACCATTGGCAGAACCGCTAATCTTACCGAAGGTAAGCCCGAAGAAGGGCGGGTGAACTGCCAGTACCGTAATATCTGCTCCCGGGGCTGTTCATTCGGTGCCTATTTCAGCACCCAGAGCAGCACACTGCCGGCGGCGCAGAAAACCGGAAACTTAACCCTTCGAACCGACAGCGTGGTTGAAACCGTGATTTACGATAATAAGGCGAAACGGATTACTGGCGTCACGGTTATCGACCGGAAAACCAGGGAAAAACTGACGTACAACGGTAAGATGGTATTTCTCTGTGCCGGTGCGTTTAACTCCGTTGCATTGATGCTGCGCTCTACGTCTGAAGCCTTTCCTGACGGGCTGGCCAATTCGTCGGGTACACTGGGTAAATACATCATGGATCATGCCGGCACACTGGGCGTAGCGTCCATTATTCCCGGTTACGATGAACACTATTATCACGGCTCCCGTCCTACCGGCGTGGTGATCCCCCGCTTTGTGAACCTGGAAGAGAATGACAAGCCTTATCTGCGCGGCTTCTCTTATCAGGGCGGTGCCTACCGTTCCGGCTGGACCCGTGGCATGCGACAGGCCGGTGTGGGCGAATCTTTCAAAGACGAGTTACAGGCACCCGGCCCGTGGAAATTCGTACTCACCACTTTTGCAGAGTGTTTGCCACAGGAGACCAACCGCATCACCCTCAGCGACACGAAAACCGACGCTGATGGCTTACCCCAACTGCGTATCGACTTCGCCTTTAGCGATAACGAATACAAGTTGCTGGCAGCAGCCAAAGAAGAAGCCGCAAAAATGGTGGAAGCGGCAGGCGGTAAGGTGCTGTTTGGCTCTGATAAACCCAATCCCGGAGGCTCGGCTATCCATGAAATGGGCGGAGCAAGAATGGGTAAAGATCCGAAAACCTCGGTGCTGAACGGCTACAATCAAGCCCACGATATTCCGAATCTGTTTGTCACCGATGGCGCAGCAATGGCGTCTTCTGCCTGTCAGAACCCGTCTCTCACCTACATGGCGCTTACCGCCAGGGCTGTGGATTATGCAGTGAAAGCGTTGCAAGCGGGTACAATCTGACCCCGGTTTCACCTTTCTTATATTTTTAGAATATATTTTCCAATAATCAGGTATCAATTTCATTGATGCCTCTCATCATTAAGTTCGCGTTTTAGATAACGGGAATTCCTGTATTTTATTTTTTGTTAACTAAATGTGTCATTGGGTACATGGGGTTAACAAAGGCGATGTGAGTGATGTCCGCAGGCATGGTGAAACGCAGCAAAGATTGCGGTAACCCGGCCTCTGGCATTCGCATAAGAAGACATACAGGAAGCCAAAATGAAAAACACGCAAATTTTCAAAGTCACGGCGCTGGCGGCAGCCATTGCCAGTCCGGTACTCTACGCACAAGAATCAGAGGAAAACGGAGAGTCTCAAGGGTTTGAAGTTATCCTTGTGGAAGCGCAGAGAACCACCCAAAACCTCCAGGAAGTACCGGTGAGTGTACAGGTGCTCTATGGTTCTGATCTGGCAGAACAGAATATCAACGAACTGACACAACTCTCTGTCATGGCGCCCACACTGCAGGTGGGACAGGACAATACCTACGCCATTCGTGGTATCGGTTCTCAGATTTTTGCCGAGACTATCGACCCCAGCGTTGCGCTGGCCATTGACGGCGTAAGTCTGGGCAGGAATGCACTGGCCGGTCAGCCCTTCAACGACATCGCTTCAGTGGAAGTGCTGAACGGTCCGCAAGGCTTGTTGTTCGGTAAAAATGCGTCTGCAGGTCTGATCAACATCGCGACGAAACGCCCGGTCATTGATGAAACCTCAGGCAATATCTCATTTGAATACAATTTAAGAGATACCACGCCAACAGATGCTACCGGCAAGATTGCAAAAGGCACAATTAATCTGTCGGTATCGGAAAATTCTGCTTTGCGAATCAATGCGTTGTATTCCATGCAGGATAGTATTATCGAAAACGTCTATCCCAATACTGAACGTACGGACTTAGATCAGGAAAAGTCCGGAATTAAAGTGAAGTATCTGTATGAAGATGGTCCGCTGAGCCTCTATTTTATTGGTGATTACAATAAGAACGAAGGCACCGGGGAGCGCTATGCCAGAACGTTCCGTGAGGTCGACCCTGACAGTGAGATCGTTGCGTTACTGGCAGCAGACAACATTACGCCCGGGCCAGAAAACATGACCAATAATTCCGATGGTGAGATGTTTCAGGACGTAGAAACCGGTGGTCTGCAGGGAGAGGTGGTTTACGCATTCAACAACGGTATGGAGCTTATCAATATTGCTGCCTGGCGCTACTTCGACAGCGACGCGAACCTGCATAATGACTTTTCATCGCTGCCCGATATTGTTAATAACCCGAGCACCAATGAGTATGAACAGTTCTCCAATGAATTACGTCTGGTGTTACCTGCCACTGAAAACTATTCCGGTCAGGTCGGGTTATTCTATTTCGATTCAGAATCAAACATGACAAGCAGTCTGGAAGTACAGGGGCCGCCGCCGTTTGTGGCCGTTGGGTTTCCGTTCTGTGTAGAGGCTGAAATTTCCGGTCCGCCACCGGGTTGCCCTTACAGCAACGACGTGTTTTTAGGTAACGACTCGGTGACTACGCTAACGCAAACCAGCTACGCCGCGTTCGGGCAGTTCGATTTTTATCTTACAGATAAACTCACTGCCACCGCCGGCGCCCGGGTTACGCAGGATGAAGTTACTTCCGATGTACTGCAAATGCAGAAAGATTATTTCATCGGTATCGGTGGCCCCCGTGGACAATTTAACGAATCGGTGGATAACACCAATCTGAGCTGGAAGCTGGGGGCGCAGTATCAGTACGACGCCGATCTGATGATGTATGTGTCGGTGGGGCAGGGCTATAAAGGGCCGGGCTTTAATACCGACAATCAGGATAACGAAGCGATTCCGTTTGCCGTTGAAGATGAGATTTCCACCACCATTGAAGCAGGCCTTAAGAGCAAAGTGCTGGATGATAAAGTTATTTTCAACCTGTCAGTGTTTAATACCGATTTTGATAATTACCAGGCGCAGTCGTTTAATCTCGATGCCCAGGCGTTCATCATCCAGAATGCTGCCACTGTAACCTCGCGGGGCGCTGAAATTTCAGTAAGAGCCCTGGCCAGTGATAACCTGACCTTCTACTGGGACGCAGCCCTGCTGGATTCAACTTTCGATGAATTTACACAGGCATCCTGTACGCCAGACTCAACAGAGTGTGGCCCCGATGATGCTTTCTTTGATGCATCCGGGTACTCCACACCACTGGCAGCAAATTTCACGTCCACGTTGAAGGCACAGTACGAGCAGGAAATTACGGCAACGGTGTACGGATTCCTTAACGCCAGCGTCTATTACCGGTCTGATATTAATTACGGTATTGCATCGCCTTCAACAGAGCTCGATGCCATCACTACCTTTAACATCAGTGCCGGTTTTGAAACCGATGAAGGCTTACGGGTGTGGGTATTTTGTAATAACTGTACCGACGAGAAATACCCCGTCTCTATGGGCTTTGATCCCGGTGAAAATAACCGCGGCTTCGCCTCAATTCACCAAACCTGGGGGCTCAACTCTGTGCGCTCTCTTGGTCTGGCAGCCTCCTGGGCATTTTAATCTCATCCAAAGCCAACTCGCCGGGAGTTGGCTTTTTCTTTATCGAGATTATCTGTTGCGCGGGTTGTGCCTGGTGGGTGTGGTTTACTTCATCTTCAGAAGCAAATTCAGTTAAACAAAAAACAGCTTTGATGTTGTTAACATACAAAGCTGCTTTAGGAACAATGGGTCGTTAGGAGGAGGATGACTCAGAAACTTCAGGCGCTTCTTCTTGTTCATCTTTTTCAATAACTTCTGGATTGCACATCGTTAAAAAATCACAAAGAAAATACATCATTTGGATCGTCTCCCGTCTGTAAGTTCTATCGAATATAACGCCTCCTCAATTAATTTACAATAAATTAACTTTGCGCTCACGCACCTTTCTTTTCCAGTCCTGGATTGCCGGGATAACAACCAGAAATTGCTTCAGTATCCTAAAGTTCAAATGCATTGAATGAAAAACAGCCGTTTATGGTAACAGCGTGTCGCGTTACTGGAATGACCACCGATGTCATTTGTTAAGATTCTTAACAAAATGCTTGCTTAGCGACCAGTGTTTAATATATAACCTAGTTGTTACAATTGATTAACTCAATGGGGGTTAAATGTAACAATCGCTGCGATTAAGGGAAATTTCAGCGTGAAGCGGAATGTGTGATGGGTATAGCGGCCAATAATCAAATATTGATGACATCGATGTCAACGGGCGCTTAATAAGGGACACACATTTCAACTGTGTTAGTTAATTCTTTTTGGAAACCAAGATATGTTTAAAAAAACAAAACTTGCATATGCAGTAGCGGGCACACTGGGCGTTGCCGTTGCTTCTCAAGCGTATGCACAGCAAGCACCAGAAGAAATGGAACAAATCGAAGTAAGGGGCGTGCGCGGTTCCTTATCACAGTCAATGAATGTTAAGCGTCAGTCATCAGGTGTTGTCGATGCCATCTCGGCAGAAGACATGGGTAAATTCCCAGATACAAACCTGGCAGAATCACTGCAACGTATTACTGGTGTATCTATTAACCGTGTTAACGGTGAGGGTTCTGAAGTCACCGTACGTGGTTTTGGTGGTAACTTTAACCTGATCACGTTAAATGGCCGTCAGATGCCTGCGGCAAACGTTGCATCTATCACTGGTAACTCCGACGACCAGGGTGCTTCCGGTTCTACCCGTTCATTCGACTTCTCTAACCTTGCCTCTGAAGGCGTAAGTGGTATTGAAGTATACAAAACGGGTCGTGCAGCCGTACCGTCAGGTGGTATCGGTGCAACTATCAACATTAACACCATCAAACCATTGTCTCAGGGCGAAAACCGCATGTCCTTTGGCGCGAAAGCGATGAAAGACGAAAGTGGTGAAGGCGTAACGCCGGAACTGAGCGGTATGGGTAACTGGTCTAACGACGACAATACTTTTGGTGTTGCAGTATTCGGTTCTTACCAAGAGCGTAACTCTGGTAGCCGCGTAATGAACCAATCACAGTTCCAGCTGTTTAACTGGGATTCCACTTCGCCAGGTACATTTGGTCTGGTAGACGGTGCAACTGTAACCAACGCTCCTGAAGAAGGCCAGCTGGTAGCGATGCCGCCTAACGTGGGTTATGGCGTAAACGAAGACAGCCGTGAACGTTTGAACGGTATGATCACATTGCAGTACGCGCCTTCTGAAACGTTAACACTGACCGCAGATGCAACTTACGCCAGCAACACCATGGAATCTACGTCGATTACCGACGGTGTTTGGTTTGCTCGTCAGTTCACTGACATGGAATTTGACGGTAACCCCATTGTTGCCACACCTATTCGTTTCAGCGAAGACATCGACGGCGGTAAAGACTTCTTCTTCCAAAACCTGGCGCTGGCAGCGAAAGATGAGATGCACTCTTTTGGCTTCAATGCTAATTGGTGGGTATCTGATGAACTGAACCTGCGTTTCGACGTTGCTTCATCAGAAGCGAAAAGTGGTGGCGATGGTCCATCTGGCAAAAACGTTATTCGTATGAACGTGGCCGGCGCAACTGCTGGTTGGCAGACGGTTGACCTGTCCTCTGGCTTCCCGCAAGTAAGCATTGTGGTTGACGACTCTATCAAAGGTAACAACAACGGTATCTTTGATATGCCGGACGTAGGTCCTCAGGTTGCTCGTGCTATCGAATCTAACCAGAAGCAAACTGTTGATCAGTTCCGCTTTGATGGTACTTGGGACCAGGGCGCAGACGTGAAAATTGATTTCGGTATGGGATACATCTCTACTGAAATGAACCAAAACCGTTACGAGTCTGAAGCGCAACTGGGTGGCTGGGGTGTAGCTGATGTTGGCAACATTCCTGAAGGTCTGTTGGAGGTGACTTGTACCGCTTGTGCGTTTGAAGACACTGCCATTACCGGTGTGCCGGGCGCAGATTCGATTGCTGTTCCTGCGGGTTCAACAACCATTCCGTTAGGTAGTGTCTCGTTCAAAGGTAATGCCATTGAATTGGTTGATGTTATTGCACCAATGTACGGTTACACACTGGATACCTTCAACGCGATTTCTTCTGCTGATAACACCGTAAAAGAAGATATTTTGTCTCTTTACGCGATGGCGTCAATGGACGGTGAACTGGGTGGTTTTGAAACCAACTTAGTTGTAGGTGCGCGTTATGAAAAAACAGATGTAGAGTCTATTTCTTTACAAACTGTACCGCTGCAAATCAACTGGGTATCAGACAACGATTTCCGTATGGTACTGGGTGACGATACAGAAGCGCTGTCACAGAAACACTCTTATGAAGCGTTCCTGCCGAATATCGATTTCTCAATTAACCTGACTGACGATCTGAAAGCCCGTGCTTCTTACAGCATGACACTGGCGCGTCCAGCCTATAATCAGATGTACACCGCTACTACAGTGGGTGCACCGGGTCGTCCTACCTACCTGGGCGGACAAGGTTCTGGTAGCCGCGGTAACGCTGGTCTTGACCCGTTGGAGTCAAACAACTTCGACCTGTCGTTAGAGTATTACTACGGTGATGCGTCTATGGTATCTATCGGTTACTACCGTAAAGACGTAGACAACTTCGTGGGTACGCAACAGGTTTCTCAAGGTCTGTTCGGGCTACTTGATGCAACTTCAGGTGCACCAGGTACCGTATCTGCTGAAGCGATTGCTGAACTCGAAGCCCGTGGTGTGGAAGTAACAGAGCGTAACTTCTTCACAATGACAGCACTGCTGACTAACCCAGAAAACTTCCCTGGCGGTGCGAGTGAGTTTGAAGAAGGTCAGGCGTTTGCTGATGCGGTATTTGCGTCAAACAACGTTGAGCCACAAGCCGGCGACCCAGAAATGCAGTTTGAGGTTACTCAACCTGTGAACAACCAGAGTGCCCGTATTTCTGGTTACGAGTTCGCATGGCAGCACTTCTTTGGTGACAGTGGTTTCGGTTACCAGGCTAACTTCACAATCGTAGACGGTGATATCGGTTACGATGTGGGCGCTAGCCCGGCTATCGAGCAGTTCGCTCTGGAAGGCTTGAGTGACAGTGCTAACCTCGTATTAATTTACGAGAAGAATGGTTTGTCTACGCGTGTTGCTTACAACTGGCGTGATGCGTTCCTGGCTGAAGTTAACCGCTCTGTATCATCACAGCGTAACCCGCTGTTCATTGATGAATACAAGCAGTTAGACTTAAACGTAAGCTATGACTTCACTGAAGATTTCATCATGAGCCTTGATGTCATCAACTTACTGGAAGAAGGTCAGCGTCAGTATGGCCGTACACAAAACAACACGTTCTTTGTTCAGGAACTGGATAGACGTTTTGTACTGAGTGCCCGTTATAGCTTCTAATTGAAGCAGTAACAAAAGTGAAGCCGCACCTGATAGTTGAGCAGGTGCGGTTTTTTTATGTCTGAATTTATAGCATGGGAAAATAAAAAAGCGCCGTTACCCACACAATAAAGTAACGACGCGGAGTAGTGCTCAGATTTGAGAATTAGTACTGACTAATAATGTGACGGCACATCTTGTGGTGTTTCTCTACCATATCAAATGCGCTAACTTCATCAGCATCCCAGAATGCGTGGCCTTCCCACTCGCTAGACATGGAAATTTCGCGGTCTGCCTGTGCAAATACTTTTAGGATGGCAGCGTAGTCGATAGACGGTGAATCGGTGTTGTCGTCGTTAACTTCATAGAACTTACCGTGAATATGTACCGTGCGGTCGAGCAGTTCTTTCCAGTCTTCCGGCTTCTGACGACCGAACATGGTGAAGATCAAACGGGCCTGGGCAATAGGCAGTTCCGGTTCACCGGCGGCTTTTGCTGTTTCCGCAAACGCCATGTAACGTTCCATAGGGGTACCGTCAGATTTCCAGTGCGCCGTTAATGAGGCAACGCCTGCCTCAGAAAGGCCTGCTAATTTGAGTTTATCAATCATGCCTGGCGCAATGGCCCGCATGCTGGAACTGAAATCAGGGACAAAGCCCAAATATTCTGAGTCGATACGTTCGTACACCTCACGGGTGGCCATCACTTTTGGTGTATTCGGCCCTTCCGGTGCGTGAATTTCCATCCCCAGTTTTACGTTGGCTTTACGGGCAATAGGCTCAAGTTTTTCGAGTACTTCAGGGGTTAAGCCAATTTGAATGCGCATCACCGGAAAGCCCATCTCGCCTGCCAGTTCAATTTGCGGGCGCATAAACTCCACGCTTTGATCGGTATCCATCCACGCTTTCGGGTGTGTGGCGATATCGGCATTACCCGCTAAAGAAGTAAGCTGAAGTTCATTGCGCTCAACGGCATTCAAAAAATCCCTGATGTCTTTCTTATCCACTTTGCTGGGAAAGCCGCGAAGACTTTGAAAGCCGATCATTTCGAGGCCAGGGCCTAGTTTGCGCTTGCCCACTTCATCAATGAGAGAGGGTAGAGTGTACTGACCGGACAGCCATTCATTGGTCATCGAATATATTGTTACGCCAAGCTGAATACTCATTGTACCGTTACCTCTTTCTCGACATCTGTGCGTTGTACCAGTGGGAAGTTGGGGCCGATGATAATGTAAGGAATGCGGGTGGCCAGCGAGACTGCCAGCTTCGTTTTCTCACCGGCATTAACCGGTGACGCATCTGGAACATGAAACGTCAGCGCATCCTGCACAAACCACCAGTCTTCAGTGCGATCTGCCAGCGCGCTGAGAGGTAACAAATCACCCTCCCACTTTAATTTCACATCTTCACAGGTAAAAGACTTGTCGCCCAGTGTGATGTTAATGTTTTCAATGCAAGACAAAGGTAATGAACGGTACCAGGCAATATGTACCGCAACGTCATAACCCTCTGATGTGCGTGAAACGGCATCATCCCGTATCACGTTAGCTTCGAGTGTCATAATGAATCTCCAGATAAATTGTCAATCAATATTGGAATTTGAATTCCAAATTGTCAATAATGTTTTTAACAAAATTGTTTCATATATTTGGTTACAATGTGCCTACTCAGAGTTTTTTGTAAAAATAAAGATCTTTTTTTAATTTTTTTTAGGCAGTTTTAAGGTTGTGATCATTCTATTTTAGAATTAAAGTTCTATAAAAATTGTGAGGTGCAATTATGAACACAGCAAAAGAATTTGATGCCATTGTGGTTGGCTCCGGTGCAACGGGTGGTATAGCGGCGAA
>Ga0208204_100420_pt1 | contig 10422 bp, 9 predicted proteins | sample DeeseametaMP2252_FD_184173 | JGI IMG/M metagenome (GOLD analysis project Ga0208204, IMG submission 184173) | Marine microbial communities from the Deep Pacific Ocean - MP2252 (SPAdes) | ecosystem: Environmental > Aquatic > Marine > Oceanic | place: West of El Salvador, Pacific Ocean | collected...
ATTCCTGCCATTGCGCGCGTGTACGTCTTTTTGTTGCCATCAATTAAATCTCCGTAAGTAAAATCTACGGGGACTATTTTACGGAGTGGTTCTGTCTGGGGAAGACGGTCTAAATTGATCGCTTACGCTTGGTCGACGATATTCATCTTCCATTGAGGACTGAACGTTCGTCTACCTAGTGCATCAACTTTCATATCCAACGATTAAGATCCTGTTGTAGATTGGCTATTTCAATAGCATGCCCGATCTAAAACGGAACTAAAGATGTGTTAGCCGTACGCTTACTTTTATTCAACAGTAAACTTGGATCTAGAAGACCTGAAAAACGAAACATTGCCCGAATGGCAGCATTACTACAATTGGCAACGGGCACATGGTTCATTCAAGGGAAAAACGCCAATGGATATTGTCTGTGAAAGACTTGAGCAAACACCACTTTGGGAAGAGGTTCACGAGGGCTATATAACTGAGAACGAGCGCATTCAGCTATCAAATTATCAACGTGATCTGCAACTGAGAAAAGTGAAATGATGTCTATGAATCACACATATAAGCTATTTTTATTCTCTTAATAAGTCGCTAGCTCTCTTCTCAAGGATGCTATCAACTCAAATCTGCCAGCGATTAAGGACTAGGGGCTGTTGATCTTTGCTGTACGATTTTTGGTCTATATGAAAGCATTTTAATCGCGGAGCAGTCCTGAAGGCATAGTTGTTCTACGTCAAAGGGCTGTGACAATGAGTAAAATGCTTTCATGACGACCCCTTCGGGCAGCGCCTGTGTATCATTTATACTGTGTTGACTGTTTTTGATTTAGCCCACTAGACCTGCAAACAGTCGCCTAGTCTAAATGATACACAGACTGCTGCAAAAATGTACAGCAAAGATCAACAGCCCCTAATATTTCCATTTTTAAAAATCACCAGAAACGATATATATTCTTCGTTGGTTTTGGTTACTGAAACTTCTGCATCTACGGCTTCACACAGTGCGCTTACTATAGAAAGGCCTAGCCCAAAGTTATCTTCAGATGTTCTAGAAGCATCTTTTTGCCAAAGCGGTTCAAACATATGCTTTAGATCGTCCTCATTAATCTCTGTCCCCACCTTATTTGTCACTCTGAGGTAAACATTCCTAGAACAATTTACACCACAGTTCACAAGTATTTCTGTATCAGTTTTTCCGTGTTCGATAGCGTTATCTATCAGATTATTTATTATCGATTCTACTGCAACGCGATTGCTCTTGACGCTTAATTGAAAATTGGAGCTAACCTCCACCTTAACATTTCTTGCTTCTTTTATCTCAATAAGTTGAGTTACTAATTTTTGGATATCTATCTCATCAGTAAGCTCAAGGCTCTTAAAACTATACTTTTGAATTAACATAAGGCCAGAAATAATATTTTTCATTCTTGTGCCTATTTGCAACACACGTGGCTTAAAATCCTTTTCTAATCTTATTTCTCCTGGAAACTTAATCGCTACTTCGGTCATATTTATCAATTCAGAGACTGGTGTTTTTAGCTCGTGAGCGATGTCCGAAGTCAATCTCTTCTCGCGCAGGTAAAGCGAATAATTATCTTCAATAAAGTGATTCAAGCTTTGGGTGATTGGTTCCAACTCCTCAACATCATTTTGAAACGCATCATGTTTTTGCCTAATGGTAAATCGTAGTCCTTTTATCTTGGCGTTTAAGGTATCTAAGGGTGCCAGAGCATATGACACAGTGTTGCGCACGGCAAATCGAACAACTAAGGGCACGATAATTAATGCTAATAGAAAAGCACCATCAATAAACCACAATGTAAAATTTAACAGTTCTGTAGATGTTGCGTACGCGATAACCATTGACGGGCGTGTATCGTTACCCATGACGCGATAAAATTCAGCTCTGTCTTCTGAATCAATCTGAGGTATATATCGAGTGTAAATTACCCGACCAGTACGGCCATCGGGCAGAGTAATATCCTGGAAAGAATATTCTTCCAGGGCAATGCTGCTGAAAGGCAATTCATTGATGGTGTAAAGCGCCAGAGTATCTGATTTTTCAAACGTTGAGTCTTTGTACCAAAGTTGAAAATACTCGGGGGAAGATGTCCCTTCAAACTCAGGCAAATACTCTCCTGCAAATTCGAACTCCACACCCTCGACATCTTCATTTACCAAGCTCTGAAGCATACCAACCTTTGCCTTCATAGCCTGGTTAAATTCTTGTTCGACCCAAGAATCAACGCCAATATCTGCTGCAAGCAAAACGGCGATGACTAGCAGTGAAATAATGATAGAAAGTCTTCGTGTTAATGTTTTACGTATTGATTTCATTAGCTTCTACAACAGTGTAGCCAAACCCACGTTTACTTTTAATGGGTAGAGACGTCCCGCTTTCCCTTACTTTTTTCCTTGCTGAGGAAAGGTGAGCTTCAATAGCATTTTTTGAGACATGATCATAACTTCCAGAAATAAATTCACTCAGCATTTCTGATGTAACTATCTTGTGTCTATTGAGGAAAATACATTCAACAATTTTGTACTCATTTGGGGTCAGGTTGATATCGCTATTATTGTATGAAAGCGTTTTGAACTGTATGTTGAGTGTCAAACCGTTGATGGTAACTTGGTCATTGAGACAATGTGCCGCTCCTCTCCTCATCAGGCTAAGTAGCCGAGCAGTCAATTCGTCAAACGAGAACGGCTTAGAAAGGTAGTCGTCTGCTCCTGCCAATAGCCCCGCTACTTTGTCTTCTGACTCAGATCGCGCAGATAAGATGATAACCTTTGTTTCTAAATGTCTTTTTCGTAACGTTTCAAGAATAGTCATGCCGTCCAGCTCTGGCAACATCATATCAAGGATGATTATTTCGTAGCTACCAAGCAACGCCATACTCAATCCCTCAGAGCCAGTGCCAGCAGTATCGACTGAGTAGCCCAATTTTTCTAAGCCTAAGCTCAAACTGTTTCTTAGTGATAAGGAGTCTTCTATCAGAAGTATTCTCATAATTTGAACGTCAATTTTAAAGTTATTTGAGTATACCTTCTCAACCTTAAGATTTGCTGAAGAAGCTATTGAACAGGTGCTTATAGTTAACCTATGTACACGTGGTTCTATTAGCATAAATCGATTGGTTCCTTCTGTAGCTCTTAAGTTTATCTCGATATTATGTTCATCTTAATAACTATCTTGTGACTAACGATGAAGGCTTATTTTATATCAGCCCTGCTACTTAGTGGATGCTCAGTAACCCCTACAGAAATTTCTGCCCCCAATGGTAACAGTGACAAGGCTGTCATTTTTGACATCGATGGAACATTGACCCCCTGTAACGCCTGCATTTTTTCTGAAAGAGAAAATGCGTCTGAACTTGTTCAAACATACGCTGATAACGGCTTCAAAATTATCTATCTGACTGCGCGAAATGTATACTTCCAGTTCAACATTCCATTTTTTTTATCCCGTTACCATTTCCCAGATAGAGATATTCAGGTGGCGAATTCGATGGCTGAGCGAAAAAACTTTAAAACGTTTAAACTAAATATTCTAAAGCGTTACACGGAGTCTGGCTGGACACTTTTTGCTGCTTATGGTGATTCAAGCACTGACTTTGCGGCTTATTTGGCCGCAGGCGTTCCTCAGAACAAAATATTTGCAATAACAAGACAAGGTAATTGTAAGTGCAAGCCAGGGCCGTGGCGAAAGTGCTACGATAGCAGGTCGAAACACACTCCTATAGCGTTCCCTCCTTAACCAGCCTCTTTTTTCCTGAGCGATTAGGACATTATTACCTCAATTAAAAGACTCTTCATAAGCGTATCTTAAGTTTCGTTTGTTAGAGTTTTACTGTCGAAAATAAAATTTGCTTGATATTGAGGCTTTGACAGAGGGCTACGTGCGAATTTCAGTTGTAATACCAGCGAAAAACGAAGAAGAAAATTTAAAACCCTTAATTGAGGAAATTTATAGAGCATTGATAGATGTAGTAAACTTCGAAGTCATCTATGTCGATGATGGAAGTACGGATAAGACATTTGAGAACTTGCTTTATCTGAAAGCGAGTGGCTTTGACAGAGTTAACGTACTACGGCATAAGCATTCGGTGGGACAAAGTACAGCTATTCGGACAGGGGTGAGCCATGCTGATGGAGAACTTGTAGTTACACTTGATGCGGATGGGCAGAATGATCCCTCTGATATACCAAACCTCCTGACTATGGCCTCTCAATTTCCGTTAGGGAGTCACTTTTGCATTGCTGGTCATCGTAAAAACAGAAAGGATACAGCTTGGAAAAGATTTCAGTCAAAACTAGCAAATTCTGTAAGAAGTAAATTTCTTAATGATGATACACCTGACACCGGATGTGGCTTAAAGGTCTTTCCAAAACAAACATTCCTCGATTTACCCTATTTTGATCATATGCATCGTTTTCTGCCAGCACTGATCCGGCGACAAGGTGGGATCATTAAAGTTGTTGAAGTGAATCACAGAGACAGGCAATTTGGAAAATCAAAATATAATATGTTAGGACGGTTTGGGGTCGGACTAATTGATATGGCAGGAGTTTATTGGCTTCAGAAACGTAATAAACTTAATGATGTCATCTTAGAAAATGAAGAGAGTATCTAGTTGAATTCCAGTCTCTTTCGTTTCTTCATTCTGGTACTTACCATTCTGTTTTTTAGTCATTTGATTTCGGTCTCTCCCTCATTTGACGCATTTAATCAGGAGTGGATAGACAAGCATACCCGTAATAATGGAATGACAGGGATAGCCAAATTTTTAGCCGTCTCAGTATTTTTACTTTCTATCGGACTTCCACGCCAGTTAGTCGCATTTATGGGGGGGTATGCCTTTGGATTTGCTGAAGGTGTCATCTATTCAACATTAGCAGCTACCCTCAGCTGTGCAACAGTTATGGCAGTGTCCCGATATTTCGCTAGACCGATTATTATTCAACACTTTGAAATGCGGGTGCGCAAGTTAGACCACTTTCTAGTTCGCTCTCCCTTTCTTAAGTCCGTTATCATTAGACTGTTGCCAGTAGGAAATAATCTACTCACAAACATTTTTGCTGGCGTTTCAAAGATTCCACGACGCTCTTTTATTCTTGGGTCTACTATTGGCTACATCCCTCAAATGGCGGTTTTTGCATTGATGGGTAAGGGTGTATTAGTCAACTCTGAACTTAAAATAATCATAAGCACCCTATTATTCGGGATTTCCAGCTTGCTAAGCGCATATCTTTTTAAGATTTATCGTCGTCAACATAATGACGATAAAACTCTTCGTTCACTCACAAAAAGCGGCAAATGTAGCAATGAATCAGACGAGCTTAGCCATTAAACATAAGAACAAGCACCCAAATTATACTTTCTGGCTTTTTGTACTGGCTAGCGTGTTGATATTTATCGGGATTGGGTTAAGAGATCCCTGGCCTGCTGACGAACCTCGTTTTACACAAGTTGCAAAAGAAATGGTTGAAACAGGTCAGTGGTTCTTTCCAGCCAGAGCGGAAGAGTTTTATCCTGATAAACCACCTGTGTTTATGTGGACTATCGCTTTTTTCTTTGCGCTATTCGGGTCAATTAAGATTGCCTTTCTGCTCCCATCTGCTTTATGCAGCCTACTCACACTTTTTTTGGTGTATGACATCTCAAAACGACTGTGGAGTACAAAAGAAGCGCTGATCGCAACGTCACTTCTTTTATTGAGTTTTCAATTTTTGCTTCAGGCTAAGTCTGCACAAATAGACGCAATGGTCTGCTGCTGGATAACAATAGGATGCTATGGTCTTCTGCGCTTTTTCTTAGTTGAAAGGCGATGGCGTTGGTATTACCTCGCCTTTTTCTTCATGGGAATTGGCGTCATCACAAAAGGGGTCGGATTTTTACCAGTCTTAATGCTGATACCATACTTGATACATCGACGCGTTTGGCCTCAGCGGGACATAGCTAAGAAGCAAACTAAAAACTCCGTATTACCGTGGATAATGGGTGCAGTGGTGATGTTACTGGCTATATCACTATGGTTTATACCTATGTTGATATTGGTCGAAAATAGCCACGATCCATCACTTGCTCTATATAGAGATAACATTCTTTTTAGGCAAACGGTCACTCGATATGCTGATTCCTGGCATCACATAAAGCCATTCTGGTATTACCTCGTTGAGGTTATTCCATTATTCTGGCTGCCAATTACCATCGCTCTTCCATGGCTCATCCCATTTTGGTACAGCGCAATTAAAAAAGGTGATGCCCGCATACTCTTACCGTTGGGTTGGATTGTACTTGTCCTGCTTTTCTTCAGCGTAAGTCCTGGCAAACGGGGGGTGTACATCTTACCCGCATTGCCGATGCTGGCACTGATCTCTGCGCCTTACTTTGATTCAGTTGTTAATAAAAAAGTTTTCTCCTGGCTTTTGTGGGGTGTTGTATTTTTACTATCAGTAGGCTTATTGGGGTTGGGTTTTTCCGGCATAGTAGAAGCATCATTCGCCCTAAAATTAGAAGAAAAGTTCGGGCTTTCTCCGTGGATGTTTTTTTTAGTAACGGGGGTACTGACGTGTCTGGTTACGGTGATTACGTCTAGAGGGAAGCACTGGAAAGCCTGGCCTTATTTCTTGTGTACTCTTTGGGGCATGTACGCTACATGGGGTTACACTTTACTTGAAGATGTAAAAACCCCTAAAAGCGTATTTGGAAATATTGAAAAAGAAATTGGCAAACATGATGCAACTATTGCACTTGTTGATTTTTCTGAACAGTTTATTCTCTTCTCGCCTTATCCCATCGTCCACTTTGGCTATCATACCCCTACTGATGAGCAATTATCTGCCGCCTACCAGTGGCTGGAGAAGACTGACAAGGGAAGATATATCCTCGTAGATGAAAAACACGTACGCAACGATTGTTTTAAAAAAGAAATGGCAACGTCTGTAGGATATGCACATCGCGTCCACTGGGTTCTATTATCGCACGAGGCATTAACCGAAAAATGTCCGCTTACGAGAACGACGACTGAGATCTTTAGTTATATCCCAGACAGGCCCGTTAAGTGAGAAATACATATTTTCATAAAATGAAAAAATAATGCGAAAATTTACATTCCACAGTTTTCCTTAAGCGTTATTTAAGTTTTGACAGGTAACTTGTGTGCTAAGAAGTACACGAGAGCCTTATTGTGAAATTCCCAATAACACTAAACTTTAATCCTACATCAGCTCAGTTCATTTTACTTTCTTCACTATTTATCGCAGCAATATTCAACGCACCATTTCTGTCTGCTGTTTATGAAGTTGTAGCCCCTGTAACATTGAATGAGTGGGTGTTTTTTCTTTCTGTACCGCTCTTGCTAACCTTTTTTAATGTTATTTTTCTAAGTCTTTTTGGTGCCCTATTTTTGCCGCGCACCACAGTTGCAATTGCTTTCGTTGTAAGTTCTCTACTACTTTACGGCACCTTGGCCTATGGTGTCATTTTCGATAAGAGCATGATACAGAATGTAATGGAAACAAATTCTGGTGAAGCCTTTTCCTATCTAAATTCAACACTTTTTTTATTCTTCTCTATATTGGGATTAATCCCTGTATTTGCGATTTCTAACCTGGAATTAAATGGGAAGCTCAAGGCTCGAATCAAGCACCTTCTAGTGCTGAACTTATTAGCTTTATCGGGTATTGCAATTATAGCCACGTTCCTTTTTAAGAGCTATGCAGCTGTCGGCAGAAATAACAAAGATCTAACGAAGTATATTATTCCCTACGCCTTTTATGATTCAGGGTACAAGTACCTTCGGGACACTTACTTCTATCCGCCTTTACCCTACAAAGTATTAGACAAGCGTCCCTACATAAAAGGTAACGCTAATATACACCCATCTATTACAGTGTTAGTGGTTGGCGAAACAGCCAGAGCTGACAAGTTTTCAAGCAACGGCTATTCGAGGCGTACTACGCCTAATATCCAAAACGCAGGTGCAATCAGTTTTAGCAAGGTGACATCTTGCGGCACTGCTACCGCAGTCTCCGTGCCATGTATGTTCTCAAGACTTTCACGAGAAAATTATGATTCGCGTATTGCAGACAGTCAGGACAATGTTTTAGACATCATTCATCGTGCAGGTGTTGACGTCACCTGGATTGACAATAACAGTAGCTGTAAAGGAGTATGCAAGAGGGTAGAGACTATAGACTTCAACCCGTCAAGAGATCCCAAGTTGTGCGATGGAGATTATTGTTATGATGAGGTACTTGTTGACCTTTTAAGAGAAACTCTTTCAAGGCCATCTAAAGAACATAGAGTGATAGTCTTACACATGATTGGCTCACACGGGCCTACCTATTACCGGAGATACCCTGAGAAATTTGCTAAATTCGTGCCTGATTGTCCCAGAAGTGATATTCAAAATTGTGAAGAGGCTGAGCTGACAAATACGTACGATAATACTATTGCATACACAGACTACGTACTAGGCCAGATTATTGAACAGCTTGCCACTATTCCTAATTCGTCGATGCTTTATTTATCGGATCATGGTGAGTCATTGGGAGAGAATGGGCTTTATTTGCACGGTTTCCCCTATAATTTAGCGCCTGTTGAGCAAACTCATGTACCAATGGTTTATTGGGCCTCCAAATTTAGCCAACCTCAATATAGTGATTGTGTAAATTCGTTATCCAGTCATCCTTATTCGCAGGACAACCTTTTTGACACATTACTTGGTCTTACTAATGTGCAAAGCAGCACCTACCAACCCACTCAGGATATTTTACGAAAATGCGAGTCATAGACGAAACCACATCAGAAATGCATTTCGACCCTAAAGCCAAACCGAAGGGTATGTTGCGTATTGTATTAGCAATGAAAAACTCTGTAAGAGCTATATCATGGCTTGTTAAAAACGAGTCAGCGTTCCGCCAAGAACTTATCTTACTTATCTTAGCAGGGGGAGTGCTTGCTCTTTGGTCTATACCTTATATGGAAAAGGCGATTTTACTTTCCTCCATACTCTTCGTTCTATTCGCTGAAATTGTCAATACTGCAATTGAAGTCACTATTGACCGTATCGGAAAAGAGATTCACCCACTGTCAGGCTTAGCAAAAGACTTAGGCTCAGCGGGTGTTTTCGTGGCTATCGCAATTTCATCATTGTTATGGTTAACAACACTGTCTAGGTATTTTTGATTCGGATCTGTTAGCACCACAATATGGTAACGCTCGGGTATGAGTCAAACTTTCCAACACGTTCATATTGCTAAAAGCAGTAATCCGCTAATTGAACGTAACTACCTAAAAGACGCAGCAAGCCAACGGCTGCTTTACGTACAGAGGGGCTGCACATGCAGCCCGTAAAGCCTAAACCTCAATAGATTCCGATATTTCCAGAGCGGTATAAGTGAAGAGCTGAAAGGCAACAGTGCAAAGAAGTATAGAAATAACGGTATCAAAAACACGCCACCGGAATGTAGAGCTAAGTAATCGCTTAAGTTTTGGAGAAAATGATACCAAACTTACGAACCAAACTATTGAGCCGACACATGCGCCAAAAGCAAATAATGTCGGATTTGGTTGCAACGCCCCAACACCTCCAAGCAAAAGTACCGTGTCTAAATAAACATGAGGATTGAGTAAACTGATTGCCTGAGCGGTAAAAGCAGTTTTCCGCCAATCAGTGGCAACTGTTTGGCTAATATGCAGTGCTGAGGAGCCTTTGTATGCTCGCATCGGAGGTCTTTTTTACAAAGGGCATTAAGCCTTTAGACTCTGATGAGCATTTACGTTTTATTATAATCCGAGCGTTCTTTGGTTTGTCTCTTCTTAGCATAATAGTGAGATTTAGTATTTGGGTAATGGGGCAGAGTATCTCCGCCAAAGAATCCGCTATGTTCATGCTACCATTAACATTTTTCTTTACTATGTTGTTTCTGCATATTAACAATAAGGCAGAAAATCCAAGCTTAATTGTTCTGGGATTGACATGGTTATCGCTTCAATTAAGTCTGTATGTGTGATTAATATTTCGCCTAAAAAGCCAAGGCAGTGGGTCTATTTCTCGCTGCGCTCAAAATAGCCCCTGCTTGGGGCGTTGATGCTTTAGCTAAATTAGTAGTTCTAGAGTGAACTTGGTAGACTTTATCGAAATGACCGCTTTTGACCAATAGCAGAAATGATAGAGTTCTGCATTTTTGCTCTTTCAGGTTGAGCTATAATTTATTCTGCTTACCGGGAGCCTTGCCTTTGGCTTGCGCTTTTCCGGCAACACGCAATAGCCGCTGAAACTTAGGGCATTCAGAATGCTTTTCTGCTGAACACCTGGCAGCATGTTCCAGGCAACGTTGAATGGCGATGAGTTGTTTAACATGCTGCGCTATTTCCTGTGCTTTTTCGGTGAGCTTATCCCGGTTAATTTCGTACTGCCCTTTGCCG
>Ga0208204_100421_pt1 | contig 10421 bp, 7 predicted proteins | sample DeeseametaMP2252_FD_184173 | JGI IMG/M metagenome (GOLD analysis project Ga0208204, IMG submission 184173) | Marine microbial communities from the Deep Pacific Ocean - MP2252 (SPAdes) | ecosystem: Environmental > Aquatic > Marine > Oceanic | place: West of El Salvador, Pacific Ocean | collected...
AGATTAATCACCCCACCCAGCGCTGAACCACCGTATAGCGAGGATGCCGATCCTTTTATGATTTCTACCCGTCCCAAATCGGTAGGCGGAATTTGTAACAGGCCTATAGATGCGGCCTGATTGCCGTAAAGCGGTAAGCCATCGGCCAGCAGCTGCGTGTAACGGCCGTACATCCCCTGTAAACGAATATTTGCGCTGCCCAGAGCCGGCGAAGTGGTTTGCACCCTCACCCCACCGGTTTCCGCTACCATCATAGAAATATTACCCGGTCGCATAGCGGCCTTCTCACCAATTTCTTCGGCACTTATCACTTCGGTGCGGACAGGTTGATCATCAGCAATCCGGCCTGAGCGCGTTGCCTGTACCACCACATGCTCTACTTCTTCTTCATGATGGTCATCATCATGCTCGTCACTGGCGTGTGATAGAAGTGGCAATATTGCGAGACTGAGAGGGAAAAGCAGGACGAACATGGGTGATTTATGCGACATACAAATACTGTGAAATTCTGAGAACTGATACACTCGAGCATAAAGGTTACAGTCACTGGAAGGTCAAGATGAAAATCAGCGAATTGTCTCAGCTTACTCAGGTTGCGGCTAAAACTATTCGCTATTATGAACAGGTTGGCTTGTTGCCTCCCCCTGCCCGTTCTATTAATGGCTACCGCATTTATCGACAGCGTGATGTTGACGCGCTGGTTTTTATCCGTCGCTCTCGTGCTCTTAATATGTCATTGGATGACATCAGACAGCTTTTACAGGTTCAACAAAACCCTCATCACTCCTGCCAGGTAGTAGATCAACTTCTGCATGAACAGTTGACGAAAGTAAAAGAGAAGCAACGTGAGCTCGCGTCCCTAGAAGCCTCACTGGCTAAACTAGTTAATTCATGCCAAAGCGATTTGGTAGAGAACTGCTCGATTTTACAAACGCTCAATGAGCGACCTTTTCCAGGCGAGGAAAGCTGAGCTTCCATTTCATAGCGTTCACTACCCCTACATGTCACATCGAGATTGCACCATAAACATATATAGTATACGGTATTATTTATCCTATAATAATTAACCAAGGATATACCGTGGTAAAGTTGAAGCGAACTCTTATAGCAGCCTGTACTGCTGCCCTTTTCTCTAGCCTGGCACAAGCCAGCGATATGGGAGATACCGTAAGTGCCTTTCAGGCAGACCAACGCGCTATAAGCAATTTTTACCGCGTACATGAAAAAGCCAGTTATTATCAGCGTGAGTTGGCTTTGCTTCAGGACTGGCAGGCAAATTTGGAAGGCCTTTCATTTGATGAAATGGATCAAGAAGCCAAAGTCGACTATTTGCTGCTTAACGCAAAAGTCAAAGACCTACTCATAAGCACAAAAAATGCGTACAAGGGATATCAGGACGTTGCCGCCGTCGCAAACTTTGCCCCACCATTGTATGCATTTATCGATGCCCGGCGACGAGGCGCAAGACCCGATGCCAAGCAACTGGCCGCCGACTTTGCCGATGCAGTAAAGGCGATAAATACTCAAAAGGCAAAGCAGGAAAAGTCACCTTACAGCGATTGGCAGAAAGCAGATAAAGCCGCAAAGGTTATTCTCGACCTTAAGAGCGGGCTCGAAGAAGCGATTCACTTTTACAATGATTACGACCCGCAATTTACCTGGTGGATGGAAACCCCCATTGTCACTCTCATCAGCAACCTCGACAGCTACGCCGCCTTTCTTGCCGAAAACTACACCAGCGATACCACAAAGGATGACGGCAGCGGCATTATTGGCAACCCCATTGGCAAGCAAGCTCTTATTGACCAGCTTCGCGCCTCTTTTATCGCTTACGACCCTGAAGACCTGATAGACATTGCGAGGGAGCAATTTGACTGGTGCAAAGAGCAAATGATTCTGGCATCCCGGGAAATGGGCTACGGTGATGACTGGAAGGCCGCACTCGAAGCGGTGAAAGACACCTATGTGCCCCCTGGTGAACAACCGCAAACCATTAATGACTTGCTTGAGCATTCAGTAAAATTCGTTGAAGACCGGGATCTGATCACCCTACCACCACTAGCAAAAGAAACCTGGCGGATGATTATGATGACACCAGAGCGCCAGAAGGTTAACCCGTTCTTCACCGGTGGACGCAATATCAGTATCTCTTACCCAACCGAAGGAATGACCCATGCCGACAAACTCATGAGTATGCGTGGGAATAATCCAAACTTCTCGTACCCTACCGTTCAGCATGAGTTACTGCCGGGCCACAACCTGCAATTCTTTATGAATCAGCGCCATAAGCCGTATCGCGAGGCATTCCGCAACCCTTTCTGGACCGAAGGATGGGCACTGTACTGGGAAATTATCTTGTGGGATAAAGATTTTGCTACCACACCAGAACAAAAAATGGGCATGCTATTCTGGCGAATTCACCGCTGTGCCAGAATCATGTTCTCACTGCAATATCATCTTGGTGAGATAACACCTCAGCAAGCCATTGATATGCTGGTAAATGAAGTGGGTCATGAGTACGCTAATGCAGAGGCAGAAGTTCGCCGTTCATTTGCCACTAACTATGTCCCTCTTTATCAATTGGCATATATGATTGGTGGCTTGCAGTTCAATGCTTTGCGTAACGAAATGCTCGCCAAAGGCTGGACAGAAAAGCAGTTCCACGACCGGGTGATGCAAGAAAACACAATGCCCATTGAGGTATTGCGTTTGCTGATTCAAGAAAAGGATTTTGATCGTGATTACGAAACGCAGTGGCGCTTTTCGACCAGTTTCACCAGTGACGACAAGTAAAATCCCCTATTAATAATAACAATAAGAGGTGTCTATGCAGCAGTCTCACCGACTCCCGACCATTATGGAAATTGTGGTCATAGCAGCAGGTATAATTGGCGCGATTTTTCTGTTTGTTCAGGTTCTCGCCTTACCCATTCAATTGGCGTTGATTACCGCGTGGTTCATAATTATTGCCATGGGGAAACGGCTGGGACTCAGCTACGAACAAATGCAGGCCGGTCTCTGTAAAGGGATCGGCCACGGCATGGAGGCCATTCTGGTGCTGGTGGCGGTAGGCGCGCTCATTGGTAGCTGGATGGCAGGCGGTATTGTGCCGAACATCATTTATTCGGGTTTATCGATAATGAACCCGCACATTTTCCTTTTAGCCGCTTTCATTATTTGTGCGGTGACGTCTCTGGCGACAGGCACGTCGTTCGGTACCATTGGTACCGCAGGGATTGCCATGATTGGTATTGGCGCAGGATTCGGCTTGCCATTACCTTTGGTTGCTGGCGCTGCAATTTGTGGTGCTTATGTGGGCGATAAGCTTTCTCCACTGTCAGACACTACCGTAATGACGGCATCCTTATGCAGAGTGCCGCTTACCTCTCACATTCGCTCGATGCTGTATGTCAGTGTGCCTGCATTTATCATTACCGGTGTGCTGTTCTTCATAGCAGGATATGTTCTTGCCCATGATGGCAGCACGGCCCAGGCGCAGCAAGTCATGAACGCCATCGCCGCCGAGTACACCATTGCATGGTATATGTTGCTACCCGCCGCTGCAGTCGTTGCTTTATTGATCATGAAGCTTCCATCGGTACCCGTCATTTTTTTCGGTGCCGTGCTCGGCGTGGTTTGGGCCATCATTTTCGAAGGCATGGATGCAATCAGCGCCATTTCGACTCTCTACGGTGGCAACCACATCAACTCTGATGTGGACTTCATTAATATTTTGCTTAACCGCGGCGGCATTACGTCTATGCTGGAAGTGATTTTACTGGTTATGTTGGCGCTGGGATTAGGTGGCTTAATGGAGGTAACCGGTGTGCTGTCGAGCATTTCAGCGGGCTTGGAACGTTGGGCAACCAACACCGGCCGACTCGGCGTTTCTACGTTGTTCGCGGGTTTTCTGGGCAACGTTTTGGGTGGCGCAGCCTATGTGTCACTGATCACCGCAACCGCACTAACCGGTAAGAACTACGACAAAATGGGCGTTGACCGCCGTGTGTTGTCGCGCAATACCGAAGCTGGCGGCACACTCACTACGCCTATGGTGCCATGGACAGATGGCGGCGTGTTTATGGCAACCACACTGGGCGTCGCTACCACCACCTATTTACCTTTCTTGTGGTATCACTTTGCTGTTTTGATTATTTCTGTGTTTTACGGTTATGCTAACTGGTTTAGTTTTGCTAAAGACCAACAACCTGAAGCACCAGCGACAGTGAATGAACTACAAAGCTCGTCAAAATAATTAAGACAAGGACGAACCCATGAAAAAGCTATTCGGGGCAACGATTGCCATTTCTCTAACACTCAGTGTTACCGCCGCCCCGCTAACAAAAAGTGATTTTGATGCATCGGTAAAACTACGGGAAAACTGGATCACCAAAACCCGGGATCTGATGTTTCCTGTTTCGTGGCTGAACGACAAACATGAATTTGCCTACCGTCAGTCCGTTGAGGGCGGCTTTGGTTACTTTGTTCAACATGCTGAAACGGGAAAAATCCGCCCCGCATTCGATCAGGAAGCATTGGCGCAAGCACTCAGTAAGGCCGCCGGTGAAGAGATGTCAGCCTTAATGTTGCCGTTTGAAACCTTCCGATTTAACCACGACGAAACCGCCATTCAGTTTTCCTTACACTACGAGCCCTGGGAATGCGAACTGGCCACCATGCATTGCGCGGAGCGCTCCTTTGGCGATGCCCGCCCCCGGGGTTTTGGGGTAGTTCGCGATTTACGGGTCAGTCGGGCCGACGCCGTGATCACCTCTGGGAATGGAGAACTGAACGTCACCGAGGACGGATACAACCTGCTGATTACCGACGCCAACGGTAATCAGTTATACCGCACCACCGATGGCGTAAAAGATAATTTTTACGACATCGACTCTATTAGCTTTTCCCCCGATGGCCAGGCACTGAGCACCATGAAAGTGGTTCCTGGAGAGCCTCGCTATGTCACCCGGGTGGTGTCATCTCCCGAGGATCAGGTGCAACCCAAAGTTGTTACCCAGCTCTACCCAAAACCTGGCGATAAGGTAGATTTCGATCAACCGGTCATTATCGATTTAAAGGCAAAAAAGCAATTTGTTATCGCCCCCGATCGTATTCCTGGTGCTTACGAAATGAGTATCTACGGTTGGCATAAAAACAGTGACAGCATCATTATTCGTTACCTGCAGCGCGGCCACCAGCGGGAAGAAGTGCTGCAAATGGATCGTAGCAACGGCGCCGTGCATGCCATGGTCAGCGAAACAGCCGAGACTTTCATATACGGCTGGACCGGCTTTTTCCACGATGTAGACAACGCCGGTAAGGAAATCATCTGGCGCTCGGAACGTGATGGCTGGGCCCATTTGTACCTGATTAATGGTGAAACCGGCGAAGTGAAACAGCAAATCACTGAAGGGGAATTTGTCGTACGTGAAGTGCAGAAAGTGGATGAAGAAAATCGCCAGATTTATTTCTCTGCCAACGGTATGAATAAAGATGAAGATCCGTACTTCATACACGACTACCGGATTAACTTTGATGGCACCGATCTGGTTGCGCTTACGCCAGAAAAGGCGAATCACGAGGTTTATTTTTCCGACGACATGCAATATTACATCGACATTTACTCACGAGTCGATTTGCCCAATATCACCAAGCTATATAAAACGGGCGAGGCCACACCAATCCGTACGGTAGCAGAAGCAGATATCAGCGAGCTGCTGGATGCAGGTTTTCAGTTTCCACAAACTTTTGTGGCCAAAGCCCGTGATGGAAAATCCGATATCTGGGGCTTAATTGTCAAACCTCAGAACTTCGACCCAAATAAAACGTATCCGGTTATCGAGAATATCTACGCCGGCCCTCACGACAGCTTTGTACCCAAGTCGTTCTGGCCATTCGGTTATCACTCCGGCGGCGATAAGGTGATTGGCATGCAGGCGCTGGCCAACGTTGGGTTCATAGTGGTGCAGATGGACGGCATGGGCACTGCGAACCGCTCAAAAGCCTTTCACGATGTAGCCTGGAAAAATCTGGGTGATTCGGGTTTCCCTGATCGCATTCTTTGGCACAAAGCGGCCGCGGAAAAATACCCCTGGTATGACATTTCAGGCGGTGTAGGTATTTACGGCGGTTCAGCGGGAGGCCAAAGCACCCTGGGAGCACTAGTGTTCCATCCTGAATTTTATAGCACAGGCGTCGCTTTCGCCGGATGCTTTGATAACCGCATGGACAAAATTGTCTGGAATGAACAATGGCTTGGCTACCCGGTTGATGAAAGCTATGTGGCCTCATCTGGCACCGAGCATGCGGCCAATATGACTGGCGATCTCTTTATCATCGTCGGTGAGCAAGACAGTAACGTTGATCCGGCTTCTTCCATGCAGGTGGTCAATGCGCTGATAAAAGCAGGTAAAGACTTCGACTTGCTGGTCATTCCTAACGGTGAGCACTCGGCTGGGCGTTCAACCGGGCCGGTGGATTATGCGCAGCGTCGTCAATTTGCGTTTTTTGTCGAAAAGATGAAGCAGCAGCGTACACCTAACTGGAATAAACAATAATCCGCTTCAGTCTGAGCTATGGCTGGGGGATTTTTATTTCGCTGCAGGATGCGCCCTTAGACAGGTAAATGTTATACTGTATGCGTTAATGCTAAATTCCCTGGCCAACTGACCTGCCTAATCCGGTCAGAAAAGGAGTGATAAAAATAAATGGCTATCGTTGTTAAAACGCTTTCCGAGCAAGCCTATGAGATCATACGAGAACGTATTCTCTCAAATGATATGCAGCCGGATAAACCAATCAGGCAGGACGCACTTTCTCAGACATTAGGCGTAAGTAAAATCCCACTTCGGGAAGCACTTACCCGTCTGGAACATGATGGATTATTAATTTCTCATCCCAATCGTGGTTTTCTGGTTCGCCCATTAACGGTAAACGAAGCCGAAGATGTGTTTGATTTGCGACTGAGTCTCGAGCCAGACGCCGCTGCTGAAGCATGCAAAAAGGCCTCTGATGAGCAACGCGAAAAGGTAAAAGAGATCTTTATCGACTTGCAAAACCATGCCGATGAATGCTCTCCAGAGGCGGTTACTGTTAACAGCGCCTTTCACCTTGCACTCACTGAAATGCCGGACAAACCGGTCACACAGGTGCTGTTAGAACGGCTGCATTTGCTCAGCGAGCGTTACGTTCGCATGCATTTGGAACCGCCCAACCGCGAGGCAAATGCATTTCGTGAGCACCAGGAAATTTTTGATGCCTGGATGGCAAGAGATGGCAAAGCAGTTAAAAAGCTGCTTAAAGCACACACCAAAGGCACGCTCGAAGACTTACGCGAGCAAATTCCCTCCTGAAGAAACCGGCATCTGCCGGTTTTTTTGTGTCTTCTGATTCAATTACCTCGAATGTCATTCAACTTGTTGCACGCTATTGCCCGCTTTGCACTGATTTTATATAGTATACAATCTACAATATTCAATCAGAGGTCCTATGAAGTCTGTCGCAATTATTGGCGGTGGTATTATTGGTCGAATCAGCGCCTTTGTGCTGTCAGAGGAGGGTTATCAGGTAACGGTTTTTGACAGTAGTCAGAAACTGACCGCCCCCTCGTGGAATAATGCCGGGCATATAGCCGTTGAACAGGTCACCCCGCTTTCTTCATACGCCTCTATTCGTACCGCTCCCAAACGTCTTTTCAGAGTAGGTGGTGCACTGGATTTCAACTTGTTTTCGCCGGGCGTAGCAAGCTGGGTTTGGCGCTATCTTCGCGCATCATCGCCTTCACGCTTCAAGGCCGGTACCGAAGCACTGGCTTCACTGGTTAATCAGGCTGAGACTAGCTGGCAAGCGCTGACAACCCGTGCGCATGTGCCCGATGTATATCAAGGCACCGGACACTGGGTTGTGTGGGAGTCTGCAGGCTCTGCAACCGCGGCTAGCCGTCACTGGTCCGGCTCTAACACCGGTAATGCGCAGTTTACCGCCCTCGCCCCCAGCCAGATGGAATTAGTCCGGCAGCGAACCCATGCACACGTTGAAAACGGAATTGCTTTTAGCGGAACTGGCCGAATTACAAACTTGCCGCTGCTAGCAGATACCTTAAAAAAAGCGATTATCGATAATGGCGGCAACTGGGAAAATCGTGCTATTTCTCCATTAACGCAAGCCAACGGGAAAGCAGTGATACCCGCTTTCGAGCGCGACTTTGATGCGGTAGTGATGTGTGCTGGCGCAGCTTCAGGGCGTTTGCTTCGACATATTTACCCTAACGTGCCGTTAATTGCCGAACGTGGTTATCACCTGGAAGTATCTTGCACCGAAGAAATGTGGCCATCAAACACCCCGCCACTGGTCTTTGAAGACCGCTCAATGATTGTTACGCGCTTCGCCAATACCTTGCGAGCCTGCAGTTTTGTTGAGTTCAGCGACTTGGATGCACCAGCAGACGAACGCAAATGGCAACGACTGCTCGAACATTGCAAAGCACTTGGTCTGCCCATTGGTGACGACGCTAAAAAGTGGATGGGTGCTCGCCCCACGTTACCCGATTATCTTCCTGCAATAGGTAAAAGCCAACGTGCCAGTAACCTCTATTATGCGTTTGGCCACCAGCACCTCGGACTCACCCTAGGCGCCATTACCGGCGAAAAACTGGCAGCAATGATCACTGGCAACCCTAGCCCAAGCGAGCTGAAACCCTTTGATATTGAGCGATTTAAGATCCGCCGAACGAATTAATCAGATCATTGGGTTGTTTTTATATCGTATACTATATAACATCTACGATAAATCAGTAGACAGGATATAAACTAATGGCAATGCAAGATTCACAATGGACCGGCGTATTCCCGGCGGCCACAACCCAATTCGATAAAGAGTTAAATATCGATTTCGATGCCACCCAAAAAGGCTTTGAAAACCTGCTTAATGACGGCGTAAATGGCTTGGTTATTATCGGTACTTGCGGTGAGAACAACTCACTGAGTGCAGAAGAAAAACGTAAAGTGATTGCGTCAGCGGCAGAAGTAAAAGGTTCAGCCCCTATCATTGCGGGTGTGTCTGAATTCACCACCGCCAATGCCATTAAATTCGCGCAGGATGCAGAGAAAGCCGGTGTTGATGCACTGATGCTGCTGCCAGGCATGGTTTACGTACCGACCGAAGATGAGTTGGTTGCCCACTTCCGTGCGGTAGCTGCAGAGACCTATTTACCCATCATGTTGTATAACAATCCTACGTCGTACCGCGTAAACATGAGTCTGGACTCGTTAGAAAAGTTACGCGATGTAGACAACATCGTAGCCATCAAAGAAAGTGCCTCGGATACCCGTCGTTTTACTGATTTGATCAATGCCTACGGCGATCGCTTTAAAGTGCTGGCTGGTCTGGACGATGTGGCACTGGAAGGACTTATGCTGGGTGCATGCGCCTGGATTTCAGGTTTAACGTCAGCATTCCCCCAGGAATCGGTTGAACTGGTAAAAGCGTTTGAAAACGGCGACATGAAACGCGCGCTGGAAATTTACCGCTGGTTTATGCCGCTGCTTCACCTGGATGCCGGCCATGATTTGGTTCAGGCCATCAAACTGGCAGAAGAGATCATGGGCCGTGGTAGTGAGCGTGTACGTATGCCTCGGATGCCACTGGCCGGTGCACGCCGCCAGGCTGTGATTGATATGGTCGAGAAAGCAGCTGCTACTCGTCCTACGCAACAAGGATAAGTGTTAAATGCGTCACACCTTCTTTTGTATCGACGGTCATACTGCCGGTAATCCGGTAAGGTTGATCACCGGCGGTCACCCGCAGCTTAGGGGCGAAAGCCTGAGCGAAATGCGACAGCATTTTATGCAGGATTTCGATTGGATCCGTCTGGGCATGATGTTCGAGCCCCGTGGTCACGACATGATGTCAGGAGGATTCATCTATCCGCCGGCCCATCCTGATGCAGATTTTGGTGTGATTTTCATAGAAACCAGTGGCTGCCTGCCTATGTGCGGCCACGGGTCTATTGGCATTATTACCTTCGGCTTAGAACACGGACTTATCACGCCAAAAACACCGGGCAAACTGGTGATGGAAGCGCCAGCCGGTCTGATTCATGTTGAATACGAGATGAAAGGCCAGAAAGTACTTTGGGTAAAGCTTCATAACGTTACTAGCTATCTGGCCAAAGAAAATATCATTATTGATGTGGCGGGTCTCGGCACCTTAAAAGTCGATGTGGCATACGGTGGTAACTATTACGCCATTGTAGAGCCGCAGGGTAATTACGAAGGGCTGGACCAGCTCAGTGCCGCGCAGATCCTCGACCTCAGCCCTAAAATCCGGGCGGCGGTACGGGAACAATATCAGCCGGTGCATCCGCTGAACCCGTCGATAAATGGCGTCAGTCATGTGTTGTGGGCAGACAAACCATCTTCCAC
>Ga0208204_100422_pt1 | contig 10410 bp, 8 predicted proteins | sample DeeseametaMP2252_FD_184173 | JGI IMG/M metagenome (GOLD analysis project Ga0208204, IMG submission 184173) | Marine microbial communities from the Deep Pacific Ocean - MP2252 (SPAdes) | ecosystem: Environmental > Aquatic > Marine > Oceanic | place: West of El Salvador, Pacific Ocean | collected...
GCGTGAACCCATCCCTGGGGCCTCGACTGCCGCATCCCTGCGGCAGACGGTTTTGAATCCAAACTCCTCTCAGCTTTCGCGCCAGCCTCACATACATCTCATGAAATTTGACCAGTGGCGTGGTCCGAATTTTAAATGCGCAAGGCTCCCAAAGCGCCGGTTTCTTCGCCCGAGCAAGCTACTCATCACCCTAATAGGCTTTATCCCTTAAAGCATTTCCCTCAACAGCCCAATAGGAAATTATCAACGTGTTTGGAATCCGAACTCCTTTCAGATTTCGCGCCAGCCTCCCATGCATCTCATGAAATTTGACCAGCGGCGTGTTCCAGATTTTAAATGCGCAGGGCTTCCACTGCACCGGCCTTTCACCCACCGCCAGCTACTCCAAATCCCCTTTGCGGTAGGGAATTGCGGCGTCTTCTTCGGCCAGTCTTTTTGCTCGGGTTTCTGGTGAGCCGGTGTTTCGAGCAAAGGTGGCGTATGCCGTTGGTACGATGTACAACGTCATGAATGCCGATACGATTACCCCAGCAAAAATCACCATACCAATGACCATTCGGCTTTCAGAGCCCGGGCCACTGGCGAGAACCAGCGGCAGTGAGCTGAATACCGTGGTGAAACCAGTCATCACGATAGGGCGTAATCGCTGGGCGGCGGCGCGTCGTAACGCCTCTTCAAATTCCACGCCGGCATCCCGCAATTGATTGGCAAATTCGACGATTAATATACCGTTTTTCGCCGCAAGACCAATGAGCATCACCAGTCCAATCTGACTGTAAATATTCAGTGTCATACCGCATAGATACAAACCTATAAAAGCCCCCACCAGCGCCAATGGCACCGTGAGCATGATCACAAAAGGATGCACCCAGCTTTCAAACTGCGCAGCGAGGATAAGGTACGTTACCGCCAGTGCCAGGATAAACACGAAGATAAAAGAACTTCCCTGCTCGTGGTAGAGCTGGGATTCCCCTTTGTAGTCCACAGAAGCAGCATCGGGCAACTCGGTGCGTACAATGTTTTCCAGATAAGCCAGGGCCTCGCCCAATGTGTAGCCTTCCGCTAAATTCGCTTCAATGGTAATAGCGCGCATGCGGTTGTAGCGGTTAAGCACCGCCGACGTTGCCTGCTCATCCACGGTTAGCAGGTTGTCCATGGGAATGAGCTGACCGGTTCGCTGGGAACGCACATACAAGTTATCGATACTGTTTGGGCTACGGTAGTCTTCCTCAATCCCTTCCATGATAACGTAATACTCTTCACCACGGTCCAGGTAAGTCGAGACCCGTCGCTGCCCCAGCATGACTTCCAAAGTGCGACCAATATCAGAAATAGAAACGCCGAGGTCGGCCGCCCTGTCACGGTCGATATTCACCTGCAACTGTGGGGAGGTATCTTTGTAGTCAGAATCTACGCGCACTAAGCCAGGGTTTTCACGGGCTTTATCCAGAATAATATCCCGCCAGCTCACTAAGTTTTCGTAGGTATCGCCCTGAAGAACAAATTGCACAGGCTGTCCGGCACGTCCGGCGATGCCGCTACGCATCATACCGAAGGTTCGCACGTCGGGAATGGCATCCAGCTTTTTGGTCACTTCGTTCATTAGCTCAAAAGAGGTGAAATCACGCTGATCCCAGGGTACAACGCCAACTACAGCAAGGCCTGCGTTAGTACCGAAACCTGGCGCTCTTACCAGCAGTCGATCAAAAGTGCCTTCCTCTCGATAGGGCATGAGAATTTCTTCGATTTTACGTAAGTTAGCCGCATTACTTTCGAAGGATGCCCCTTCCTGGCTTTTCATCAATATGTAAAATGTGCCGCGGTCTTCTTTGGGCGTAAACTCGCTGGGAATTTTGCCGAACAACTGCCAGATAAGCGTTAGCGTTATGACAAAAAGCAAGGCCATCAGCCAGGGCTGGTGAATGGTTTTACCCAAACTACGATGATAGAGCCCTTCGATTGACTGAAAACGTTTGTCCAGCCAATTACCAAAGCCACTGTTGCGGGTTTGTTTTTTGAGTAACTTCGAGGCCATCATCGGCGACAGCGACAGAGCAGTAAAACTGGAAAAGGCCACTGCAGCGGCCATAGCCAGGGCGAACTCGGTAAATAACCGCCCGATATTCCCTTCCAGAAACACCAGAGGTACAAATACCGAGATCAGCACCAACGTGGTCGCGATTACCGCAAAGCCGACCTCTTTTGTACCGCGGTAAGCTGCCAGTAATGGCGTTTCCCCCATTTCGATGCGACGGTGAATGTTTTCCAGCACCACAATGGCATCGTCCACCACCAGGCCAATGCCCAGCACCATGGCCAGTAACGTTAAGAGATTAATAGAGAAGCCGAGCAGGTACATCACGATGAATGCCCCAATCATCGACACAGGGACAGTAACTGCCGGTATAAGCGTAGCGCGCACGTTGCCGAGGAAAAGGTAGATCACCAAAACCACCAGCAGCATGGCGATGATAAGCGTGTTGTACACTTCGTTGATGGATTCTTCGATGAATACAGAAGAATCGTAACTGGGCACAATGAAGATGTTGTCCGGCAGAGTTTCTTCTATTTTAGCGATTTGTTCTTTGGCTGAACGCACCACATCCAGGGTATTGGCTTTAGACTGTTTGATGATCCCCAGGCCAATCATGTTTACCCCATCACCACGAAACTCACTTTCGTCGTCTTCCGGGGCCAGTTCCACGCGGGCTATCTCGCCTAAGCGTACCAGGTAACCTTCCGAACCTACCGCTACCGTGAGCTGGGCAAAATCATCAGGTGTAAGGTAAGAACGGGCTACCCGAACTTCGAAATCGCGATCATTAGACTCAACCTCGCCGGCAGGTAGCTCTACGTTTTCCGAGCGAATCACGTCTTCTACATCAGTTACTGTAATGCCACGTGCTGCCATGGCGTTGCGGTCGAGAAAGACTTTCATTGCATACGTACGCTGTCCACCCAAACGCACCCGCGCCACGCCTTCTGCAATGGAAAGACGGTCAACCAGAAAACGCTCGGCGTAGTCGGTCAGTTCCATGGTGTCGAGATTGGTACTTCGCAGGTTAAACCACACCACCACATCTTCATCGGAGTTGGCTTTGGCGACTTCTGGTGGATCGGCCTGCTCAGGCAGATTATTCAGCGCCCGGCTAACCCCTTCGCGCACATCGTTAGCGGCAGCATCAATGTCGCGGGTAAGCTGAAACTCAATGGTAATTTGTGAACGGCCGTTTCGGCTGCTTGAGGTGATATTTTTAATGCCTTCAATACCGCTGATGCGATCTTCCAGCAATTGGGTGATACGGGTTTCGACAATATTGGCCGATGCGCCATCGTAGTTTGTCGTGATCGAAACAATGGGCGGGTCGATATCCGGGTATTCCCGTAACGACAACATGCTGATTGCCACAATCCCGAAGATCACCACCAGCAGGTTGATTACCGTGGCAAACACCGGACGCTTAACGGAAGTATCTGATAACCACATGGTTATTCTCCTTCAGCGTTTAGCGGGTCCAGAACTCTTACCTTGGAATTCTGCTGTACTCGCAAAGTGCCTTCGGTCACGATGCGCTCGCCCTCACTGAGGCCGTCAACAATTTGCACAATGCCAGGTTTACGCTCACCAATAATCACTTCTCGCTGGTGCACCACGTCGCCGTCGATTACGAAAACAAACTGCTTATCTTGAATGGGTACCAGGGCTTTTTCCGGAATCACCAGGGTTTCCAGCACCTGCTTTTCCAATGTAATTTGCAGCAACATGCCTGGGCGGAGTCGCGTCGGATTGTTTTTGATGAGCCCCCGCACTAAAACTGACCGGGAGACGGGATCAATACGGGAATCGATGGTTGAAATTTCACCTTCAAAAGTTTCACCGGGATACGCCACCGAGCGAGCGAAAACCCGCTGCCCCGGTGACAAGCTGGCCAGTTGCCCTTCTGCAACACTGAAGTCCACTTTGATTACGCTGATATCGTCGAGCGTAGTGATAATTTCGCCAGGCTGCACCAACGAACCGACACTGACATTACGAATACCCAGCACGCCAGAAAAAGGCGCGCGGATTTCCAGCTCGGAAAGTTGTGCTTTAGCTACATCTAACTGAGCGGTCAGGGCTTTTACTCTGGCTTGTTGTTCATCGAGAATTTGTTGCGATGCGGCGCGGGTTTTCGCCAGGTTAACGACCCGCTCAAACTGACGCTGCGCTTCGTCAATATTCGCTTCCAGCTCAACGACCCGAGCAAGTTCCTCTTCGTTGCTAAGCTGCACCAGCAATTGGTTCACCTTAACGTGATCGCCATCGTCAAATTTCACCTCGCGCACACGGTCTGTTTGCTGCGCAGTAATGGTGACCGACTCATTCGCATTAGCGGTGCCCAAGGCTTCAATGGTAACCGGGAACGTTTGCAACACCACAGACTCAGCTCTCACCGGGGTAGCAAAACCATTACTCGCCGATGTTTTTTCTTCTTCAGGTAAACTGACATAAACAAGAAAGCCACCCAGCGCGACAACGCCCAACAAAAGCGGGGACAATATAGATTTCATGGACATCTCTGATTCCTTCAACATTTCCCGGTCGATAATCGTCGTGCTTTCAAGTGGTTAACCTGTATTACATTTCATTCCATAGACCGAAATTTTAAAACAAGTCCGGTTCGGACCTGTGATTATTATTGTTATACTGCCGCCACTGATACGTAGTCAGTGATCTTGTATAAGAGCCTAAGACTCTTTAAATTTTTAATTGAATAACATTTATTTTACCTGGTTGTATGTTTTTTAGGTTTCGCTTATCAGCCATATTGTTACTTTTGCCGCTTTTCGGATGCACTGACCTGCCCGCGCCTCCGGCATGTCGCACCATCGAGAGTACGCCCCAGCAACATGACACCCTGGCTTGCATAATAAAAGCTGATACCGACACGCTACTCTGGCAAAATGCCGGTGGTTTACTCGAACTGCCCGTGGCCCAAACAGCTGAAACAGAGGCGGAACAATGCACGTTGCATCGTGAAGTCTTTGCACAAACCGGTATTAATGTTGAAGTTGGTAAGTTATTACTTACAACAAAGGACAACATGGGCATCTATGCGTGCAGCCAGCATGCTGGACTAGAAGGTATAGGCCAGCCCTTCGCTGCTCCAGCCTGGGCGAACGACAATTTGAGTTGGGTGAAGCGGGACGTCTACCAACTGACAATCCGGGATATGCAAAACCGGGATCATCTTATCCCCTTGCGGGATAGCCTTTCAGTGCTGTTCCGCCAAAGCCAGACCGATAAAGAATGAGTTAGATGAAGTCGGGATTGTTGGTCTTTCCTTCCTCTGCTACTTTAAATCAATACAAATGAAAAGGAGTGACTCCGTGTTTGAACTCGAACATTTCAGTTTGAAAGACAAGGTGTCGCCAGAAGAATGGCAAACTCGGGTGGACCTCGCAGCCTGTTACCGTTTGGTGGCAGACATGCGTTGGGGCGATTTAATTTACACCCATATTTCAGCCAAAGTGCCTGGAACCAACCATTATCTGGTTAACGCGTTCGGCCTGACCTTCGACGAGGTACGGGCGTCAAATCTGGTAAAGGTTGACCTGGACGGCAATATTCTCGATGGCTCGCCTTATCAGATAAACCCAGCCGGTTTTACTATTCACAGCGCGATTCATGAAGTGCGCGAAGACGCAAAATGCGTCATTCACCTTCATACCAAAGCCACCATTGGCGTTGCAACCCTCAAAGGCGGACTCAAGCCATGGAGCCAGTACTCGCTGTTTTCACTGCCTTCACTGAGCTACCATAGCTATGAAGGTCTGGCGGTTAACGACAACGAACGTAAACAGCTACAAGACGATTTGGGCGACACGAATCACATGTTATTGCCCAATCACGGCGGCCTGACAGTTGGCCCCACCGTGGGCGATGCATTTATGCGCTTCTACGATTTGGAGCGTGCTTGCGATATCCAGATGTCGTTGATGCAAGCCGGTGAAGAAGTCATCGAAATACCAGAGCCTATCGTAAAAGGCATTTACGAGCAGGCCAAAATCGTCCACGCTGGTGAAACCGGCGGACAAAAAGCCTGGCCAGCCATGCTGCGCCGCGCATATAAATTAGACCCGACATTCTGCGAATAAGCGCCGACGCAAGCTTTCGCGGGGACGGGATTGGCATTCACAACACGGCGTAAACCCATCCATGGGGCCTCGACTGCCGCATCCCTGCGGCAGACGGTTGTGAATGCCAATCCCTTTCCCCGCTGCGCCTGCGTTTAAACTGCAATATCAGATTCAGGACATAAAATGAAAATTACCAAAGTTGAAATTTTTGATATCGAGTGCCCCGAGCGTCCGCCTTGGAACCCGGTATTTGTGCGTATTTATACTGACGAAGGCATTACCGGTTTAGGTGAAGCCGGTTTGGCTTACGACTGGGGTCATTCGGCTGCAGCGCACATGATTAAAGAAATCGCCGAAGCCATGCTAATTGGTTGGAACCCGTTTAACACTGAAGGCCTGTGGTCGAAAATGTTGCGTGAGAGCTTCTGGGGTCTCGGTGGCGGTCCTGTGATTTACGCCGCCATGAGTGCCGTGGATACCGCACTGTGGGACATCAAAGGTAAAGCTCTTGGCCTGCCGGTATATCAACTACTGGGAGGCAAAACTAACGGCAAATTGCGTTCTTACGCCAGCCAATTGCAGTTCGACTGGGACACCACCATTACAAAATTGATCCAGCCTGAAGAATACGGTCGTGCCGCTGAAAAAGCCATGGCGGAAGGTTACACCGCTGTGAAGGTTGACCCCATCGTTTATGACATCAATGGTGACACCCACTTCGACCGTACGAAGATAATCTCTCGCGCTGAAATGAAGCTGTTCCGCGCTCGTCTGCAAGCTATTCGTGATGCCATGGGCGACGAAGGTGACATCATCTTTGAATGCCACAGTTTGCCGGGCGCCACCACCGCTATTCAACTGGGTGAGCTGGTAGAAGAATTTGGCTGCATGTATTACGAAGAGCCAGTGAACTACCTGAACTCTAAACTGCACGACAAGGTTGCCCGTAATGTGAAAGCGCCAATTGCCGGTGGTGAGCGTTTGTATAATCGCTGGGGAATTCGCCCTTATCTGGAAGATCAGTCTCTCGACGTATTGCAGCCAGATATTGGTCTGTGTGGTGGCTTCACTGAAGCGAAGAAAGTGTGTGACTACGCTGACATTTACGATGTGCGCATTCAGGCCCACGTATGTGGTGGCCCGGTTGCGACTGCCGCCAGCCTGCATCTGGAAACCGCTATCCCGAACTTCCTAATCCACGAGCACCACACCTACGCAACCAAATCCTGGAACCGCGAGCTGTGTATTCAAGATCCACAACCGGTTAACGGCTTTATCGAAGCGCCAGACACCCCAGGAATTGGTATCGAGCTGAATGATGAAGTGGTTTATCGTTCACCGAACATGTCAGTCACCGCACTGAAATAAGCGTCGTATTCTCGATTCATCTTAAGGCCGCAATTTGCGGCCTTTTTTATTTTCAGCTTAAGCAGTCTTTTTTCTGGCAGCTCCCGTAACACACGCCATCCCTGCATTTCTCGCGACGCAGTCCTGTTTACCACGGAGTGTATATGGCGCATTTTACAGTGATTGGTTTAGGTAGATTTGGCATTACTACAAGCCTTGAGCTCATTCACCTTGGTCACACTGTGACCGGCATCGATATTGACGAGAAACTGGCAGAGCAATATGCCTCCGACTTAACTCAGACCCTCATCTGCGATGCAACCGACGAAAGAGCGATGGCGGAACTGAGTCTTCACGATAGCGAAGCGGTAATTGTCGCCATTGGTGAGGATATGCAGGCCAGCTTGTTGTGTGTACTCAATTTGAAGCATGAAAATGTGAGCAATATTTGGGTGAAAGCCAATAGCCAGGCGCATCATACCATTCTCTCAAAACTTGATGTGGCCAGAATCATTCACCCCGAAGAGGAAATGGGTGTGCGGGTGGCTCAGGCACTGAACTACCCAATGGTGAATGATTACCTGAGCCTCGGACACGGGCATTACATTGTGGAAGTGGTAATCCCGCAAAAGCGGACTCCTTTTACCCTCAACGACCTGATAAACGGATACAAAAACGACATTCACTGTCTGATGATAAAAAGGCGGCAAAGTGTTCATTGTTCGCCGGATAGCCGTTTATCAATAGGCTAAACGCACGCAATATCAATTAGAATCGGTACCAGCTGTGGGCATTTTGGTAACACAGCTGGCCTCGCACAGCATCCGGCACAGAGGGAATGAGTTGCTCCCAAAATTCTGAGTACGAATAGCGCCAATTGCTTAGCGGAAAATTGCTCGCCAGCATCACACGGTCAGCGCCAAACAGATTAATAAGATCGTTAATGATGATTGCAGCGCTCTGGGTACGCCAATTACGGTTTGTCATTTCCCAGCCAGAGGCTTTTACTGCCACATTAGGGCAACCCGCTAGCGCCGACATATTGGTTTTCCAGTTCGCGTAATTGATTTCAGACGCAGGCGGAAAGCCGCCATGGTTTACCACTACACGCAGCGCTGGCATTAAATGACACACTTCGATGAGTGCGGAAATGCCCGCGGTATCTTCGCCGTACAGCTGCGCATCAAAACTCAGCTCAGCTTCGGCCAGCATAGACAATGCCCTTCGGGCTTTACTGCTTTGCAATACAACGAAAGCACTGTCATCGAGTATATGACGAACGCCAACCACCGACTGGCGCTGAATAAGCGCGTGCATCACCGCTTCAAAATCATCTGCTTGTAAATCGCACCCGGCAACAGATCGCATGGGCAAGGTGCAATTCGACTCCAACCAATCAATTTCTCGCCAGGGACGCGCGTTATCGAATCCCGCTTCAATATGTACATAACCGGCAAGCGCTTGCTCGCCAAAAAGGCGCAAATCTTTTTCTGTAAAGGTTTTAGCAATGTCAGCTTTATCCGACCAGAACGGCGGATTCTCAGGCTTCAACCAGTGGTAGTCACCATGTTCCAGAGCGAAGAAATGTAAGTGCGGGTCGATAAATTTCATTATTGTGCCGTGTAGCCACCGTCGATGCTGTGCAAACTGCCGGTAATAAACTTTGCGTCATCACTGGCAAGAAAATACGTAAACGCCGCCACTTCGTCTGGTTGCCCTAGTCGTCCGAGTGGTTGCGCGGCTTCTTCCTCGGCGTGTACCTGCGCTTTATCTGCACCGCTAGCTGCCACATATTTGTCGATGGCATTGTGATACAGCGGGGTTTCAATGGTTCCCGGACACACGGCATTAGCGCGAATGTTAAAGGAGGCATAATCTAATGCTGTGGTTTTCGCCATGGAAGCCAGCGCGGCTTTACTCATATTATAGGCGAAGGAATTGCGCTTGCCGATAATCGCCTGATCCGATGCCATAATGATGATGGCTCCGGATTTTGCTTGTTTCATTGCGGGTAACACAGCCCGCACGGCGTGATAGGCGCCCTTTACGTTCAACGAGAACACCCGATCGAAATCTTTTGGTGAGGTATCTTCGATGGTGGCGGAAAAATGCATACCCGCATTGCTAACCAACACATCTATTCGACCGAATCGGTTGAGGGTTTCAGTGATACAGTCAGACACGGCGCTTTCACTGGTGACATCGCATTCCATCCATTGCGCCTGTTCCACCGGCTTATCAAAATCGCGAATGTCCAGATTCACCACCTGATAGCCATTCTTGGCGAACCTCTCCACCACGGCTAAGCCAATGCCAAGACTCCCACCGGTAACCACACAAACGGGCGTTGATTGAAACATGCTAATTCCTGTAAAACGATTTTGTATCAATACGCTTAAGCATGCACTGATGTGCAATGAAAGTAAAAATGAAGGGGCTTTTTGATGGTAAAACGCACAAAAAAAGCGCCCGGCGTTAACCGAGCGCTTTTAAAAATGGTTTTACGACCAGATTAACGGTTACGATTTATCAAACTTGATATCGCTGCCGCTTTAGTCGTCACCGAGGAACTAAGGGTGCGACCACGGCCTGATGGCGTAGCATCGTCCGTCGCACAGCCTCTACGGGTACACATACGACGCATGGCACCGATGTCGCGTGCATTTACACGGCCATCGTTGTTCAGGTCGAATGACATATCAATGTCCTGACGGGCAAAAATGGCTCGCATCAGTGCTGTGACATCATCACGGTCAACATCGCCATCACCATCCCAGTCGCCAGTTACTGGCTCTTCTTCTGCTTCCAGCAGATAAGTACCAATCACAGGATCGTGGTCAGAAGCGCGATATACCAGTTCATTCAGGAATGAAGCCGGCTTGTACTCTTCGTTGTAATCGTAAAATTCTGGCTCATCACTGTTAATGTGCCATTCGTTTACGT
>Ga0208204_100424_pt1 | contig 10399 bp, 5 predicted proteins | sample DeeseametaMP2252_FD_184173 | JGI IMG/M metagenome (GOLD analysis project Ga0208204, IMG submission 184173) | Marine microbial communities from the Deep Pacific Ocean - MP2252 (SPAdes) | ecosystem: Environmental > Aquatic > Marine > Oceanic | place: West of El Salvador, Pacific Ocean | collected...
CGCTGTTTTTCGGTAGCCAGCTCTCGCTACTCGGCTGGGTTGGAATTGTTGTCGGCGCTGTTGCTGTTTTTGTATTAAGTGGTGCAACCCGAAAGGGTGAACTAAGCATTAAAACGGCGCTAATTGGTCTTGCCTGTGGCGGTAGCTTCGCCCTTACCTCTTTGTATGTCCGTGAAGCCGCTCAACTACTCGACGTACCGTTTCCGGTTAGCGCCGCCTGGGTGTTGTTATGGGTGTTGTGTGTGCAAACCGCACTACTGGCCGGCTACATCGCGGTAAAAGAACCCGAAGTGTTTGGCCAACTTCGCCGTCAATTACCGCTCACGCTGGCTGCCAGTACAACCAGTTGCTTTGGTTCTATGTGCTGGTTCAGTGCCATGAGTATTCAGTATGTGGCTTATGTGAAAACACTCGGTCAGGTTGAAGTGCTCACCACCATGTTGATATCCGCATGGATGCTTAAAACTCCGGTTAAACGGAACGAAATAGCCGGCTTGCTGTTAATCTCGGCAGCGACCATTTGTGTCATGTGGACCTAACCGTTGCTTCGCCTAATGCCGCCATATAACAATGGCGGCATTCACCATTAAATAGTTATTCAGACCACATTTAGCGACTCTTCAAATTCACCACATCTTACAAATAAAAATAACATACTGATTTAAAACATATTATTTCGTTTTCCACACCTTGGCATGCACGATGCTCATAACCGCCTATAACTAATAACAGTTCACCTTGCGGGTTTTGACCATGGAAACGAAGAAAACACATCTGTTAGCTGCCTCTCTTACTCTAGGGATGCTCACCTCACTACTCACTGGCTGCGGCGATGCTGGCGCTGTAGACGATAAGAAAAAAGACGTTATTGTTGTTAGCATTCCAGTGGAAACCACCACCATTACGCGGGGTGTCATTTCTTCAAATTACGCCACCACAGCGATCCTCGAAGCCAAGGAAGAAGCGTTTGTGGTCGCCAGAGCAGCCGGGATCATTGAACACATTTTGGTTGAAGAAGGCGATTACGTCGAGAAAGGCCAGGTGCTGGCGCAACTCGATAAACGCCGATATGAATTGAACCTCGAAAAGGCCCGGGCTGATCTAGCTGGTATCGAGCAGGAACTGGCGAAAATTAACAAGGTTTACTCCCGTAAACTGGTGAGTGATGATGCATTTCAAAAGCTCACGGCACAGTATCAATCTGCACGCGCCAATGTAGAGTTAGCCGAATTGGATTTAAAAGAAACCACCATTACCGCACCGATCAGCGGCTACATAGCAGAGCGCAATGCAAAGGTGGGGAACCTCACCGAATCCTTCCAACGTGAACGCATGTTCCACATTGTTCAGCAAAAAGCCCTACAAGGTATTGTTTATCTGCCAGAAAGCGAGCTCTCTCGTATTAAAAAATCACAAGCCGCTACCCTTACAATTCCTGCCCTGGCGAATGAAACCGTGACCGCCCGGGTAGAACGGATCAGTCCAGTCATCGATGCCACCACCGGCACATTTAAAGTGACGCTAACCGTTGCCAACGACAATGAACAATTAAAGGCTGGCATGTTCTCCGAAGTTGCGCTGAATTATGACACCCGTTCAGATACACCATTGTTACCGCGCCAGGCATTAATCAGTATTGATAATCAAAGCACTGTGTTCGTGGTGCGCGAAGGAAAAGCGCTAAAAGTACCCGTTACCTTGGGTTTCGAAAACAGCGATATGGTTGAAATTACCAGCGGCCTGGTAGGCAGCGAGACCGTGGTTACCGTCGGTCACCAGAACCTCAAGGACCAAACCCCAGTTGAAGTTGTAAACAGCTGATTTTATTTAAAAGGACTGTTTACTATGAATATCGTAAAACTGGCGGTTAACCGCCCGGTAGCTATCGCCATGTTCACCGCAGCCATCTTACTTTTTGGTATGGTGTCGTTGAGCAGGCTCTCCGTTAACCTACTCCCTGAACTTTCCTACCCAACCTTAACCATTCGTACAGATTACGAAGGCGCAGCGCCTGCCGAGTTGGAACAATTGGTAAGCAAACCCATTGAAGAAGCGGTCGGCGTGGTGAAAGGCGTAAAAGATGTGCGCTCCATTTCCCGGGCTGGGCAATCGGATGTCGTTTTACAGTTCAGTTGGGGTACCGACATGGACTTTGCAGCGCTTGAAGTACGTGAAAAGCTCGACATTTTGCAATTGCCCCTGGATGTTGAGAAACCCCGCCTGTTGAAATTCAATCCAGGCATGGACCCGGTGATGAAGCTCGGTTTGTCACTCAATGAAGATGCCGCAAGCAGCAATACTGAACAGCGAATTAGTCAGATGAAAACGTTACGACTTTTTGCTGAAGAACAAATTAAACGCAAACTGGAGTCGGTGGAAGGTGTCGCATCAGTTCGCTTAGGTGGCGGACTGGAAAATGAAGTTCAGGTACTGGTAGACCCACGTAAAGCCAGTCAGCTGGGCGTAAGCATGAGCCAGATCATCACCCGTTTACAGGAAGAAAATGTGAATGCCGCCGGTGGGCGTCTAAACGCAAGTTCGCAGGCCTTCCTGGTAAGAACACTGAACGAATTCGACAGCCTTAACGATATTGGAAACGTGTTTATCAGCCAGTTCGAGGGCCGTAATGTTCAACTTAAAGACGTGGCAAGCATCCAAAACAATTACAAAGAGCGAGATGCTATCACCCGTTTTAACGGTGTTGAAGGTACTGAAATTGCCATTTACAAAGAAGGCGATGCCAACTCCGTAGATGTGGCCCGCCGTGTTAATCAAGAGCTCGCTTCTCTGCATGACGCTTTGCCACAGAATTACCATCTGGACACTATCTATAACCAAAGTACCTTCATAAAGCAGGCTATCGATGATGTAAAAACATCAGCGATTATCGGTGGCTTACTCGCCATGCTTGTCATCTACCTGTTCCTGCGAGATTTCTGGACCACCCTGATCATTTCCGTATCGATCCCTGTTTCAGTTATTGCCACTTTCAATTTAATGTACGGTAACGATATCAGTCTGAACATCATGAGCTTGGGTGGTATTGCCTTGGCAGTGGGCCTGCTGGTTGACAACAGTATAGTGGTACTCGAAAACATCGACCGTCACCGTAAATCTCAACCGGGTGTCAATGCCCGGGCTGCCGAGCGAGGCACCCGGGAAGTAGCAGGTGCTATCGTTGCTTCAACCCTCACAACCATGGCCGTTTTTGTACCATTGATTTTTGTAGAGGGTGTGGCCGGTCAGTTGTTTAGCGACCAAGCGATGACGGTGTCATTTGCTCTCGCTGCGTCTTTGATTGTCGCATTAACCTTGATCCCAGCGCTGGCAGCCCGTTCACGAAATACTTCGCCCGCCCACGCTGATACCTTTGAAACACCACCAAAGCCGCCACGACAGGGCTTTGTCGCCTGGGCAGTATTTGCGCTAACCTTACCGTTTCGTGTGGTATTTGTTTATTTACCCTATGTACTAATGACACTTTGCCTTGGCCTGTGGCGGGTAACATCGATGGTACTGGGGTTTATATTTCGACCGCTCACCGCTTTTGTGGCAATAGGCTTTTCTTTACTTGAACGTACTTACGATAGCGTTATTCGTGCGGCACTCAAGAAACCTGTTTCAGTGCTTGGCATTGCTGCCCTGCTCACCGGTTCATCCTTACTGCTGATCCCTGGCATTGGCGTAGAGCTTATACCTAAGATGTCGCAGGGTGAATTTTACGCAGAAGTAAATTTACCGGCTGGTTCCCGGGTTGAACGTACCGATGCACTCTTGGCGGAACTGGCTGAGGTGACAAATGCACAACCCCATGTGGCACGTACGTATTCTCTCGCTGGAACCGGTAGTTTGTTAAGTGCGGCGCCCTCGCAAGGCGGCGATCATTGGGGACAGTTAAATGTAGTGATGCAGCCAGGCAGCAGTCAATCAGACATTGATGCCGTTAAACAAAATATGCGTGCGTTGTTGGCGTCTAAAGCGGGTGTACAAAGCAAGTTTGGCGAGCCAGAACTCTTCAGTTTTGCCTCCCCACTGCAAATACAGCTTCAGGGGTATGAACTGACACAATTGCAACGTTACAGTCAGTTAATTCTGGACAGACTAGAGCAAGACTCGCGATTTACCGATATTACAACGACGTTGCAGTCTGGTAACCCAGAACTCAAGATTGCCTTTAATGAAGCTCGCCTGGCCAGATTAGAGCTCGATGCAAAAGCGGTATCTGATGTTATTGCTGCTCAGGTTGGCGGCACGGTGGCAACACAATACAGTCTTGAAGATCGAAAAATCGATGTATTGGTTCGCAACCAGCAGCGACAGCGGGATAACGTTGACGACGTACGCAATATCATTGTTAATCCTGACAGTGATTATCCAGTACCGCTCTCTGCTGTAGCCGATGTGTTCATGAGCACCGGTCCGGGGGAAATTACCCGCGTGGGTCAACAACGTGTGGTGCTAATTAGCGCTAACCTGGCCTATGGCGATCTGGCTGAAGCCGTTAGCCAGGCTGAAGATCTCCTCGCTACAGTGTCACTCCCCTTATCCATGAAGGCCAAAGTAGCCGGTCAAAGCGAAGACATGGAAGAAAGCTTTGCCTCACTGCAATTTGCTCTCGCGCTGGCAGTATTCATGGTTTACCTGGTTATGGCCTCCCAGTTTGAGTCGCTTTTGCACCCCTTACTTATTTTGTTTTCAGTACCTTTAGCCGGTGCCGGCTCCCTGTTCGGATTGTGGATCACAGGAACCAATGTATCCGTAGTGGTGTTTATCGGTTTAATCATGCTATGCGGCATTGTGGTAAACAACGCCATTGTGTTGGTGGACAAAATTAACCAGTCGCGGGCAGCAGGCATGCAGAAACAAGCAGCCATTATCGACGCAGGCAAAAGCCGACTGCGCCCCATCATTATGACCACCCTCACCACCGTACTGGGGCTATTACCCATGGCTATTGGTTTTGGTGATGGCGCGGAAGTGCGCACACCAATGGCTGTAACGGTCATTTTTGGACTGGTGTTTGCCACCCTGCTCACACTGGTGTTAATTCCAGTTTTGTATCAATTGTTTGATACCAAAACGTTCCGTACGACAAACACAGAACTGGCGAACGAAAGCGGAGAGCGTACTTATGGATAAGCAAGAAGTGCCGTCGCCGCGCAGTTCAGGAGCGGGTTTAGCCAGGTTTGCCCTGAGTCATCCGGTCACCGTGTGTATGTGCTTTTTATCAATGCTGATTTTCGGTGCAGTGGCGTCACGTTTACTGCCACTGGAAAAATTCCCGGGTATTGATATTCCACAAATCGTTGTGGAAGTCCCCTACGAAGATGCCACCCCCGCTGAAGTTGAGCGCATGATCACTCGCCCGCTTGAGGAGGTACTCGCTACCATGTCGGGTATCAAGCGCATACAGGCCACATCTTATGAAAACCGTGCCCAGGTGTTCATTGAATTCGACTGGGATGAGAACATCAAAGCCAAGAGCATTGAGGCCCGGGAGAAAATTGATACCATCCGCAACACGTTACCAGATGACGTTGAACGTATTCTGGTGTTTAAATTCAACACCAATGATATGCCCGTTTTTCAGTTACGGGTGTCCAGTGAGCGAGATTTGAGTAACGCTTACGATTTATTAGATCGCAATCTTAAAAAACCATTAGAACGCGTGCCCGGCGTATCCAAAGTGGAACTCTATGGTGTACTGAAAAAGCAAATCGTGATCCACCTGAATCCCACCAAATTGACTGCTATGAACATCGATACGCCAGCATTAGTGCAGCGCTTGCGTCAGGCTAATTTTTCAGCCAGCGCAGGTGCCCTCGGCACAGAAAATAAAGTGTTGGTGAATCCCATGGGCGAATTCACCCACATTGACGACTTCAAGAACTTTATCGTGCGTCCCGGCGTGAAGTTAAAGGACATTGCCGACGTTGGCCTAGAAAGTCCCCAACGCGACGAAGGTCGTCATCTTGATCGCACTTATGCCGTTGGCTTTAACATTTATCGCGAATCCGGAAGCAACCTGGTTGAAGTGGCCGACAGCGTGATGGCGGTCATTAAGAAAGCAGAAACGGACCCAGAATTTAACGGTATCAACTTATTTGTCATGGAAGATACTGCTAAAAGCGTGAGCTCCTCCCTTGGCGATCTCATTGCCGCCGGATTGCTAGGTGCGCTACTATCGGTGATTGTTTTGTATGCCTTTCTCAGACAGCTGTCTTCTACGCTTATCGTCGTGCTCTCTGTGCCCTTTTCAATTTGTATCACCCTTGGCCTCATGTACCTCATGGGTTACACGTTAAACATACTGTCACTGATGGGATTAATGCTGGCCGTGGGCATGCTGGTAGACAATGCCGTTGTCGTCACCGAGAGTATTTTTCAGGCTCGTCAAACCGACAGCAACGCGCTGCGCGCAACACAAACCGGCATAAACCGGGTTAGCCTGGCAGTTATCGCGGGTACCGCCACCACCGCTATTGTGTTCTTGCCAAATATTGTTGGCGTAAAAATCGACATCACGATTTTCCTCGAACACGTGGCCATTGCGATTTGTATTTCTCTGTTTGCTTCGCTGTTGTTGTCGCAAACATTGATCCCGTTACTGGTCTCAAAAATAAAAGTGCCGAAACAGAAAAGCCTGAGCCAACCTGGTTACATTACCCGCTACGGCAACGTACTTAGATGGTCGTTGAAGCACCAAAAAGTCACCGGTTTAATTGCCATGATTATTTTGCTCAGTACGGCGATCCCCATGGGGGCTGTTAGTGGTGACGATGAAGGTAACGACGACGAAGACGGATTCTGGCTGAACTACCACATTACCCAGAATTACAGTTTGGAAGAAGTAGAACGCACCGTGGTTAAGATGGAAGAGTTTCTGTATAGCCACCAGCAGGAATACCATATCAAGCAGGTTTATAGTTATTTCGAAGCGGGGCATGCCACCTCCCGTATCACCTTAGAAGATGATCTGCCGGTCCCGGCGTCAGCCATTAAAGACATGATCCGCGAAGACATGCCAAAGTTTGCTCGTGCTCGCCCGTCTTTTCAATGGAACAGCGGTGGTGGCGGTGGTGTTCGACTGACGTTATTGGGTGATTCCACTACCCGCCTGCGTGAACTGGCTGACAATATCGTTCCCGTGCTCGCATCTATCGATGGTTTAGACGATGTGAAAGCCGACGTCGGGGCAGTAAAACAGGAATATCAAATTAAGGTTAACAGTGAAAAAGCCTGGCGTTTGGGCATAAAACCCCGAGATGTTGCCAGTCTTATCAGCACGGCATTACGTGGCAGTAACTTGCGAACGTTCCGCTACGGCGACAGTGGTGAAATAGGCGTTCAGTTGAAGTTTGGTGAACCTGAAGCAGCGTCGTTACAAACATTAAAAAGCGTTGTGATCAGCCAACAAGATGGTCGCCCGATAACCCTTGATATGGTGGCGAATATTATCATGAAGCCTCAACTTTCTGAGATCCGCCGCTTTTATCGCCAAACCGCCCTTTCCATTGGCGCAAACCTTAGTGAAGAACTCACCGTTGAAGAAGCGCGCGAACGGATTGAAAATGCGATGCAATATATTGTCATGCCTACCGGCTATCAGTGGACGTTAGATGGCAGTTTTCGCCGGCAAGACGAAGCCACGGCGGTGATGCAGATGAACATGCTGTTGGCCATTTGCATGATTTATATTGTTATGGCTGCCCTGTTTGAATCCATTCTGTTACCTACAGCGGTAATCACGTCATTGTTATTCTCGTTTACCGGCGTTTTCTGGGCCTTTTTGATTACAGGCACCGCTATGTCGGTGATGGGAATGATTGGCATGCTAATTCTAATGGGCATTGTGGTAAACAATGGCATTGTACTGGTAGACCGTATCAACCAGCTAGCGGTTCAGGGTGTGTCTTTATATGAAGCGGTCATTGAGGGTTGCATGACACGTATTCGCCCGGTGTTAATGACAGTAGCCACAACGATTTTAGGTTTGATTCCGCTCGCGGTAGGTACCACAAGAATTGGCGGCGATGGCCCTGCTTATTCACCGATGGCGATAGCAATAATTGGGGGGTTGGTGTTTTCAACGCTTACCAGCTTAATTCTGGTTCCACTCACGTATGTGGCGCTATTGCGTATGCGTTATCAGGTGGGCAAGATGCTGAAAAGTAGTAAATTGAAAGTGGACAAATTGCTGAGCGTTAAGTCCGGATAGGGAAAGTTGCGGTGCTATTGAGCAGGGCGAATATCCAACGGAGGCATGGTATTCACCCTGTTCTTTAGCCAACCCACAATTAGCTACGTGAAACCAGGAACTCGTGTACGTCTGATGCATCACGTTTTACTGAGAAATCAACCAGATTTTCACCGTTACAAGTCAGACCGTCTTCAGCAGTAACCATACGCAGAACTTCACGTTCAGTTGCAGCGATACGACCAACGTTACGGCTCAGGTTAACGCGCAGTGCACGAACGTCGTTAGTTGCAACAGCTTTACAGAAACCAGCAAATTGAGTGTCACCTACAAAACGGTATTCTTTGTCAGCAGCAAGTGCAGGCGAAGATACAGCAGCAACAGTTAATACAGCAGCGATAGATTTTACGATAGCTTTCATAGTTATTTCCTCAGAAGTTTTGGCGAACTTGTTGTTATTGCCTTGAGGACCCTGTGCCCTCTCGACGTTTATAGTTATCCTACAAAATGCGCGTTAATGCTGTTGTATTATTGTTTCAGGTGGGTAACAGGTTAGTAAAACCTAATGTGTGTATTTATTCACATTTGTAAGCGATTGAATTAGCGTAATAAATACAAAAAGCATATACTAAAAAAGAATATCCAAATTAAATTAATGATAAATAAAATCTAAAAAATACGCTTGAAATGTCAATTTTTGCCGCCGCCAAACTGAAAGTTTAACAAAATTTAACGGGTTTTCTGGGGTCAAGGCCCTTTAAATAGCACCTAATTCTGTAATAAAACTACATTTCAACCCTACTTTTGACTAAGTAAAATGGTATTTTTTTGAGTAATCTTGCGTTTCGCTCGCTATTAGCCTGGCTACATTTTGCGCTTTTTGTTACCTCATTTCGTTCTTTCTGCGCCATTAACTCCCCCCTCCCGATGAAAGCTATCTCAGTGATTTGCGGGTAAACAAATCAACGGGCAAACACTATTTTGCAATATCAGCATAAAATGATGATAAAGATAACAAAATCCACTTAACATCCCCCTGCTTTATGGGATACCCTGTTCGACCTTATTTCACGACTAATCGATACCGCAATGAAACCTGTAGAACGCTCTCATAAACTGGACAATGTATGTTATGACATTCGAGGTCCGATTGCTGCGCAAGCACGCAAAATGGAAGATGAGGGGCATCGCATTTTAAAACTGAATATTGGTAACCCAGCGCCTTTCGGCTTCGAAGCGCCAGACGATATTCTTAAAGATGTGATTTATAATCTGCCCACATCCCAGGGATACTCAGATTCTTCAGGTATTTATGCTGCCCGTGTAGCGGTAATGCAGTACTACCAGCAGATGAACATTCAGGACATTCGCATTAACGATATCTTTATCGGTAATGGGGTGAGTGAAATGATCATGATGTCCATGCAGGCGCTGTTGAATACCGGCGATGAAGTATTGCTGCCTGCGCCTGATTATCCGCTGTGGACAGCTGCGGTAAGTTTGTCATCTGGTACGCCGGTACACTACCGCTGCGACGAAGAAGCGGATTGGTTCCCAGATATTGACGATATCAAAAGTAAGATCACCAGTCGTACCCGTGCCATTGTGTTGATCAACCCAAACAACCCCACTGGTGCGGTTTACGATAAAGCGCTGCTGCAACAAGTAGTCGATGTGGCGAAAGAGCACGGCCTGGTCATTTTCTCTGACGAGATCTACGACAAGATCCTTTACGATGGCTATAAGCATACCTGCATTGCGTCGCTAACCGACGAAGTATTCTTCGTTACCCTTGGCGGGTTGTCTAAAAACTATCGTGTTGCGGGTTTCCGTGCGGGTTGGTTGCTGGTAAGTGGCAATAAACGAGTCGCTAAGGATTATATTGAAGGGATCAGCATGCTCGCCTCTATGCGAATGTGTGCCAATGTGCCTTGCCAGAGTGCCATTCAAACGGCTTTAGGGGGTTACCAGAGTATTAATGACCTGGTACACGACGGTGGTCGCCTAAAAATGCAGCGTGACGTTGCTGCTAACATGCTTAACGATATTCCTGGCATTCACTGCGTGAAACCCAAAGGTGCCATGTATTGTTTCGCCCGGGTAGACGCGCAGAAATTTAACATCAGCAATGATGAGCAGATGATATTCGACCTGCTGAATGAAGAGAAAATCCTGTTAGTGCACGGTCGCGCCTTTAATCTG
>Ga0208204_100426_pt1 | contig 10383 bp, 11 predicted proteins | sample DeeseametaMP2252_FD_184173 | JGI IMG/M metagenome (GOLD analysis project Ga0208204, IMG submission 184173) | Marine microbial communities from the Deep Pacific Ocean - MP2252 (SPAdes) | ecosystem: Environmental > Aquatic > Marine > Oceanic | place: West of El Salvador, Pacific Ocean | collected...
CCCACCCATAACAGGACATTATCATGAGTCAGTTTTTTTATATTCATCCTGAAAATCCGCAGCAACGTCTGCTAAATCAGGCGGTAGATATCATTCACCAGGGCGAAGTCATTGTTTATCCCACCGATTCCGGTTACGCCATTGGTTGTCAGATGGACGATAAAAAGGCGTTGGAGCGTCTGTGTCAAATTCGTCAGATAAAAAATGAACACCAGTTTACCCTGATGTGTCGGGATATGTCGGAACTGTCTAACTACGCTAAAGTAGATAACCTGGCGTTTCGTCAAATTAAGAACAATACACCGGGGCCCTACACGTTTGTGTTCAAGGCGACCAGTGAAGTGCCAAAGCGTTTGCAAAATCCGAAACGTAAAACCATTGGTATTCGTGTGCCTGATAACATTATTGCGCTTAAACTGCTGGAAACACTGGGTGAACCGCTGATGTCTACGTCGCTGATCCTGCCCGGCAATACCATGGCGGAATCCGACCCGGACGAAATTCGCGACAAACTGGAAAAGCAGGTGGGCTTAATTATCCACGGTGGTTATCTGGGCGAGCAGCCTACCACAGTGGTGGATTTTTCTGATGGTGAAGCGCAGATCATTCGTGAAGGCAGCGGTGATACCTCACCGTTTTTATAAGCCAGACCACTGGCAGATAAAGGACTATTTACGGTAGTACTCATGGCAGAAGAGCAGCAGGAACCAGTGGTTTCCACGCCTATACAGCAGCCGTTACCGCTGGCGTTCATCAATGGTGAAGCGGTAATTGAAAAGCCGGAGGATTTGTACATTCCGCCGGACGCGCTGGAAGTTATCCTGGAAACCTTTGAGGGGCCGCTGGATTTACTCCTGTACCTTATTCGTAAGCAGAAATTCGATATTGTCACATTGCCCGTGGCTGCTATTACTGTGCAGTACATGGAATACGTTGAGGTGATGAAAACCCTCAAGCTGGAACTGGCGGCGGAATATCTGCTAATGGCGGCGATTCTGGCGGAAATTAAATCCCGTTTGCTACTACCTCGTCGAAGTGACGAAGACGATGATGAGGAAGATCCCCGGGCCGAACTCATACGCCGTTTGAAAGAATATGAAGCGGTAAAAGAGGCGGCGCAAACACTGGATGAGCAGCCACGCATGGAGCGAGACGTATTTGCCGTTAAAGCCGATGTGGCTGAGAGTGTGCAGCCGTTGCGTATCGAACCGGATGTGTCGTTGCAGGAAATTGTACTGGCGTTTAGTCATGCCATGAAACGGGCGGCGGCTTTTGAGCATCACACCATTGAGCGTGAAGCCTTAAGTACTCGGGAGAGGATGAGTCAGATTCTGGCGCAGGTAAACAGCGAAACTTACACACCCCTGGATGCCTTGTTTACTTTGGAAGAAGGTCGTGCCGGTGTGGTGGTTTCGTTCCTGGCCATTCTTGAATTAGTTAAAGAACAGCTTTTAATGTGTGTTCAGACAGGACCGTTTGCCAGAATTCATGTAAAATTAGGCCGTCATGAAGAAGATTAATAAAAACCAGCTTAAACAACTGGTGGAAGCGGCCTTATTTGTCGCTGACAGCCCAATGACGAAGCTGGCATTACGGGATACCGTCTTGGCGGAATTTACCGTGAGCGAACGGGCGCTCAATGAAGTGCTGAAAGAGTTGGTGTTGGATTATCAGCCCCGTGGCATTCAACTGGTAGAAGTGGCCAGTGGTTACCGCTTTCAGTCATTGGATAGTTTAAGCCCTTGGCTTAGCCGGATGTGGCAAGAATCAGCCCCGCGCTATTCCCGGGCCATGCTGGAAACACTCGCTTTGATTGCATATCGACAGCCGATCACCCGGGGGGAAATTGAAGCCGTTCGGGGTGTGGCTGTCAGTAGTAATATCATCCGCACGCTTACTGAGCGTGAATGGATAAAAGTGGTGGGGCATAAAGAGGTCCCAGGCAGACCGTCGCTATACGCCACTACCCGACAGTTTTTAGATTATTTTTCGTTAAAATCGTTGGCCGACTTACCTAGCTCTGAAGTTTTTGAAGCGCTGGACGACAACGAGCCGTCACCGTCGACGGCAACACTGGAGGCACCGTCTGAATCAGACCGTGCGATTGAAACCGCTAACATGAAGCGAGAAAATAATGAGTGAAAAGTTGCAAAAAGTATTGGCTAATCAGGGCCTGGGTTCACGTCGGGAAATGGAGCGCTGGATAGACGCCGGTCGCGTTTCCGTAGACGGTAAAGTGGCTACCTTAGGTGACCGCGTTGAACCTACCCAGCAAATCCGTGTGGATGGACATCTGTTATCTCGCCAAACGGAAAAGCCAGTATGCCGTGTACTCATGTATAACAAGCCTGAGGGCGAATTGTGTAGTCGTCACGATCCAGAAGGCCGTGCAACAGTCTTTGAACGTCTCCCGGCTATTCGCGTGGGCCGTTGGATTGCCGTGGGCCGACTCGATATCAACACCAGCGGTCTTTTACTGTTCACCAACGACGGTGAATTGGCAAACCGGCTGATGCACCCGAAATGTGAAGTTGAACGTGAATATGCTGTTCGTGTTTTTGGTGAAGTATCCAGTAAAACGCTGAAAACGCTCACTGACGGTGTTGAATTGGAAGATGGTAAAGCCAAGTTCACCACCATCGTGCCCCGTTCTAACTCAGTGAACGACGAAGACAGCATGAACAAGTGGTACAACGTGACCTTGTCAGAAGGGAAGAATCGTGAAGTGCGTCGACTGTGGGAATCACAGGATGTTCAGGTAAGTCGCCTGATGCGTGTTCGTTACGGACCGGTTGAACTGCAGAAGCGATTGCCCCAGGGCGCCTGGGTAGAGTTACCGTTAGCCGAACTTAATTCACTGCGTAAATTGGTGCAACTGGACGAAGAAACCCAGACTATGGTAGATGTTCGTCAGGGGAAACTGGATCATGCCCGTCTTACCCGTATGCGTCGCTCGGTGAAAAAACACCGTGCACGGCAGTCGCATCAACGCAATCAGTCAGCTAATTCCGACTGATGTTTTGCGGCGGGCCTGATCACGCAGGCTCGTCCGTTATCTAAACCATGGCGGCGAGCAATTTGCGCAATCATGCCGCGATGTGTCTTAAGAAATTCGTCCAATTTCTCCAACATAGCAGGATACTGCTCGCTGGAAATCCGTAGACTACTCTTCTTGTCTGGAATATGCGCAGACGAAACCAATTGATTTTGCGCCACATTAAGTTGTTTTGTGGCTTCGCTGAGTGCTTCAGCATCGGTCAATATGCCATCGACGTGGTGTGATAAAAGCGCCTCGATCATACTTGCGGTGTTGTCGAATCGAATAATTTTGGTGTAACCTTTTATCTCTTGCTCTGACCACTCCCGGGACACAGGCAAATCTTTAATCACACCTAACCGGGTAACGTCTTCAACTCGCATCCATTGATTCTGCGGTAAAAACCGTGTGGTCTCACACACACCTACCACCGGCTGGCTGTAAAATAGCGGGCTCTTCGCTGCTGTCCAGCGAGGATGGTCAGGAAACCTAAAATCGATGGTGCTATCGTTAAACCAACGATCATAATCAACGCTATTTAACGAAACATATTCAACTTCAATTCCTTCTTCCAAAGAAAAAGCCGAGAGCACTGCATCAAGCAATGGCTGATATTTGCTGCCATTTACGGGATAGGTTTGACCGCTGCTGGCATCACCAATACCAACAAAAAATGTGTCTTTGTTAGCGGCCTGTAAGGGCTGGCAGAGAAACGCCAGACAAATCAGAGAGAAGGCGCGACGCATCAAAAACTCCGTTGGTATTCAACTTTAGTCGTAATGAAAGTCTAGCAATCGGCCATTTTATTTTCGATGACACGGTTGACTGCAACGTATGAGTAGAAATACCTAATGCAACGGTGTTGTAATCCGGAACGCATTTCATCCCGTAACCATCCCCGAAACAAGCCGTTTCCATGTTGATAAATTTAAACGAAACAGGAGAATGTTATGCAATCGATGCCGCAATTAGGCGTTGGCACGTTTCGTCTGGAAGACGATGTTGCAAGAAAAACGGTCACGGATGCACTTTCTATCGGTTTCTGCCATATCGATACAGCGCAATTTTATGGCAACGAAGAGGCCATTGGCGATGCTATTCAAACGGCGGGTATAAACCGCGAAGAGCTGTTTGTGACCACAAAAGTATGGCACGACCATCTCGATCAAGGTTCGTTTATCCCCTCCGTGCATGAGAGCCTGAACAAACTGAAAATGGCGTATGTTGATCTGTTGCTTATTCATTGGCCTTCACCTAACGATCACATCCCCATGGAGAATTATCTGGCTTCGCTGAAGCAAGCTAAGGAAGAGGGACTGACACGACACATAGGTGTGTCTAACTTTACCATGGCACAAATTGATAAAGCCGTTGAGATCCTGGGTGAGGGGGAAATCCTGACAAACCAGATTGAGCTGCATCCGTTTATGCAAAACCGCCAGGTGGTTGAGCATTGTAAAGAGAAGGGCATCAGCATAACCGCGTACATGCCGTTTGCTGTTGGCAAGGTCATGAAAAATGACGAACTACTCAATATTGCCGCAGCACATGGCGCCAATCCTGCGCAGGTAGTGCTGGCATGGATGGATGCCAAAGGTATTCATGCGATTCCGTCTTCTACTAACAAAGACCATTTGCAGGCTAATTTCGATTATACCCAGGTTCGCTTATCTGATGAGGATATTCAGCGTATAGACGATTTAGACAATGGTGAACGTATCGTTAGTCCGGACTTTGGGCCAAAGTGGGATTGATAACGACATCATTCTTATGATGAGTGTGAGGCCATGGGGCCTCACTTTTGTTTCAGCTTTATAGTTGGCGTCGGTCACTCAACTACGACGTCGAATCCTCGTCTAGTCTATTGATTGTTTGGACTTAGTCGCTATATAGAAATGAAGCGTATTGAGATAGCTAATCCTTCCGGAATGATTGTGCCAATAGACAGTAAAGTTCAGCAACTTCGAAGAGCCAAACGCATTGCGCTTCTCTGGCTTATTGGTGCTGCCTGCATTTTTCTACTTGCCACCATTGCAGAGTATCGCCAATGGCTGACGCCCTGGCCAACCTGGGCAGCACTCATCAAGATGGCAGCCGAGGCCGCGCTGGTAGGTGGCCTGGCCGACTGGTTTGCGGTGTCGGCGCTGTTCCGGCCAATTCCTGCGCGCTTTCCTATTCCTCATACCAACATTGTTGCAAACAACAAATCTGCAGTGGCGAATAATCTGTCGCAATTCGTTAAGGATAAGTTTTTCAACGAAGAAGCCATTACCCGGCTGGTAAACGATGCGAAACCCGCTCAGGGCATGGCACGCTGGCTCCGGCAGCCTGACAATGCTGACAGGCTGAGTCGCTTCTTCAGCCGCAGTTTTGCTGGTGTGGTGAACACGCTGGACGATAAGCCGATTCAGGACATGCTAGTAAAAGGTGTAAAGCGAGCCGTTGGCAAAATTGATTTTACGCCTATGGCGGCTGGTACGTTGCGTGTGCTCACAAAAGAACAGCGTCATCAAGAGGTGCTTGATCAACTGCTGGTGAAAATCGCTGATATTGCCCAGCGGGAAGAAAGCCAGGCGTTTATTGCCGACAAACTTTATAGTTGGCTAAAGCTGGAGTATCGCCGGCTTGAAAAAATACTGCCCACTACCTGGCTGAGTGAACAGGGTGCCGACATCGCATCAAAAGCACTGATTAGCATTCTGGCTGATATTGCTGAAGATCGGGAACATCCGGTGCGGTTAAGCTTCGATCGTCAGCTTAATGAATTTGCGCAGCGGATGGAATCTGACCCAGCCATGGCAGAAAAGATGGCGAGTATCAAAGCTAGGCTGTTAGAAAACGATGCACTGCAAGATTATCTGGTTCAAGTGTGGGGGGATGTCAAAGTCTGGTTGATTAAAGACGTTGCTAAGCCAGAAGGTAAATTCGCAACGCGGGTTTCTCACGCGCTGCAGGAGGTGGGGCGCTCTATTGAAAATGACAGCAAACTGGCTGACGCCGTCAATGTTCATATTTATGAAGCCGGCCGTGCCATGGCACCGGAATTAGCCGACTTTCTTACCGAGCATATCCGCAAAACGATTCTGGCCTGGGACGACAAGCAAATGGCTGAACAGATCGAGCTGAATATTGGTAAGGATCTGCAGAAAGTGCGTATAAACGGTACACTGGTTGGCGGTTTAATTGGTGCCTGCCTGTTTCTCATTGAGCGGGCTATCAGTCTGTTCTGACACTACTTTCACCGCGTTTTTTTGTTTTTTGCCTGCAGCCATGTGACACTCATTTTCAGCTCAAATCAAATTAATAAAAACGGCATGAAACTCTTATCTTCCCTGGTCATCTTAACCAGCCTTTTTGTTACCTCCGCCTCGGCCGAACAGGTACGGGCCCGAGATATTGGCCTGAATCCAGGTGTGCTCAACCCTGGCAAATTGAACAGTATCACAGACGTAACTGGCGTGCGTGTCGGGCAGGTTACCTTGCATAACGGCAAGGCTATTCACACTGGCATTACGGCAATTATTCCGGCTGAGGGGAATCTTCGGCAAAACAAGGTGCCTGCTGCTGTTCACGTTGGCAACGGTTACGGAAAAATGGCCGGTATTAGCCAGATCAGTGAGTTGGGTGAAATTGAAACGCCTATTGTACTTACCAACACCTTAAGCGTGGCTGAAGGTATCGCGGGAGTGGTGGAATGGACGCTAGCTCAGGCCGGCAATGAAAACGTGGGCTCTGTTAATGCGGTTGTTGGCGAGACCAACGACGGCTATTTAAATGACATTAGGCGCAGGGTAGTAACAGCCGAGCAGGTTAAACAAGCCATTGAGTCTGCATCTGCAGGTAAGGTTGCAGAGGGTAATGTGGGCGCTGGCAGCGGAACACGTGCTTTTGGTTGGAAGGGCGGAATTGGTACAAGTAGTCGTATATTGCCTAAGTCTTTGGGCGGTTACACGGTAGGTGTGTTAGTGCAAAGTAACTTTGGCGGCATTTTGCAGATGCAAGGTGTAGAAGTGGGCCAGGCACTGAATCAATTTTATTTACAGGATAAGCTGAACAACGACACTGCGGCCGATGGGTCTATTATGATTGTGGTTGCCACCGATGCGCCACTTGACGACAGAAACCTTAAGCGCTTGGCAAAGCGAGCCATGGCAGGTGTCGCACGTACAGGAGCAAGTTTAACAAACGGTTCCGGTGACTACGTTATTGCATTTTCTACCGCGAAGGAAAATCGTCGCAGTGAAACAGCCTCTTTTCACACCAACACGGTGTTAGCAAACGATGCGGTTTCACCCATATTTGAAGCAGTTATTGAATCAACAGAAGAGGCCATTTACAACAGTTTATTGATGGCGGAAGATGTTGAAGGCTACCATGGTACGGCTAAAGCATTGCCCGTTGATGAAGTGAGAAGTTTATTGAATAGCACCAAAAAAACCGCTGCTGATAACCGTGATCACACGCTAAGGGTTGCCACGTTTAATGTAAGCATGGAGTCGACGAACTATCCTAAACTGGGCATGGAGCCGGGTCTTAATGTACTGAAGACTGTACTGGCTAATGGCGACAATCAGCAAGTAAAAAACATTGCTGAAATCATACAGCGAACTGCGCCAGATATTCTGCTTTTAAATGAGTTTGATTACATTGCTGACAAACAGGCTGGCGTTAATGCGTTCATTACGCATTATCTGAACGTGAGTCAACATGGGCAAGCTGCTATCGATTATCCCTATGTGTATCTCGCACCGGTCAATACGGGCGAACCGTCACCCTTTGATCTCGATCGTGATGGTCAAGCCAGTGGTAAAGGGGGAGATGCCTGGGGATTTGGATTATATCCTGGTCAATACGGCATGGTCGTTTTGTCGAAATACCCCATCCTGGATAATCAGGTGCGCAGTCTGCAATTGTTTAAATGGAAAGACATGCCTGGTGTGCAACAGCCTGTAATTCCCGAGACCGGTGAAACCTGGTATAGCGCTGAAGCCTGGGCCGAGCTGCGCTTGAGTTCAAAGTCGCATTGGGATGTGCCAGTAAACGTAGATGGCAAAATAGTGCACGTTTTGGCGATGCATCCCACACCGCCAACTTTTGATGGCCCAGAGGATCGCAACGGCAAGCGTAATCATGATGAAATTCGGTTGATGGCGGATTACCTCACACCAGACGGCGGCGAATATATTTATGATGATAATGGCCATGCTGTATCGTTGGCTGGCAACAGCCGCTTTGTGCTGGTGGGCGACTTTAACGCGGCTGACAAAGGTGAGAAGTGGCGGCCTGGTGTGATAGAACAACTAACAGAACACCCTCTGATCAATAACGATTTAATCCCGCTGAGTCAGGGTGGTGATGAAAGCAGCCCAGAGGCATTCAGTAATCGTTTTACCGCTTATTGGGGAGCCAGAGCAGACTATGTGTTACCGTCGCGTTTCGGCTTTTCAGTGCAAAGCAATGGCGTTTTCTGGCCATCAAAAGAAAGCCCGCTATTCCGTCTGGTTAAAGACAGAGAAGCGAGCTCCGATCATCGATTGGTGTGGCTTGATGTTACACTTAATGGTGATTAAGAACGATTGCGGCGGATAACTTTACTTTCCAGAGACTTATCCGCCAATTCGAGCTTCACCGCGCGTTCAAGAATAATATTGCCATCTACCGTGGCGTTTTCTTCAATTATCAGTACTGGCCAGTTGCGTTCTGACGTGCTCCAACCGTCTTCCGATTCCTCAAACACAATATCACCGTAAACGCGGGTGGAGCCAGTAAGCTTAATGGTGCCGTTGAGCGTGGTTAAATCACCTTTCACTTCTGTATCAGTCAGTGCAATATCGCCATTAACGGTTTCAATATCGCCTTCAACCATGCTACCCGACGACAAAGTGATTGTGCCATTCACTGTTTCCAGTGAGCCGAATGCATTCAAATTCTCTCCAGCTGTAATATCGCCATTTACCGTTGTTGCGCTGTTAACGGCAACGTTGTTATCGAGCATTACCGAGCCATTCACCGTACTCACATCGTCAGCAACGGCAAATTCTTTTAGCCGTACATCGCCGTTTACCGAAGAAACATCACCCGCGTGACGGCCGGGATCGATAGTGACAGAGCCCATTATGCTGCTAACGTCTCCACCATCGTGGTAATCGCCGTTGCCGCCGACATTAATAACACAACCTGACAGGGCTAATGCGCCAACAAGAGAAACAGCAAGTAAAGAAGATTTCCGGTTTAGCATTTTATTCTTCCATTTTCGAGTTACACACCGTGGCAATCTATTTTAAGGCAACGGTAAAATTATCTTAACGTACAGAATAATAAGAGCAATTACGGGGCCAACTAAAAAAAAGACCGTGTAATCAATTGGTTGGGAATATTTTCGGAAGTGAAGAGAAGAGGGAGTTAGTCCGAAATACTATTTATTAGTGTTTCGGACTAAAAATGCTTATTGATCGAGCGGGGTATTAAAATCTTCCGATAGTTCAAAGTCGCCTTCTGCAGTGGCTAGCTTGTTGTCGTTGAAGCTAAGCACAAGTTGCTTCTGGAAATCTTCACCGCGCTTTTCCATGCCACGCTTCATATCATATACATAGTACCAGGTGCTTTTATTGAAAGAGTCCTGTACTACGGGATGCCCGAGTACATAAATAACCTGCTCTTTGGTCATGCCTACACGCAGCTTTTGTACATCTCTTTCATCAAGGAAGTTGCCTTGCGGAACATCGATACGATAGATCCAGTTTGAGCAGGCAGTAGAGAAAAATACAGCGGTTAACAAAATAGCGATTTGATACAACTTCATGCGTTAGCGTGTCCAGTTATGCTTTGGTTATAGTGACGGACATTATTTTCCTAACAGGATATGCCCGGGTGCAGGCTATCACAAAATAATGTGCGACAGCATGCTACCCAATCACCTATGACCAATCAACCGCTTATTAGTTCGATTCGGCACTTTCCAACAGCTCTTTTGCATTTGCTAAGGCAGAATCTGTTACTTTATCGCCTGCGAGCAATCTTGCCAGCTCATCAATACGGTTTTGACGGGTTAATGGCAACATTTGTGTTTCTGTGGTTGTGCCATCGCTGAACTTGGTAACAAACAACTGATTATGGGCTTGCGCGGCAACTTGAGGTAAGTGTGTTACGCACATTACCTGACTCACTTTGCCGAGTTTGCGTAGCAGACTGCCTACAATCGCCGCCGTCGGCCCACTGATTCCGGTATCAACTTCGTCAAATATCATTGTTGGCGTTGCGTTTTTATCGCTGGTGAGTACTTGTATCGCTAACCCAATTCGCGAGAGCTCACCACCGGAAACCACTTTCTCCAGTTTATCGGCGGG
>Ga0208204_100427_pt1 | contig 10348 bp, 10 predicted proteins | sample DeeseametaMP2252_FD_184173 | JGI IMG/M metagenome (GOLD analysis project Ga0208204, IMG submission 184173) | Marine microbial communities from the Deep Pacific Ocean - MP2252 (SPAdes) | ecosystem: Environmental > Aquatic > Marine > Oceanic | place: West of El Salvador, Pacific Ocean | collected...
CGCGCAAATAATCAGCTTCTTGCTTAAGCTGCCCTTTGGCCTCTTCCAATACAGTGGCAATGTCCAACTCTTTTGGGATTAAGCCACTCATCCGAATTAAGGTGGCGACATTATTCACATCACTGTCTATGCTCTCCCGTACACCGGGATACTGTACTTTCACCGCAAGCATGGTTCCGTCCATAGTGATGACTTTATGCACCTGACCAATGGATGCGGCCGCCTCCGGGGTAGAGGTAAAATATAAAAGGTCGCTTTGCCAGTTGTCGCCCCAAGCTTGAGCGAGTACTTCATCCAGTTGTGCTTTCGGCATTGGCTCGGCGTCATCACGAAGGCGGGCAAGAATATCTGCCAATTCCCGGGGCAGGAAATCACCACCATCCATGCTAATGAGCTGGCCAACTTTCATGGCAGCACCGCGCATTGCGGCGAGCTTATCGGCAATGCGTGTTATGTTCGCAGGAGTGAGCAGCAAATCAGACATGGCAGGCCGCTGGCCTTTAAGCAGTTGACTGGCGCCAGATGTCACCACGTTCCCTGCTATTCGCCCTGCTAACGACCCTAACCCGAATACCCGGGAAAGGCGACCCGATGGGACGGCCTTACCTCGGGGAGGATTGCTGTTGTGATCGTCGCTCATCGATGTTCACACGAACATAACGGACAGCATTTGAATGAGCATGCCTATCACGCTGCCGACAATAAACCCGATCCAGCCATTTTTATTGATGTAACGAAACACGGTAGCTAAGAATATGCCGCACCAAAGCATGGCTGAGTAGACAGAAAGTGTGCTATTGGCGTCGCTGCCGCCAGGAGTAAACAGCAGTACAATAAACATTGTGGCCATTGCGCCTGAGAGCAGCACCCACATAATGTTCTTTTTATCGGTAAAGCTGTTGGGTTGAGTATTTGTTTCAGACATAAGACTTGCCCGTAAAAATTCACAATATTTTAACTATGAAGCATTACGGGCAAGTGGGTCAATGTGCAGATATAAGACTTTAGTGTTGCGCGTCGTTGTGACCAGTGAACTCAACGCTGAGTAGTTCCACATTATCGCGGAATGTTAGCGTTTTAATGTCGCCCTGACCTTCCACATTCAATGTGTTGACCTGGGTTGGCCAAATATCACGTAATGCATCATGACGAATGCGTAAACCTTCTAAGGCGGGGGGTTGTTCCGTTTCCTGGTATACCCAGAAAAATTTTCCTTCCGTTTCATAACCTACGGTTTTCAATGCGAGGGATTCGTCCTCGGCATTCAGCAAATAAAACCGTGAAGTTACATAGTCAGCAAAGGCTTTCTGCGTCGATTCGTCATCAAGAATATCGGCGTGTTTGTCGAACAATACCTTTACCGCATGTTCGGCATCGTGCAGATTAAAACGGTGCATAACCTCAATGTTTTCAGTGCGCTGATTGAACAACACTGTGGTAATGGCCGCCTTTATCTGGTGAGCCGATACAATCTGGCTCATCACCAGCAGCAGAGCCATCAGGCTCCACTGCTGCAAACGGCGAGACTTAGTTATCATCGCCTTCTTCATCATCGTCGGTCTTCAATTCAGTTTTCATATCCTGCATCAGATCCATCGAAGTGCGCGCTTCGCTCTTCTTAGACTTGTATGCTTCGATACGTGAAGGAATGATACGACGCGGGTAGTAGTTGTTTTCTACGTCTACGTCTGCCGTTTCCCAACGAGGATCAACCGTTACACTTACCAACTCTTTATCTTTGTCGGTCACAATCAGCTTAGAGACAGCTTTTGGTGTACGACGCCAGATTTCAGCGGGAATACGCATGGTTTGCGTGGTGCCGTCAGCAAATTCCATCTCCAGCAGGATTGGCATAACCAGTCCGCCCAGGTTGCTGAAGTCCATTACGTAATAGTTCTTGTCTTCACGAACCGCACGTTCAAAGGTTTCACGTTCCCATGGCTCCAGTTTTTTCAGGAAATCACGGTACTTGTTACGGTCTTTGTTGGTTGGCGTGTACTGGTCGTTGTCATCGTAGAAATCTTTGATGTCATCGAAACGTTCAACCCACAGCTTACGGCCTTCTTCGCGGTTACGCTCGTCGGTAAGCGACAGCGGCTTGTCCATTTCAGCTTCACGCTGGCGAGCCAGATCGATGTCAGGATCTTTGGTATCTAAACGCAGCTTGTACACGCGGTCGATAGAGATATCTACGTGATCCGTGGTGTAGAACCAACCGCGGAAGAACCAGTCCAGATCCACACCAGACGCTTCTTCCATAGTACGGAAGAAATCAGACGGTGTCGGACGCTTAAACATCCAGCGCTGTGCATATTCTTTAAACGCAAAATCGAACAGCTCACGGCCAAGAATGGTTTCACGCAGAATATTTAGCGCCACGGCAGGCTTGGTGTAAGCGTTAGGGCCTAAGTGCAGAACTGAGTCAGACTGGGTCATGATTGGCACCTGAGATGAGCCTTTCATGTAGCCTGTTACATCGCGTGGCTCAACACCCCAAGGAATGTTTGGATCCCATTCACGACCGGCAACGCCGTCGAGGAAGCTGTTTAAACCTTCGTCCATCCAGGTCCACTGACGTTCGTCAGAGTTCACGATCATCGGGAAGTAGTTGTGACCCACTTCGTGGATAACCACACCAATCAGGAAGCGCTTTTCAGACAGCGAATACGTCCGAGAACCGTCGTCTTGCAGCTCGGTGCGCGGGCCGTTGAAGGAAATCATCGGATATTCCATGCCGCCAACCGGACCGTTGACAGACTGTGCAGTCGGGTACGGGTAAGAGAATGTGAAACGGTTGTACACGTCCAGAGTATGTACTACAGATTCTGTAGAGTATTTCTTCCACAGATCGCCACCTTCTTTCGGATAGAAAGACATGGCCATAACGTGCTTCTGCGGACCATCCTGTTCAATACCTTTTGCATCCCACATAAACTTACGTGAAGACGCCCAGGCAAAGTCACGCACGTTGTCGGCTTTAAAGTGCCAGGTTTTGGTTTTGCTGGTACCAGCTTTCTCGTTTTCCAGTGCTTCATCTGCGGTTACGATGAAAACAGGGCGGTCAGCGGTTTTAGCTTCTTCTAAACGCTTACGCTGGGTGCTGGTAAGCACATCTTTCGGGTTCTGCAGAACACCAGTAGAAGAAACGATGTGGTCGGCCGGTACAGTCATGGATACATCGTAGTTACCGAATTCCAGGGTGAACTCACCACGGCCGATAAATTCTTTGTTAGTCCAGGCTTCGTAATCAGTGTATGCCGCCAGACGCGGGAACCACTGAGCCAGCAAGAAGATGTCGTTACCGCCTTCGCGCTCGTCATCCGGGAAGTGCTCGTAACCAGAACGGGCTGATACGGCATCTTCTTCAACGATGTTATAGGCAAAATCGATATCAAACTTGACTGATTTACCCGGCTTAAGCGGGGTTGCCAGGTCAACACGCATTAGGGTGCCAACGATAACTTTATGCAAGTCTTTGCCACCGGCTTTTACTGCATCAATCTGATAGCCTAATTCGTGGTCTGCCACAAATTGGTCACGACGCAGGGCGCCCATGCTCAGTTTTGCGGGGCTGTCGCCGCTGGCTGATTGTGTTGCTGGACCACGGTTACCGATACCGCCGAACGTGGTGGTCAGGGCAGACAGAGAATCATCACGGAATTTGTTCTGATCGAGCTGAATCCACAGGTACTTCAGTGTATCGGGTGAATTGTTGTGATAAGTGATGGTTTCAGTGGCTTCAATGCGGCGCTTTTCTTCATCCAGTTCCGCTTTAATGACGTAGTCAACTTGTTGCTGCCAGTACTGGTGGCCGGCTTCGCCTGCTGCGTTACGGTAAACGTTAGGTGTAGGAAGTACTTCGTCGAGTTGTCTGAATTTATCTTCGAAGTCGCCTTTTGTTTGTTTTATCGCTGCGGTGGCTACAGGAGCCTGAACCAGTAAACCCAGTACAGGAGCCAACCAAAGCAGACGCTTTTGTCGCGTGCTCATTCAATTTCCTTCTTATTATAGACTTTAAGCCCAAGGTAATATTTTATCGGGTATTGCTTTAGCGATGCCAGTTTTTAGCCGTAGATAGCTCCTGTCTCACCGCAAATCAGCGCAATTTCACTCGTTGTTTTTATGCTAAGGGTCTAAGTCTGCAAAATCCGATCTAAAGGATTACCGCTTACACATTTTTTTCTGCCGGTGTTTGCAGTATTCTCGAAGATCTCTTTGCTTATCACTAATTTCCATGAGTAATTTCACTTGGCAACGTGCTGTTATTAAAGTAGGCAGCGCACTGATTGCGCCAGACGGTAATAACGTCAGCGCAAAATACCTGCTCCCTCTCGCTCGATTCATCACCGAGAGCCGTGCGGCAGGAAAAGAAGTTATTGTTGTTTCGTCTGGAAGCGTAGCGGCCGGACGAGGCCGGGTGGTAATAAACCACCCCGCATCTATTGCTGAAAAACAGGCCATGGCAGCCATTGGACAAATGCAGATGATGGCGAACTGGCAGCGATTTTTCGACTGTCCCTGTGCGCAGGTTTTGCTTACCGCCGAAGACCTGCGCGATCGAACCCGCTACGTGAATATTAAAAATACCCTTCGTGAACTGCTTATTCATGAAGCACTGCCTATTGTGAATGAGAACGACACCGTGGCAGTGGCGGAACTGAAGGTGGGTGATAACGATAATCTTGGCGCTTACACGGCGCTGGTGGCGCAGGCCGACACCTTAATTATCTGTTCTGACATCGACGGCCTTTACACCGCCGATCCACGCAAAAATCCGGATGCTACTTTAATTCCTGTGGTGGAATCCATAACGCCGGAAATTTATGGTTTGGCGGGTGGTGCCGGAACGGCAATGGGCACCGGCGGCATGCGAACAAAAATCGAAGCGGCAGATAAATGTGCCCAAAGTGGCATTCAAACACTGATTGTTAATGGCCGCGATGGCAAGGTATTTGACGCATTGCTTAAAGGGCATTGTCCGGGTACGGTATTTTCTGCTCAGCAATCACGGCAAACGGCAAGGTCACTGTGGCTTACTCATACATTGAAAACGCGCGGTGTGGTGGATATCGACGCCGGCGCCAAACGGGCTATCACCGAGCGAGGAGCATCGCTCTTGCCTTCTGGTGTTATCGGAGTAAATGGTAAGTTTGCTGCTGGCGATGCCATTGAACTGCGTTGCGACGGGCAAGTGTTAGCCAAAGGTTTGGCACTGTACGACGCCAAAGATCTGATGCAGATAAAAGGGCAGAAGAGCAGTCAGATCCAACACATTCTGGGTTACGACTATGGTGAAGTGATCGTTCACCGTGATGACCTGGTACTGTTACCATAAACTGAATTTTTGCGTGCCCTTGGCCGGCACGCATTGCAAGGAGAGTAAAGATGACGGATTTCGCCCCCGCATTAAGCGACTATCCCTATCAGGTAAAACTGACATCCCGTCAGGAAGACAACGACGAAAACGGCTTCATTAATAACGTGGCGTTTTACAGCTTTTTCAATACCGGCGTTAATATGTTCCTGCAGAATCACTGTCCGCAAGCGTTCGAGCACGAGGGCATTACGGCGTATGTCGTGAGTTCTCAGTGCCAGTACATGTCGCCTGCCTCCTTCCCTGACGATATTTTTGTAGGTCTTCGTGTGGCAAAAGTCGGGCGCAGCTCGGTAACCTACGGGTTGTCGGTATATGCCGGTGAAACCAAACGTCGTGTCGCCCATGGTTTGTTCGTGCATGTTTATGTAGAGCGCCATACCGATAATGCAGTGCCTATTCCGGCGGATGTCAAAGACGCACTGTTAACGTTCTCTGAGGAGTTTTAATGAAAGCGGTATTGCTGGACGCCGATACACTTAAACCTGAAGAATTAGACTTAACCGGTCTTACTGCATTGCCGATTTCGCTCACCCAATATGCAACCACCACCGCGGATGAGCGCATTGCGCGGATAAAAGATGCAGAAATTATTCTGGTGAACAAAGTGGTACTCGATGCCGAAGTGCTGGCTCACGCCAGTGCGTGCAAATATATCGGTGTGTTGGCCACTGGCACGAATAATATCGATAAAGCGTATTGTCAAAAGCAGGGTATTCACGTAGCGAACGTAGAGGGGTACGGTACTGATGCGGTGGCGCAGCATGCGCTCATGCTGATGCTAAATCTTGCTACGTCTTGTCCAGCCTATGCTGCCGATGTGGATGCGGGTAAATGGGCTGCTGGTCCGCACTTTTGTTTGCTTGACCATCCAGTCATGGAGCTGGCGGGAAAAAATCTGGTTATTGTCGGTTATGGTGAGCTTGGACAACGCTTTGCTGCCATGGCAAAGGCTATGGGCATGAATGTACAGGTTGCTGCCCGCCCGGGAAAAAGTGACGACGAAAGACCTTCGTTAGATGCGCTGTTACCCGATGCCGATGTGGTTTCATTGCATTGCCTGCTTTCTGAAGATTCAAAGCACCTGATCAACGCTGAGCGGCTTAAAGCAATGAAGCCAACGGCGTTGTTGGTGAATACCGCCCGCGGTGCACTTATTGATGAATTTGCACTGCTAAATGCGCTTAAAAACGGCGAAATTTTGGGTGCAGGGTTAGATGGGCTGTCGCAAGAACCGCCTCCGGCTGATCACCCGTTATTGAACACCGGCCTCAAAAACTTACTGATTACGCCACACTCTGCTTGGGTGGCGAAAGAGGCGCGACAGCGCTTAGTCAACATCGCTACGGGCCACTTAAAAGCCTTTTTATCGGCATAAGCCGTCATCGATTTGTTAGATAACATTTCACTTTGTTAGAGAAGTGGAATGTTATTTAACAGTGTGCTGAACCCTTGTCGTCCGTTTATTCCCTCTGGCTGCTTCTAACCTACTGCCCTTATTGAATTTTCTCATGTGAGCTTGTTTGCCCTCTATTGGCATTGCCTTTGCAAACGACACTAAATAAAAGCACCGCTAACACGGTTTGCACATAACTCGTTCAATAATAAAAGGGTTTCACCATGAAATTAGTTGCTAAGGTCAGCCTACTGACCGCACTTGCTGCTCTGGTTCCTACTGTTGCGTTCGCGCATACCGGCACGGGTTTTCACTCCCATGGCCTGATGGCGGGTCTGGCTCACCCAGTGATGGGCTGGGACCATCTGGTGGGATTGCTGGCCGTAGGTTTCTGGAGTATGACGCTGGTTAAAAGCCAGCAGACAAAAGTTATCACCACCTTTTTTGCAATGCTGATGCTAGGTTTTGTTGCCGGAGCATCGGGTATTGCGTCGTCTGCCGTAGAAAGTGGAATTGCTGCGTCAGTGCTGCTCGCAGGCTTGCTGTTAATACGTAATCGCCAATTTGCAATGCCTGCGGCAGCGTTTTTTGCCACTTTCTTCGCCGTGTTTCACGGTATCGCTCACGGCGCTGAGACATCCGTTGGCGCGTCTTTCGAATTCGCCGTTGGCTTCATGTTAAGCAGTGCCATGCTGTTTGCGTGTGGCGCATTGTTTCAGATGGCATTTGCACAGCGTTTCGCTGCAGTGCGTTATATTGCGGGAGCCGGCGTTGCCTGTGCCGGTTTAGGAATGATGGCGTTCTGATAGTAAGACAAGTCGCGGGCCCACCGCTGATCCGGTGGCAACCCGCGGCGATTTCGTTAGCAAATCCGCGGCAGTTGTTCTCCTACCAGCATATCCATAATGCGTTCGCCGCCGAAAAACGTTTTCACCACGACTCTACCCGCTTTACCTTCCGCCACTTCTCCAATAATGGCTGCGTCCTTACCCGCAGGATGAGCACGCATAGCCGACAGCACGCTATCGGCAGATTCTGCTGGTACGGCAGCCACAAGCTTTCCTTCGTTGGCGAAGTACAACGCTTCGAGGCCAAGAATTTCACAAACACCGCGTACTTCTTCACGAATGGGCACCGCTTCATCATCCAGACGAATACTTACCTGAGATGACTCTGCAAACTCACATAGCACAGTGGCGACACCACCACGGGACGCATCGCGAACTGCATGAATATCGGGACACACTGCCAGCATGGCTTGAACTAAGCCATGTAGAGGCTGACAGTCGGTTTTTAGCTCGACGTCCAGCGCCAGATCGCCACGGGCGTTTAAAATAGCCGCGCCATGATCGCCAATGAAGCCGTTAACGATGATTTTATCTCCAGTCTGGCAACGCTTCGCTGAGATATTTACGCCGTCAGGGATCACGCCGATACCCGTGGTGTTGATAAAGCATTTATCGCCTTTACCTTTCGGTACCACTTTGGTGTCGCCGGTGACAATCATCACCCCGGCTTCATCTGCAGTCTGTTTCATTGAGGTAACGATACGCCGTAACTGTTCCACTGGCATGCCTTCTTCGAGGATCATGCCGCACGACAGATATTTAGGCATTGCGCCAGACACGGCTAAATCGTTTACTGTGCCATTTACTGCCAGCGTACCGATGTTACCTCCGGGGAACTCAATTGGATCTACGACGTAGGAATCGGTAGTGAATGCTAACTTCGTTCCTTGTTGTTGGAGCGCGGCTAAGTCGAAACGCGCCTGATCTTCCAGTCCGTTTAAATGTTCGTTATAGAAGGTGCCGACAAAGACATCGTCGATGAGATCGCGCATGGCTTTGCCGCCAGCACCATGCGCCATGGTAATGGTGGCGGCTTTTAAAGTATGTTTTGACATTGCAACTACCCTGCTTGATGTACGTCTATCTTGCCGTAACTGTAGTAGGCGGAACAGGCGCCCTCGGTGGATACCATCAGCGCACCGACGGGCGTTTCCGGGGTACAATCTTCGCCGAACGCAGTGCAATCCCACGGCTTCAGTGCGCCTTTGAGTACTTCACCGCATTGACAGGATTTAGGATCTTCAACTTGCAGTGTGGCCACTGAGAATGCACGTTCTGCATCGAATTGTTCAAACGCCTGGCGGATCTTCACCCCAGACTCAGCAATAGAACCCAAGCCCCGCCATTCAAAGTGCTCTCGTACCTCAAACACCTCGTTCACCGCCGCCATAGCGTTCAGGTTGCCTTGTTCCGGCACAATCCGAGCGTACTGGTTTTCAACTTCGGCACGCCCATCGCGTAATTGCTCCACCACCATTAATAGCGATTGTAGAATATCCAGTGGCTCAAACCCGGCAACCACCAGCGGTCGGTTGTAGTGAGAGGCGATGAAATTGTAAGGTTGTTTGCCAATCACCATGCTGACGTGTCCCGGACCGAGAAAGCCGTCGATAGACATGCCCGGCTCATCCAGAATCGCCTTCATGGTTGGAATAATGGTGATGTGGTTGCAGAAAAGATAAAAGTTGTTCAGTCCTTCACGCTTCGCCTGCATCACGGTAAGCGCGGTGCTGGGCATAGTGGTTTCAAAACCGAGGCCGAAAAATACTACACGCTTGTGCGGGTTTTCCCGGGCGATAGCCAGCGCATCCATCGGAGAATACACCATACGCACATCACAGCCTTCGGCGCTGGCCTGTTGCAGACTCTTCTTCGAGCCCGGCACTCGCATGGCGTCGCCAAAGGTGGTGAAAATCACATCCGGCTGCTCGGCAATAGCAATACAATCGTCCACTCTGCCCATGGGCAGTACACATACCGGACAACCCGGGCCATGTACCATTTCAATGCCTTTGGGCAGCAACCCTTCAAGCCCGTAACGGAAGATGGAATGGGTATGACCACCACACACTTCCATGATCTGTAGCGGGCGCTCCTTTGCTCGAGGGATGTCTGCCACCACCTCATGAAGCTTTTTCAGCACCTTGCGGGCAAGGGCCGGGTCGCGGAATTCATCAACGTACTTCATTATGCTTTGCTCCCCGATTGCGCAATGGCGTCCATTTCTTCCTGCAATTCGCCGATTTCTTTCAATATTTCCAGCGTGCGCTGTGCTTCGTCTTCATCAATCAGACTCATGGCGAAGCCCACATGAATGAGCGCCCAGCTGCCTATGACGGCTGCTTCAGGCTGATCCGGTGTGTATACGCAGCTTAAATTGACTTCCCGCTTCACACCCAGAATACTCGCAACGCCAAACTGGCCGCCTTCTTTAACCTCAATGATCTGGCCCGGAATACCTAAACACATAATGACTCCTAATGTTTGGGGCGATCAGTAATGTCGCCCTTGTCGAGGTCGTAGCGTTCCAGCTTGGAGCGTAAACCGACCCGGGACAGGCCCAGTTCTAATGAGGCGCTGCTTTTGTTCCAGCGGTGACGAATAAGGGTTTCCCGGAGTATGCGCTTTTCCAGCATCTCCACGCGCTCTTTCAGGGTACCGTCGAGGTTCGCCAGTAACTCCAGCTCACCACGTTCGGATTCCGGGGAGGCACGCAGAATACGGCTTTGC